>JACCDU010355374.1_pt1 | contig 16132 bp, 11 predicted proteins | sample 7446081 | NCBI WGS metagenome assembly JACCDU01 (sample SAMN15323447, study PRJNA562643) | freshwater metagenome | isolation source: river surface water | place: USA:Blue River Watershed | collected 2017-08-17
ATTAAAGCTAAGTTCCGAAGAACTTGGCAATCACCATCAAACGCCCACGCTTATCGGCTGTATTTTTTTAATGAACCACTCAATTTCTTGAGTAAACCCGCTGCGATCAGCGAAGCCTTGCAGTATACAACGATTTTTGGCTCGCTGTAAATATTTTTTGAAATATTTTTTTACCACTCACACCAAGATGAAGCGGGTAAACCCTTAACAACAATCATCAGCGGAGCCCGTCAGTATAGCACTACTTTTGTGACTTGCGCAATCATTTTGAAAAAATCTTCAATTGCCTTGGCGTAGCCCCCTGACTCCACAAGCCCCAGGCACCCCACATCACGAGGCAAGAGGCCGTACCTTGATAATTGGCCATGTCTTTCATCACATTACAACAAGCCCAACTCTCTTTTGGGCACGTGGCGCTGCTTGACCGCGCCGAGTTTTCACTCGAAGAGAACGAACGCGTCGGCCTCATTGGCCGCAATGGCGCTGGCAAATCCTCTCTGCTGCGCATCTTGGGAGGACTTGAGAAGCCAGATGACGGCGATTTGCGTATTCAACAAAGCCTGCGCGTCACCTATGTGGCCCAAGAGCCGCAACTCGACAGCAACGACACCGTTTTCGCATCCGTCAGCGTTGGCCTGGCACGAGTGCGCCATCTGATTGAACAGTACTCCCTGGGTGAGGGCGACCTCACAGCCATGCAAAACGAAATCGAGATGTTTGACGGATGGAACTGGGAGCAACGTGTGCAAGAAACACTGCACCGCCTCCATCTGGATCCTGAAGCACGCATCGAGGCCTTGTCGGGCGGAACAGCCAAACGTGTGGCACTCGCACAAGCATTGGTGACATCACCGGATGTGCTGCTGCTTGACGAACCCACCAACCATTTGGACCTCGACAGCATTGAATGGTTGGAGCAATTGCTGATTGATTTCAAAGGCAGCATCATCACCATCACCCACGACCGCACCTTCCTAGACCGTGTGGCCACGCGCATTGTTGAACTGGATCGTGGTCATTTGCTGTCCTACCCCGGCAACTTTGCCCAATACCAACAGCAAAAAGAAGAACAACTGGCCCAAGAGGCTGTCATCAACGCCAAAGCCGACAAATTATTGGCGGGTGAAGAAGTATGGATCCGCAAAGGTGTGGAAGCGCGTCGCACACGCAGCCAAAGCCGCATTGCGCGACTCGAAGCCTTGCGCGCACAGCGCGAAGCACGGCGCGAGGCTGTGGGGCGCGTCAAGCTCGACGTATCGAGTGGTGCGTCTAGCGGCAAGATCGTGGCGGAGCTCACCGACGTCAACAAAGCCTTTGGTGACAAAGTCATCGCGAAAAACTTCTCTGCCACGTTCCTGCGTGGCGACAAGATTGGCTTGATCGGTCCCAATGGCGTGGGCAAATCCACCCTCTTGAAAATGATCTTAGGCGTGCTGGAAGCCGACAGCGGCAAGATTCGACAAGGTGCCAATTTGCAAATCGCGTACTTCGACCAACTGCGCAATGCATTGGACATGGACGCCACGCTGGAAGACTTCATCAGCCCTGGCAGCGAATGGATTGAAATCGGCACACAGCGCAAGCACGTCAAAAGCTACCTCGACGATTTCTTGTTCTCGCCCGCACGTGCCACATCACCGGTGCGATCCCTCTCCGGGGGCGAGCGCAACCGCTTGCTGCTCGCACGTTTGTTTGCTCGCCCCGCCAACGTGTTGGTGCTGGACGAACCGACCAACGACTTGGACATCGACACGTTGGAACTCTTAGAAGAGCTGCTGCAAAACTACACCGGCACCGTGTTCATCGTCAGCCATGACCGGGCGTTCTTGGACAACGTGGCCACCAGCACCCTGGTGTTTGAAGGCACCGAACAGCAACCCGGCTTTTGGCGTGAATACGAAGGCGGCGTGCAAGACTGGCTCACCCAATCCACCCGTGCACGCGGCTTGCAAGCGACCACGCAAGCCGCCACTCCGAACGCAAAAAACACCCCCACCAAAGCACCGACACAAGCGCAACCCGCACCTGCCAGCACGCCCACCGTCAAGCCCCGTAAGCTCAGCTACAAAGAGCAACGCGAACTCGACGCGCTGCCCGACTTGATTGCCTCCCTCGAAGAAGAGCAAAAACAAACCCAAGCGGCGCTAGCCGACAACGGTCTGTACGCCAGCGATCCTGCCAAGATCGCGCAGCTTCATACCCGCGACACCGAAATCGAACAAGCTTTGATGAACGCGCTGGAACGTTGGGAAGCCCTGTCATCCCCCGCTTAAGGCGTGCATCCAAGGTGACAGGCCGTCCCGGCGGAGACTGAAATTTGTTGACCCGCTCGACACAATGCCAACAAACAACTTTTGGGTCTGCATATGGGACAGCTCTATTTGGTACGCCACGGCCAAGCGTCACTCGGCGCTGACGACTACGACCAACTCAGCGCGCTGGGCGCACAACAAAGCCAGCGTTTGGGTGAGCACTGGCGCGCACAAGGCTTGCAATTTGATGCCGTCATCACCGGCACCTTGAAACGACATGCGCAAACCCTGCACGGCATTCAACAAGGCTTGGGACGCAGCCATGAGGCACTGCTCTGGCCTGGTCTGAATGAATACGACAGCGAAGCCGTGATTCGCACCATCCAAAAAGGGCCGCTGACCAAACCCACCACGCCCGAGGGCTACCGCGAGCACTTTCGCTTGCTGCGCGATGGCTTGACCCAATGGATGGCCGGTGTGGTCAGCCCACAAGGCATGCCCAGCTATGTGGACTTCGTCCAAGGCGTGAGCTCAGCACTCGACCACGTGCGGCAAAACCATGACGGCAATGTGTTGCTTGTCTCCAGCGGTGGCCCGATTGCAACCGCGGTGGCGCAGGTGCTGCAGCTCAGCCCCGAAACCAGCATTGAGCTCAACCTGCGCATTCGCAACAGCGCCGTGAGCGAGTTCAGCTTCAACCCCAAGCGCCACAGCCTGATCAGCTTCAACACCATCACACACTTGGAATCACCCACGCACAAGGGCTGGATCACCTACGCTTGAAGTACGTTAAGCGGCTCCATCGCGCACCGTTGTCAACGGCAGCGCGATCAGCTCTTTGAGCAAACAGGCCAACTGCTCCCCAGCACTGCGCACCAGCGCATCGCCTTTGGCTGCCGTCGCAGCAGCGGCATTGCCTGCGGCGCCTTGCGGGTTGTAGTCCTGCATGTGCCAGCCCAGCTTGGCGCTTTTGCCATTGCCCAATACGGAATAGGTGGCTGCGCGCTCTTGCGAGGTCGAGGCAAAGTTTTGCGCTTGGCCCATGTCCACCTGATCGGGCGCCAGCGCCAGCATCATGGAGGTTTCGATGTCGCCAGCATGAATGCCAAAGCGGTGTTCCTCGGCTGAAAACTGCCCCATGACCGACGCATCCAAAGGCAAGTTGTACCAACTGCTGCTGTACACAATCAGACCATGCTGCGCACGCAACTCACGCGCCACCACGTCCATCAGGCCCACATGGCCGCCGTGGGCGTTGAACATCAGCAGTTTTTTCACACCCGCACGTGCCACACAAGCACCCAGCTCGCACCACAGCTGCATCACGGTTTGAGGTGACAGCGTCAAGGTCCCTGCAAAGGCTTGGTGCTCGGTGCTCAAACCCACAGTTTGGGTAGGCAAGACCAGCACGGGATCAGTGGCAGCCAAATGGGTCAACGCCGCATCCACCACCCCATCCACCAACACGGTATCGACAGCGAGCGACAAATGCGGGCCATGCTGCTCGGTCGCCCCCAGCGGCAATACCGCCACGGTGCGTGCAGGATCGAGTGCCGCAAAGTCGCGCGTGCTGAGCTGCGCCCAGCGGTGTGAGGCCAAAGCGGCTGGGGTAGGAAGGTCGGGGCGGTGAGTGGCGTCCATGCCTGCATCTTACTTTCCGACAGGGTTTCAGGTGTCTCGTTAACATCATGCCCATGCTTGACCTTGCTTTGCGGACTTACCTTTTGTCACACACCTGCCGTCGCGTCGTCCGGACGGCATGGCTGCTGCTGGGGCTGAGCTGGGCCGCTTTAACTTGGGCGCAACTGCCCAACGCCATCGCCCCCAGCGCAATCGTCAACACCCCGCAGGTGCGCGCAGAGTTGGTGGTTCACGCGCCCCAAGGCGTGCAAGCCGGGCAGCCCTTGTGGGTTGGGTTGCAACTCACGCACCAGGCTGAATGGCACACCTATTGGCGCAACCCAGGTGACTCAGGCTTGCCCACCCAACTGGAATGGCAACTGCCCAAAGGCATTCAAGCGGGTGAGATTCAGTGGCCCTTGCCGCACAAACTCAAGGCAGGCTCGCTGACCAACTACGGGTTTGAACACACCGTGCTGTTGGCTGTGCCACTCACCGTCGACCGCAGCTTCAACGCCCAGACCTCCCCGGCACTGGAAATTCAACTGCATGCCAATTGGTTGGTGTGCCGCCTGGAATGCATTCCACAAGAGGGCGACTTTGTCTTGCGTCTGCCCACCCAGAGCAGCAGCGCCACCCACGCCGCAGCATTCGAAGCCCTTCGCGCGCAACAACCCCAAGCGCTGACACACGCACAAGCCAAGGCCAGTTTCGAAGGACAACAGTTAGTCATTCAAATCAACGGTTTGCCGAGTACATGGCAAGGTCAGCGCTTGGCTGTGTTTCCACACGGCGTGGAACTGCTGGAATCCGCCACCGATCAGCACCCCCAAGCCACGCAGTCATGGCAAAACGACAGCTGGACAGCACGCCTGCCTGTGAGCAGTTTGCGTCAAACAGCCCCCCCATCCTTAGAACTCTTGTTGGTTCAAGGCAGCGGCTCGGCTCGCCAAGGTGTGACCGTGCGCCTTCCCGTAGAAGGCACCTGGCCCTCTGTCGAAGACACGCAGCCCCTCACTACAACGCCCACGCCTGCACTGGATGCGAACGCAACCGCAGCCACGTTTGTGCTGGCCTTGGTGGGCGCTTTCTTGGGTGGCCTCATCCTCAACCTCATGCCTTGTGTGTTGCCGGTGCTGGCCATCAAACTGCTCGGCTTTGCACAACACAGCCGACAACACCGCGCGCACCGCATCGCGGGCCTGGCTTACACCGCAGGCGTGGTGCTGAGCTTTTTAGTCTTGGGCGCCAGCGTGCTCGCCTTGCGTGCAGCGGGCGAACAGCTGGGATGGGGCTTTCAATTGCAGTCGCCCGTCGTGGTCAGCTTGTTGGCCGTGCTGTTCACCTTGATCGCATTAAACTTGCTCGGCAGCTTTGAATTTGGCCAGATCTTGCCCAGCCGTTGGCTGTCTTTGCAAGCTCAACACCCGGTGGTCGATGCCGGGCTGTCAGGCGTGTTGGCGGTAGCGGTCGCCTCGCCGTGCACTGCGCCGTTCATGGGCGCCTCGCTGGGCTTGGCCATGACCTTGCCAACTTGGCAAGCCCTGTCGATTTTTATGGCCATGGGCGTGGGCCTGGCCCTGCCTTATTTGGTCGCCTGCTTTGTGCCCGCCGTCGCCAAACGCTTGCCACAACCAGGGCCTTGGATGGTCGTCCTGCGCCAAGTGCTGGCCTTTCCCATGCTGGCCACCGTGGTCTGGTTGCTGTGGGTGCTGGGTCAACAAACCAGTCTCGACGCCACGATCTATGCGCTCAGCGGCCTGTTGACCCTCACCGCTTTGGTTTGGGCTCTGCGCTTGCAACGCCGCAGCGCATCGGTATTGCGCGTGTTGTTTGCACTGTTGTTCGCTGTCATCGGTTGGACGTTTGCCCAAGAACTCACGCAGACCAGCGATACCTCTACAGCAGTTCACGCACCTAACGCCCCCACGACAGCCACAGCCCACGGCTGGCAAGCCTGGTCTGAAAGCAAAGTGGCGCAAGAACTGGCCCAAAACCGCCCGGTGTTTGTGGACTTCACCGCCGCTTGGTGCGTCACCTGCCAAATCAACAAAAAAACTACCCTCACGAACGCAGAAATTGTGGCTGACTTTGCCACCCATCAAGTCACCTTGCTACGCGCCGACTGGACACGGCGCGACCCCGCCATCACCGCGGCACTCACCGCGCTGGGACGCAGCGGCGTACCGGTGTATGTGTTGTATGCCCCAGGTCGTGCGCCGCAGGTTTTGTCTGAACTGTTGAGCGTGCGCCAAGTGCGAGACGCGCTGGCTACCTTGCCCGCAACCACAAGCTCCCCATCGGCCAGTGAGTTCAGGTTACAACCCAAGCCTAACGTTCCATCCCCCCTGAGCCTTCCCAAGTCATGAGCCTGAACGCCATCGAACACAGCCTGCGCAACAGCCCCACCATCGCGGTGGTCGGCCTGTCGCCCAAACCGCACCGCGACAGTTTTCGGGTCGCACACTACATGCAAGCCCACGGCTACCGCATCGTGCCCATCAATCCGAATGTGTCTGAAGTGCTGGGCGAACGTGCCTATGCCACGCTCAGCGAGGCCGCAGCCCATGAACACATCGACATGGTGAATTGCTTTCGCAACGCCGAAGACATTCCGCCCATTGCCGCAGAGGCCATTGCCATCGGCGCCAAGCACCTTTGGCTGCAACTGGGCATCGTGAACGACGAAGCCGCCGCGCAAGCCGCAGCAGCCGGCCTGACCGTGGTGCAAGACCGCTGCCTGATGGTGGAACACCGCCGACTTCGCTGAGCCCCACCTCGGCGACAATGTCGCCATGTTTGCACCACTCCAAAACGACACTTTTTTACGCGCCTGCCTGCGCCAAGCCACCGACCACACCCCCGTCTGGCTCATGCGCCAAGCCGGCCGCTACTTGCCAGAGTACTGCGCCACGCGTGCCAAGGCCGGCAGCTTCATGGGCCTGGCCACCAATGTGGACTTCGCTACCGAAGTCACCTTGCAGCCGCTAGAGCGCTACCCGCTCGATGCCGCTATTCTTTTCAGCGACATCTTGACCGTGCCCGACGCCATGGGCTTGGGCCTGTCGTTCGCCCAGGGCGAAGGCCCCAAGTTCGCCAAGAATGTGCGCAACGAAGCCGCAGTCAATGAACTGGCGGTGCCCGACATGGCCAAGCTGCGCTATGTGTTCGATGCTGTCACGTCCATTCGCAAAGCACTCAACGGCCGCGTGCCTTTGATTGGTTTCTCGGGCAGCCCTTGGACCTTGGCTTGCTACATGGTCGAAGGCGCGGGCTCCGACGACTACCGTCAAGTCAAGAGCCTGATGTACAGCCGCCCCGACCTGATGCACCGCATTCTGGAAATCAACGCCGATGCCGTGGCGCTGTACCTCAACACCCAAATCGAAGCCGGCACCCAAGCCGTGATGATTTTTGACAGCTGGGGCGGCGTGCTGGCCGATGGCATGTTCCAACAATTCAGCATGGCCTACACCAAGCGCGTGTTGGCACAACTCAAACGCACGCACGACGGCGCCGTGATTCCCCGCTTGGTGTTCACCAAAGGCGGCGGTCTGTGGTTGCCCGAAATGGCAGACCTCGACTGCGACGTGCTGGGTGTGGACTGGACGGTGAATCTGGCCAAAGCCCGCGCCCAAGTGGGTGGCGCAGTGGGTGGCCCCGGCAAAGCGCTCCAAGGCAACCTGGACCCCAATGCCTTGTTTGCCCCGGCAGACGCCTTGGCCGCTGAAGCCCGCCGCGTGCTGGACGCCTTTGGCAAACCCCACACCGACCCCAACACCACCGGCCCCACCCACATCTTCAACTTGGGGCACGGCATCAGCCAATTCACTCCACCAGAGAGCGTGGGCGTGCTGGTTGAAACAGTGCACAGCCACTCGCGCGAATTGAGAAAATCCTGAGTCATTTTCAAGAAAATCGTTGTCAAGCCACCCAAAAGTCTTAATTCAATCCATGACTTATGCACAAAAAAGTTGAGCCCGTGCACCAAAGCGAAGATTTTTTCAGAGCCCTCATAATTCTTTTTGAATCCTCGTAAGTTGTTGATTTATAAGGATTTGAAAGATTGCTTTTTTTTCGAGCAGTTTGACCAAAGCCTTGATTTTTGGGCCTTTCACGTGCATCCGTCAGAGATATCAACAAAGTTATCCACAAAAATACTGGGTTACGCTCAATACGCTTTGAAATCAATGACTTAAACGGCTTTTTGCAAATTTTCCTGAGAAAAACACCTCAACTCACCGCTTGACATGTCGCACCAAATTTCAGTGATGGTTCACACCCCCGCACACAGCGGCATCGGTGGCGCACTCACGTATGAAAGCGACGTCATGCACGCACCGGGCACCTTGGTGCGGGTGCCTTTGGGGAGTCGTGAATTGCTGGGCGTGGTGTGGGACGCTCCCGCACCCCATGCAACCACAGAACAACCCTCGCTGCGAATGGCCGATGACACATCGGCCTCGCATAACCCCGCCGCGCCCCTGCAACTGCGCGCCATCACCTGCGTCTTAGAGGGCGTCGCACCACTGAGCACTCACTGGCGCCAGCTGGTGCAATTTGCGGCCAGTTACTACCAACGCAGCACGGGTGAAGTGGCCTTGGCGACCCTGCCCAGCCAGCTGCGTGACCTCAGCACCGAGCAATGGGCACGCCGCTTGAAACGCAAACCCAAAGCCGTCGCCGCCTACGAAGGCGCAACGCAACACATTCCCACCCCGACGCAAGAGCAAGCACAAGCGCTGCGCGACATCGCCGCGCACAAAGGTCCGTTCCTGCTCTTTGGCAACACAGGCAGCGGCAAAACCGAGGTCTACCTGCGCGCCGCCGAGTCGGTACTCGAACGCGACCCGCAGGCGCAGATCTTGGTCATGGTCCCCGAGATCAACCTCACACCCCAGTTGGAAGAACGTTTTCGCGCGCGTTTTTGCACGCAATGGGGCGCCGATTGTTTGGTGGCCATGCACAGCAGCCTCACGCCCGCACAACGCCTCAAAAACTGGTTGGCCGCGCACAACGGCGAAGCGCGCATCGTGCTGGGCACACGCATGGCGATATTTGCCTCCATGCCGCATTTGCAGCTCATCGTGGTCGACGAAGAACACGACCCCAGCTACAAACAGCAAGAAGGCGCCCGCTACTCGGCGCGCGACTTGGCCGTCTACCGCGGTCAGCTCGAAGGGGCCCAAGTCATCTTGGGCTCAGCCACACCGTCGCTAGAGAGCTGGCACCACAGCCGCCCCGCCACCGCCACAGAACCGGCCGGCCGCTACCTGCGCTTGGCCATGCCCTCGCGCGTCGGCCAAGGCGCGCTGCCGCTGGTACGCCGGGTGGACATGAACCGCCAACCCTACAAAACCGTGTTCTCCAGCCATTTGCTCCAAGCCATGCGCGAGCGCGTCACACGCGGTGAACAAATTTTGGTGTTGCTCAACCGCCGCGGCTATGCGCCTGTGTTGCACTGCACCGACTGTGGCTGGAAAAGCGAATGCCCGCATTGCAGCGCTTACCGCGTGTTTCATAAGCTCGACCGCACACTGCGCTGCCACCACTGCGGCTTCACGCAAAGCGTGCCACGCGCTTGCCCTGGCTGCGGTAATTTGGACATCAGCCCCCTGGGACGCGGCACCGAACAGCTGGAAGAGCACTTGGCCGAATTGCTGGCCGATGTGCGTCGTCCCGACGGACAAGCCTTGACCATCGCACGCATCGACGCCGACAGCACCCGCCTCAAAGGCGAACTCGAGCGCCAGCTGGCTCAAGTGCATGCAGGCGCGGTGGATGTGTTGGTCGGCACGCAAATGATTGCCAAGGGCCACGACTTTCGACGCGTCACCTTGGTCGCTGCCTTGAACCCGGATGGTGCCTTGTTCTCCAGCGACTTTCGAGCGCCCGAACGGCTGTTCAGCCTGCTCATGCAAGCGGCTGGACGCGCGGGACGCGATGCAGCCATGCAAACCGTCAGCCCTTGCGAGATGTGGGTGCAAAGCTTTCACACCCAACACCCTCTGTTCGAAGCCCTCAAGCAACACGACTACCCCGCCTTTGCCGAACAGCAACTCAAAGAACGCGCCCAAGCCAGCTTGCCGCCGTTCAGTTTTCAAGCGCTGGTGCGCGCCGAAGCCCGCAGCCAAGAAGCGGCACAAGGCTTTTTAAATGCAGCCCGCGAGGCAGGCGAGGCCTGGGCCGAGGAACTGTTGGTGGACCTCTACCCCGCCGTGCCCATGACGATTCAACGCGTGGCCAATATGGAGCGGGCCCAAATGCTGATTGAATGCAACTCGCGCAAAGCACTGCAGCGGTTTTTAGCGCACTGGCAAACCGAGTTACACAGCTTGCGCAACGAACACCGACAGGTCATTCGCTGGGCCGTGGACGTCGACCCCTTGGCGATCTAGCCAGCGGTGCCCTGCAGCAAGGCCACTGCTGCGGAAAAGGTCAAAAATGCAGCCGCAGTCGTGACCAAGATGATGCGGGCAATACGCCCGGTGTCGGCCGCAAAGCGCTCTGCCAGCAAGGCCACATTGCTGGCACTGGGCAATGCTGCCACCAACACCACCACCATGATGGCGAAGCGATCGATGTGAAACCCCAGTTGCACCACAGCAGTCATGGCCATCAGCACCAACACGGGGTGGAGCAAGAGCTTGAAAAGCACCACCGGCAGGTAGTCACCCAACAGCATGGGCGGGTGACTGCTTTCTTTGACGCGAATTTGCGAACGCGCCAGCACGGCCCCAATCGTGAACAGTGCTACGGGCGACGCCGCATCTGCGAACAACGTCACTGTTTTCGCAATTGGCCCCATCAGCTCATAGTTCATCGCCGAAGACAAGGCCCCCAAGATGATCGCCCAAGGCAAGGGGTTGGTCACCACCGCTTTGAGCGCATTTTTCGCGGCCTTGCTGGCACCATGCTCGTCGGCACCATCTAGGCGTGACAGACCAATGCACAGCGAAGTGGTAATCACCATATCGGCCACGATGGTCACAATCGCGGGGCCTGCCGCGGCGGCACCCAACAAGGTCACCAACAGTGGCACGCCCATAAAGCCTGTGTTTGGAAACGCGCCCACCAAGGCGCCAAACGAGGCATCGTTCCAGCCAATGCGTGCGTTGAAACTCACCACCACCACAAAGCCCACCATCAGCAACGCGCAAAACAAATAGGTGAAAAACAAGGTGGCATCCAGCAATTGCACGATGGGCGTGCTGGCGCCAAACCGGTACAACATGCACGGCAGCGCAAAAAACAGCACGAAGCTGTTCAAGCCAGGAATCGCCTCGAGCGGCAACCAACGCCGATGTCCAGCGACAAAGCCTGCCAAGATCAACGCAAAGAAGGGGAAAGTAACGAGAAGAATGTTCAGCACCTCGCTATTTTGCCCGCTAGGCGGGTCGGTATCATTGCCCGCTTCACATTAAATTTCTCCTGAATGTCTGCTGGTCTGAATCTCGCGCAACAAGAAGCCGTCAATTTCTTGCACGGTCCTTGTCTTGTGCTGGCGGGTGCGGGTTCGGGCAAGACGCGCGTGATCACGCACAAAATTGGCCGCCTCATTCAAGCCGGGCTAGAGCCCAAACGCATCGCAGCGATCACCTTCACCAACAAAGCCGCCACCGAAATGCGCGAACGCGCCAAAGGGCTGATTGGCAAAGCCGCCAACGAGGTGGTGATTTGCACCTTCCACGCCCTGGGCGTACGCATGCTGCGTCAAGACGGTGGCGTGATGGGCCTCAAGCCGCAGTTCAGCATCATGGACAGCGCTGACGTCACCGGCATTTTGAAAGATGCGGGCGGCACCACCGACGCGGCCACCGCACGCCAATGGCAATGGACCATCAGCCTGTGGAAAAACATGGGGCTGAATTCAGCCCAAGCAATGGCCATTGCCAAAGACGACAACGAACGCACCATTGCCAAAATCATGGCGCGTTATGAAGAACGGCTCACGGCCTACCAAAGCGTGGACTTTGACGACTTGATTGGCCTGCCCTTGAAGTTGCTGCAAGAGCACGATGAGGTGCGCACCAAGTGGCAAAACCAACTCGGCCATGTGCTGGTAGACGAATACCAAGACACCAATGCCACGCAGTACGAGGTGCTCAAGTGCCTGGTGGGTGAAAAAGCGCGCTTCACTGCTGTGGGTGACGACGACCAATCGATTTACGGCTGGCGTGGCGCCACCTTGGACAACTTGCGCAAACTGCCGCAAGACTTTCCCACGCTCAAGGTGATCAAGCTGGAGCAGAACTACCGTTCCACCAGTGCGATCTTGCGCGCTGCCAACAACGTGATTCAGCCCAACCCCAAGCTGTTTCCCAAAACCTTGTTCTCCGAACTCGGCGAAGGCGAACCCGTGCGCGTGGTCGATGCCGACAATGAAGAACACGAAGCAGAACGGGCAGTGGCACGCATCCAATCCCTGCGCGCAGGCACCGATGCGGCAGGCGCCTCACACCGCGAGTTCAAAGACTTTGCCATCCTGTACCGCGCCAACCACCAAGCGCGTATTTTTGAAAAAGCCTTGCGCAAAGCCCAATTGCCCTACAAGGTGTCGGGGGGACAAAGCTTTTTTGACCGCGCAGAGATTCGCGACCTCTGCGCGTGGCTGCGCCTGTGGGTCAACAACGACGATGACCCGGCCTTTTTGCGTGCCGTGACCACGCCCAAGCGCGGCATTGGCCACCAAACGCTGCAAAGCCTGGGCGTGTTTGCCAGCCAATACAAGCTGAGTTTGTTTGAAGCCTTGTTCAGCAACAGCCTGCCCTCGGTGTTGAGCACCCGTGCACTCAGCGGCTTGCACGAGTTTGGCCGCTATGTGAATGACTTGGAGTTCCGCGCCCGCTTGACCACAGGCGCAGAGGACGCGCGCGCCTTCTTGACCGACTGGCTCAAAGACATTGGCTACGAAAAGCATTTGTACGACGCCGAAGACAGCGAAAAACTCGCCGCCTCGCGCTGGACCAATGTGATGGAATTTTGCGACTGGATGGCCCAGCGCTGCGGCGGCGAAATTGATGATGCGGCTGGTGTGAGCATCGGCAGCGAAAAGAAAAACTTGCTCGAAGTCGCGCAAACCATTGCCTTGCTCTCCACCTTGAGTGAACGCGAAAAAGACCAAAACGTGATCACCCTCTCGACCTTGCATGCCTCCAAAGGTTTGGAGTGGCCGCACGTCATGTTGGTCGGCGTCACCGAGGGCATGCTGCCATTTCGCCTCGATGACGAACCCGGCACCGAACACACCAACGAGAACATTGCTGTGCGTTTGCAAGAGGAACGTCGCTTGATGTACGTGGGCATCACCCGCGCCCAACGCACCCTGGCCGTGAGCTGGACACGCAAACGCAAAAAAGGGCGCGAGCTGATTGCCGCCCAACCCAGCCGCTTCATCGCCGAAATGGGCTTGGACAAAACCACGGTCAAAGAAGACCCGCGCGAAAAACTCAAAGCACTGCGGGCAGAGTTTGCGCAACGCGCCAGCGCCGCCTCGGCCGAGAGCGCGGCCAACAAATAAACAACGCCCTGCACGCCGCTGCACCTAGGCGACACGGACAGGCCGCCAAAGCTTGTCAACTTGAGCCTAGAATGATTTAAAAAAAGCAAACCACCCAATTTGGGAGGGGAGGAAGACAAAGATGCAGGAATTGCAGGTCATCTTCAGCGGCGTCGCGCAAGGTTGTATTTACGGCCTCATTGCGCTGGGCTTTGTGCTGATTTACAAAGCCACCGAAACGGTGAGCTTTGCACAGGGCGAGCTCATGATGCTGGGCGCCTTTTGCGGGCTCGGCGCCACGCAATGGCTGGGCTGGCCCTATTGGCTGTCCGTGCCCAGTGCCTTGGTCGCCATGGGGCTCGTCGGCTGGCTGACCGAGCGGGTTGCCATTCGTCCCATCTTGGGCCAACCCGCGTTCTCGGTGGTCATGCTGACCTTCGGCATCGTCTATGTGGCGCGTGGACTCGTGACCATGATCCCCAATGTGGGCACCGAAACACACGCCTTTCCAGCGCCGTACAAAGACGTGTCGTTTGACATGGGCGGCGTGGTGATTGGCGCCACCCAACTGGTGGTGGTGGCAGCCACCGCAGGGCTGTGTTTGCTGCTGTACTTCACCTTCCGCTACTCGCGCGTGGGCATTGCCATGCAAGCCTCCTCGCAAAACCAGTTGGCCGCCTACTACATGGGCATTCCGGTCAAGCGGCTCAACGGTTTGGTGTGGGCACTGGCGGCCATGGTGGCCACTGTGGCCGGCCTGCTGCTCGCCCCCATCACCTTTGTGCATGCCAATATGGGCTTCATTGGACTCAAGGCTTTTCCAGCGGCGGTGGTCGGCGGCTTCAGCAGCTTGCCTGGCGCGATTGTGGGCGGGCTCATCATTGGCGTGGTCGAAGCCATGGCCGGCTTTTGGCTGCCAGAAGGCTTCAAAGACATCGCAGCCTACATCGTGGTGTTGCTGATGTTGGTCCTCAAACCGAACGGCTTGTTCGGTGAAAACCTGCGCAAAAAGGTCTGATCCCATGCGTTTCATTTTCAAGACCGATTACGACCAAGACATCCGTCTGGCCAAACACGGTGGCCATGTCTTTTGGTACGGGCTGCTGATGGTGTTCTTGCTCACCGCACCGTGGTTGATTGAGGAATACTGGCTGGCACAGCTCACCTTCGTCATGATCTACAGCATCGTGGGCTTGGGGCTGATGTTGCTGGCCGGCTTCACCGGTTTGTTCTCCATCGGCCATGCGGCTTTTCTGGGTGTGGGGGCCTACACCGAAGCCGTCTTGTCAGCACAAGGTTGGCCATTTCCTCTCTCGCTGGCCATGTCTGCCGGACTGTCGGCAGCAGTGGGCGCCATCGTGGGCTTGCCCGCCTTGCGCGTCAAAGGCATTTACCTGGGCATTGCTACTTTGTCGTTTGGCTTCATCGTCGAAGAAGGCTTGGCCCGCTGGGAAAGCGTGACCGGCGGCAACGCCGGCAAGCACGTCAAAGCCATCAACCTCTTTGGCTACGAAGCCAGCAGCAATGAAGCGTTTTATTGGATCTGTCTGGTGGTCACCGTGGTGTGCACGCTGGCTGTGCTCAACCTCTTGCGCAGCGCTACCGGTCGCGCCTTTGTGGCGATTCGCGATTCAGAGATTTCAGCCCAAAGCATGGGCATCCATCTGGCACGCTACAAAACGCTGTCCTTCATGATCTCTGCCGCTTTGGCTGGTATCGGCGGCGCGCTTTACGCGCACAAGTTGCAGTTCATCAGCCCAGACCAATTCAACTTTTTGCAATCCATCGACTTGTTGCTGATGGTGGTGATCGGCGGCTTGGGCTCCATCCATGGCGCTTTCTTAGGCGCCATCTTCTTGATCACCATGCCGCAACTGATTTCGCTCGGCAAAGACTTTTTGCCTGACGCCATTGGTCAAGCGCCTGGCCTGCAAGCGGTGGTCTACGGCCTGGTGCTGATCGGTTTTGTGATGTTCGAGCCCATGGGCTTGTATGGACGCTGGCTGAAGATCCGCACCTGGTTCCAGCTGTTTCCGTTCTACCGCAAGGGCATGTTCAAACGGCAAAAAAGCTTCCAAAAATCGGACCGACTGAAATGAGTGACGCTCTTCTCTCCGCACACAATCTGTCGGTTCGCTTTGGCGGCGTGCTGGCAGTCAACAACGTGAGCTTCGACGTTCAGCGCGGCGAAGTGTTCACCCTGATCGGCCCCAACGGAGCGGGTAAGACCACGGTGTTCAACCTGATCAGTGGCATCTACACACCGACCGCAGGCCACATCACCTACAACGGGCAACACATGGCCAGCGTGCCGCCTCATGCCGTGGCAGGCCTAGGCATTGCCCGCACGTTTCAAAACATCGAATTGTTCGAACACGCCACCGTGTTGCAAAACTTGCTGATCGGGCGCCACACCCACCGCCAAACCGGTCTGTGGCAAGAAATGTTCTTCACCCCGCAAACGCGTGCCGCAGAAATCGCAGCGCGTGAAAAAGTCGAACACGTGATCGACTTTTTAGACCTGCAACACCACCGTGATTCCATGGTCGCAGGCCTGCCTTATGGCGTGCGCAAAGTGGTCGAAATGGCGCGTGCCTTGTGCACCGAGCCCCAGCTGCTGTTGCTGGACGAGCCGTCTTCTGGACTGAATGTGGAAGAAACCGATGACATGGCGTTTTGGATTGCCGACATCAAAAACGTGTTGGGCATCACCGTGCTGATGGTGGAGCACGACATGAGCTTGGTGTCTAAAGTGTCCGAC
>JACCDU010044186.1_pt1 | contig 16128 bp, 20 predicted proteins | sample 7446081 | NCBI WGS metagenome assembly JACCDU01 (sample SAMN15323447, study PRJNA562643) | freshwater metagenome | isolation source: river surface water | place: USA:Blue River Watershed | collected 2017-08-17
CTTTTTTTTATGGCTTAGAACCCTACATATCCTACATTTTACGTAAATCCATAATATATTTAATTTCTTAATCCTACATTATCCTACATTATCCTACACTTTATAAAATACATTATTAATTATAAAAATCTTATTATAATATATAAGAAATGGAGAAAGACTTAAGATATTATCAGAAGAAAAAAGAAGACTATAATACAGCATATAAAAATAAATCATTATTCGAACAGGAAAGGTTAAAGGGAAAATCAGAGCTATTCAATAAAAAGATGGATAAAAAAATAAAGGAGTTAAAAAATGGATTAGAAAATAAAAAAGAATGTACAACATGTAAAAAAACTTTAAATCTTTTTAGTTTTTATGAACATCCAAAAGGAAAGTTGGGAAGACGTGCAGAATGTAAAATATGTTGCAGTAGAAAAAATTTTGGTTATAGAATATCACATTAAAATATTATGAAAAATAATATCTTAATAATATATATAAAAAAAAAAATGCCTAAAGATTTGTATGACTTTTTTTGTTCTAATTACATAAGAAAGATAACAGAAAAATATATAGATATTGTAGAACTTGAAGCCTATAAGTTAGATCAAAATGAAGTTCGTGAGACTAAAAAAATGAACAAGATAATGGAGGCGTTAGAACTTCTCGATATATCAGAAAAAGGTCTTCTAGTTGAACTTCCAGAAGAACCACCAGGGTTAATATTATGTGCTTTATTTTATTTCGAATTGAGAAAAAGAAAGGACATAATAGATATAAGAGAATTAGTAGACTCAGAAAGGGAGGACGATAAAAATTTTGAAAAATTTAGAGAATATACGGTATACAAGGGTGTTTTTGGGGAAATTTATATTTCTAAATAATATTTTAAAAATATATAAAAAATCTTATTCTAATATATATAAAGATGGAAGATTATACCCTTGATAAACTTTTAAAAGACGAGAACATCACTTATTCATTTAATTGTGAAGACCTTAAACCATTCACATGGGAAACGCTTGATAAAATTCTTAGAGTATACCTTAAAGTTGATAATTATTTGTATAATTATAAGCCAGACTGTCCATATGTATTTGATATTGCTGAGGCACAATTTATTCCAATTTGTATAAATAGACACTATTGGATCAGAAATTGTTATGCTCATTATGAAACCGATTATGAAAAGGAAAATCAAGCAATAATAAAATTAACACAGAAAAAAATGGCACATATGATTGTAACCCGATTAAAACATGGTAAATTCTCTATCACCCATAAACCATACTAAAATAATATTTAATTAAATATTATTTTTGTTCAGACATTCTTTTTAAAGCAATACTTAATTGTTCTTGATTTAATTGCATAGGTTTAATATTTGAAAGGTCTAATTCATCATGATGATCTCTAACGTCTAATTTTGAACCACAACATTCAGAGTGAGAAATATTTTTTATTAAAATTGCACCGGCAATAACTAACGGAGATAAAAAAGAAGTAAGTAAATTTAAAACACCTAACACAATCAGAACGGTAATTCCTGGGTCCATAAAATATATATATATTATATATGAAGAAATTTAAAAATTCAGACGTTGAATTATTTATCGATGCAATGGAACTTGATATGACTAAAATGTTATTCAGCAAAAGAGATTTAAAATTAGGTATGAACACAGAATTAGAACACGGAACCAAAAATCCATTAACAAATATAACATACGACGATCCAATTTTAACGGGAAAAATAGCATTAGCCCATTTATTAGAATATCCAAATTATTATTCTGTTTTGTTAAAAATGGAAAGGTCTTTAATGTATAAATTGAATAAAAATATTTAATTTATGCTAAGAAAAACCCATATACTGTAATAATTTCTCCGCTCGCTAAACTTGAAATAAAATTAACGTTATAAATTTTAGTGTAGTCGATAGAAAAAGGTGTTAATGCTAAACTTTCTCTATTATATCCTAAATTAGTTGAAGTAGATGCAATGACTAATGAGACACCGTTTTCGGCTATTTCGACATCATAACTTAAGCCTGCATAATTAGCATTATATAAAAAATTTATTGTTGTAAAATTTTGATTTGTTGAAAATGTAAAAGGTTGTGATACTATTCCAGGTGTGACATCATTTAAAGAATTGTTAACAACGAAAAATGGAGGTCCGTTTAATCCTGTTGGGCCTGTTGGTCCTGTTGGCCCTGTAGAACCAATTGAAGAAAGTAAATTCCAACCAGATAAAGAATATGAAAAATCAATATATAATAGTTGATCAACAGCGCCATATAAAACATTTGAAAAATAAGAATTTATTAAGGTAACAATTCCATCGTTTGAAACTTTTGGATATACATTTGGTGGCGGTGAAAGTTCAAGATAAGCGCCAACGCCTTCTATTGAACAGTTATTAATAGTAACTATATATTGAAAAGCAGAATCTAAATATAGAGGATTTGTTAAATTAATTTCTTGCCATCCGTCAGCAGTTTCAGAAACAGAATTAACAGAAACTAATTGAGTTACTGTAATGTCAGGTGGAACATTAGTGTCTATTTTTGAAATGCTCATTGTATGAACATTATCTGGGTCGCTCGGAACTTTATAAAATCTCAATTTATTAACATATAAATTAGTTGTTATCGAAAAAGAATTTGAAATATCGTAAACAATTCCAGTTGTTAAATAATAAGTTGTGGCAGGACTACCTAAAATATTATATAAGCCTCCATTACTCGGAGCCCCAGTATTAGAATTAATAGTTGAAATAAAAGAAGAACCAGAATATCCGACGGCGTCATTTTTTGCATATGTACCGCTTTGATATTGGCCTTGCCAGGTCATTCCAACAGGCCCAGTTGGTCCAGTAGCTCCAGTAACGCCAGACACTGAACCTGTAACAGTTAAATTTTTACAGTATAAGTCATATTTTCTCGGGTTATTCAAAACGATATTCGAAATAGACATATTTTATATTACTTATATAACATAAAATATTTTTAATAATTCTCATCATAATTAATATCACAAATTAATGTACATGTTCCGGTAGAAGCCGAAGCATAAACGATTAAACAATCTGAAATATCCGATAAACAGTAATTAATATTACCAAAAATATTTGAAACTTGTAAATTTTCCCTAGACGAATTAGAGGAAGTGTTAATAATATGTTTTTCAATGATATATGCTGTTCCGGTAAAAGAAGTAAAAGAGCTATTATATTCAATTATTGAGTTAGAATGAGATAACCAAGAACCGCCAGAAATACTATATGCGCTATCACCGTTTAATATTCCGACATAAACTGTAACATACTGATTATTTGTTGCAGTAGTATTAAATATATGAACAGAATTTAATTTACCTTGTCCTAACTTATAAGATGATTTAATACGATAACATATTATTCCTGTATTACTTGTTGTAATTGTTTGAGTCCCTGAAATAGCCCATCTTTTTAATGTGTTTTCGAATCCTCCATATATATTTCCAGAGCTACATGTATGTAATAATTTTTGACTAGAAGCATTATCTAGTAAAGTGCATTCGGCTCGTAAGGATACACAAGGATGTTTGAAAAAAGGGACCTCTTGAACGTTTGAAAAATATAAAGTATGTAGAACAGTCATAACATTATTTACGACACATGATAATTCAATATAAAAATATCCAAACCAAAGAAAACGTATTCTTAATACTTGTTGCTTTGTAAAATCAATAAAATTTGCAGGATTATCCCAAGAACTCCTTAATATTTTAGTGTCTACTAAACTACCACTTCCACTATTCCTATGAACAAAATAAACATTTGAACTTGAATACTCTAAAAAAGCTCCATCGCTTTCAGTAAAAGCACCTAAACGGGTTCTTGTAGTTGAATTAGCAACTGTATATAAAGCACCGGTAAATAATATTTCAACAGATTTAGAAGGTAAATAATATATTTTGTTTTTATTTATAAAAACACTTTCTCCAGTAGATCCAACAGTTCCTGTTAATTCTAAATTAGATGTTGTTGTGTTAACTGTTGTATTACAATTTCCAGTATTCTTTATAGAAAAATCATAACCATCTAAAATACCATAATTAAATCTACAAGAAAAAATCGTATAGGTTTGAGTTGTTAATAACCTTTGCAATGGTGTTATACAATTATTTAATTTGTCCATATCTTCTTTTAATAATATATCAGTATATAAGATATTAGTTTTTTTTATTTCGTTTGTTCCTGTATCACCGACTATTAATTTATCATTTTCTAAACTTGCTAATGAAACGACATAACCAGTTGGTAAAGGTCCAGTAGCTCCAGTAGGTCCAGTAGGTCCAGTAGGTCCAGTCATTCCAGAAGGAGACTGAATAACACCGTCGAAACTAAAATTTCCTGTGATATTTAAATTATCAGCGTATAAGTCATATTTTCTTTCTGATTCTTTTATGATGTGTATTATACTCATATATATATATGATTATAATATTTAATTTTTTAATATTCTTGGTTTAAATCTTCTCTATCGATTAAAACACCGCCTTTTTTTTTTGAACGTCTTCTCTTTCCTCCTTCAGCCTCGATTTCGATTAAGTCACCCCCAGATACGCCTCTACCAAATATATCTGAAATTACTTTTCCTGTATTATATGTATTTTTTGCCATGTTTTGAACACCATCTAAAATAGTTTTACCCATTGATTCAGCCGCCGTTTTGATATCTTGCATTAAATCGCCACCAAATACGTCTTCGTCATTTTTATAGTGAGCTTTTTGGGCATTTCGCATTTCACTGTTTAATACATCCATTGAAGAAATAATAGATGTTGATTTTGTTGTATTGTCAACTCCTATGTTTAACGCCCCTTCGTATTGAACGAATACAAATAATTTTGGTGTTGAAGATGATGATGATAAATTTGTTGCTGTTACTTGTAAAGATAATTGTGGTGAACCTGCTAAACCTGGTGCTTCATTAGAACCACAACCGAAATCAATTCCAGCCAATAAACGCAAAGGAGCACCACAATACTTATTATAGTCATTATATGAGCCGTTAAAACCGTTTCTTTTTGCGATTTTAAAGAGGTCTTGAAGCTTCGCAGAAGCCAAAATACCGGTTACGTTATTAAAAACGAGATTAATATTATCAATTCTATAAAAAGCGTCAGGGTCATTATAGGTAAGGTCTGATTCTTGTTTTTGAACCCAAATATAAATGGCTTTTGGATATGCTTGTAAGTTCACAGATGACATTGCCAAAGTGATAGAATTTAATGAGGCAACAGATTGAGAATTGCTTTGTAAATATGGGACCATGTCATAATATGACAATGTAATATTTCTTGGAATTGATTGTGTAATTTTCGGTGTGATAAATTTAAATCTCATCGAAAAAGCGGTAATGTTTGCTGTGATTGATGTAATATTTGAACCATTTACGGAATCGTGGCTCCAAAATGATCTTGCTAAATTTCCAAAAGTAAAATTCCAATTCAAAGCGGAAACATTACATAAACCAGCCTTGTTTTGATACCATCCAGGAAGGAACAATGGTTCGCATGAAGTTATATTTACGACGGCTGAGGTAGGAGTATTTGAAACAATTGTCATATCAGAGTAAGAACCTCGTGGGTCTTCGTAAGAGTTTTCACCGTATACAACGAATGGGCTTTTATTTGTTGCGAATAGAGCAGAATAGTCAACACATCTATCTAATTGAGTTGGGCAGGCGTATTGATGGTTAAATTCATCGAGTTCCATACATTTATATCTAATTAAAGCAGGAAACCATAATGATGGTTGTGTAGAAATAGAAGAGTTATTAATATTAACTGTTGCTGTTGATAAAGAATGATGAATAGGAAAGTCTCTGGGAGCGTCAGCGACTCCAATTTGTAATAGATTATTTAAACCTGTTGACGTTCCTGCAAATGTTAATTGCGTAGTCATTTTTACGTGAAACTCTTTTGTGTCTATAATGACTCCGTTTGGTGGTTGACTGGTGATTTGCAGACTTGCATTGTTAACGTTGGAAGATAAATATTCTTGATACGATATGACTGAACCACCGTCAACGACACCAACTTTTCGTCTTGTTAACGCATCTAAATCGACAACGGGCAAAACTTGTTTTACTATATTTAAAGGCACTTGATTGTTCGACATTTTAACTATATATATATTATATGAACATATTTTTTTTATTGTATATTGGAAATTTTATATATTTATGGTAATATTTTATAGGCCAACCTTTAAACTTCTATCTCTGAACATTATTTTTATACTTATAAATTCTCCCGGGGCTATATATAATGGATATAAGTCTCCATTTTGCAACTGAAAATAAATTTGTATGTCAACCATATAAATAGGTTGCGTTTGTATGATATCTATTAATCGGTATTCTCCTCGACTAAAATATTGAACATAATTTCTAAGCGTTGAATTTTGAGAACCTGACGCTAAATTAAATTCGAAATCTGTTAAAACAGGTCTCATACTATTACCGGCATTAACACCTCCAACCGTATTATACGATTCCATTCTAATTCCTAATAAACTAGAAGAAAAAACTAAAGCACGAACATTATTAAATAGATATGTTGAGCTATATTCTTGAGTCATGACGTAAGATAAAATAGATGGATAAGATGGAGGCGGAGATTGATTAATTGTATTTCCTCCTGTATTCTTGATATAAATTAAATAATCTTTTCCATTTGTTTGTTGAAAGCCATAAAAATAAGCATTAAAATTATCGAAGAAACTATACAAAGCATTATTCATATATAATTCATAACCAGAGGCATAGGCTGTTTCTGCTATGATTGAAAAATAACCAGTTTCAGGATTATATACCATATAGGGAGGAGTCGTTACAGTAGCCCCAGGAAAAGCCGTTTTAAGTGCTAAATAAGATGTGTTTAATGCTGTATTAATCATGTCTATAAAATGCTGATAACTATAAATAAAAAATCGTCTTTGACTTGTCGAAGAAACGTTATTTTGTGGAGTATAAATTAGATAAGTCCTGAAATCTGTGTTAGAATATCTTAGCGTTACGGAATACGTCGTATCAACAGCTAAATTATTTGCATTTGCGTATATAAAAAGGGGAAGGAAGGTTGTCGGTATAGTATACCGAACGATAGATAAGTGATAATCGTTCGGATTATGTAATAGTGCTGTAGTTCTGTTTTCAACTAAGTTTGCGATTTGATAGTCGTTTGTATTATTAACTAAATTTATATCGTAATATATATGGTCTGGAACTTTGTTGTGTTTTGTCATTATATATATTATAACTATTTTATTTTTTTTATAGTCCACGTGTTAATTCAGATACGACACTATCAGGGTCTTTAAATTGTTTAAATATTTCTTGGAAATAATCTAATGTCATATGTTTTAATAAACATCTGGTAATACACCACCGTCCACACGTTGATATATTGTCTCCGTCTTTCTGAAATTGAATTTCATTATATTCTATTTTATAAGGACAAAAAATTAATAGTTCAGATAGTGTTGGTCTTTTGGATGAATAATTTATTTTTTTATTATCAATATATAAAAATTCTTCATCGGGCCTTACACCATAGCTATCGAAATGTTCTATACGGTCTTGATGTTTTATTAATGCTACCCAATGTCCGCTGTTTGGTGTTTCCAAATATAAAATAACAGCACAACCATAAGGACTTAATACTTCATCTATATTATTATAATTTTTTAATTTGTCATACGTTATAATTTTAGTTTTGCCTTTTAGTGCTCTCTTGATGTCTGAAGATGATAATGCGTAATTTTTTTTTCCATTCATTTTATATATTTATATATTAGTTAATTATTAGCTAATAAATAAACTCCAGATGAATAGAGAACAAATTGTGGGTATTGTACATGAATGCACACGTATCGAGATGGTAGTTTTAAAATTCTATCTATTTGCTCTTTCGATAATCCGAGATACGCTTTAAATAATCTTATCAGAGAAGCCGTGGCCCCTGACGATGGGAAACAAACTATAAATTGACTATTAACAAGAATATTTCTTGTAGCTGTATAATCTGTACAAGCGTGATTAGTTATAATCATATCGACTTTATCGTGGCGACCACGCTTCAGAACCTGGTCGTACAAGGTTACGATTGCTTTTTTTTGGTTTTTATCACCGATACTATCAACATCATCCATTATAACTAATGAATTCTCTAATTCCTTCGTTTGTATAGGCTTTTTGACAATACTATCATTTATCATAATTCTCGTTGGATTATATTTATCGAGAACTTCGTCTTCAGATGTGTCTGAAAATAAATATATTTCTTTTTCTTTATAAATCTCGATATATTTTTTTAAAAATTCTGAAATCCAGTATGATTTTCCTGAACCTGTAGCACCACACACATATATAAACGTGTGTTTCTTAGGGCGAGGTAATAACATAAGAGTTTCATTATGAAATACCATTTCTGTTTTCAGTTTTTCAGTTAGTTCAGGTTTTAAATCTTTATACATAGACATTAAATAATCTTCCTCGTCTTCCGGTTCTTCTTTTGATAACAACATCTTTTTTAATTTTTTATGGTCGCTCGATGGCATCTTCTTCTTGTATTTCTTTAAGTCTTTATCATTTATCAAATCATACGGGTCTGTTTGTTTTACTTTATCTATTTCATTTTTGTCGACTAATCTTATGATTGTCCCAGATGGTCGTAAAATACCAATAGGGTCACCTCTCTTTCCTGTTGATAACATCATTTTATATATATATTTATGTGTGTGATTTTAATTTTTTAAAAATGATTAACGTTATCAGTTTTAAAATATATCTTTTTTACGTAAGGCCTTACCATATATTAAATAGTCAAAAAAAGCGGCCGAATTTGTTAACCCATTCACTAAGTCATTATATAGTTGAGGTAGTTCATTAAAGATTTCATTAGCATTTTGGATTACAAAGTCCATATATCGAGGGTCCCATAGACCATTACCTATTAACATATCTCTAATAAATACTTGGCAATTATTAGTTCTCATATTATAATGGACGAAATCCTGATCCATATATTTTTTACCTTTCTCGATAAAAACGTTTAATGTAAATACTGGGTCTCTTAAAAAATCTTGATGACTTATTTTTCTATTCGTATCTATCTGTATATTTGGGATTTCTTTAAGTTTATTAATTTCCTCTTGTGTCAATAAATGAATGTTTAATACTTGATTTTTCTCCATTAAAATAACTCCCATTGATGTGTCAAAAATAAAAAAAGTGTGCACTAATTCATCATAACCATATTTCGTTTTTGCTTGGTTCAGTTTACCAAATGATATAATATTAAAAATGTCTGTTAAAATTCTTTGAATTGGTTGTTTAAATACGAAAAGATTTTTTATTTCTGCATTACCATATTGGTTTATAAAATTTCTCCATTGTGGTGGTTCGATGTCTCGAACTGGTAACGCTTCTCCGTGTAATCCTTGACCAGATTTTTTTAATGTCTCTGCCAAATTATCCTTTACTTCACCTTTTTTTCCTTGTTTTGGTGCTGGACTAATCGGTTCTTTTTTTTCTACTGGTTTCTCCACTTGTTTCTCTGCAATAACTTTTTGAACTTGTTGATTATTTGCTGTTACTTTAGAAGTTTCTGTGAGTTCTTTACTAACATCATTTATTTCATCATCGTCTTCCACTATTTTTTCTGCTATTTTTATTGTTTTGGGTCCTTCTTCGTAACTTTTTTTCGAACTTCTAAGGCTATTTATCTTATCATTTATTAACTTATATTGCTCATCCTCTTTATTTAACTCCTTTAACTTATTTTTCAAATTTTTTATATCGGTTTCAATCATAGAATTCAATATATCAGTTCTAAAATATAATTCCATCTCCTTCTCATATTTATCTATATTGAGTTCTGTATATTTTTTTAGTTGCTCTATATATTTTAATATTAATTTTTTTTTATCTTCCGAAGCTGTCAGTTCGCTCTTAATATTATTCGTGAAGATATTAAATTTATTTTTTAAAAATTTTTTTTTTTTTTTTTTGTGAGTCTTTAATTCAATTTCCAATTCGTCTCTTACTTCTTTACTATATTCTTTACCTCTTGAAAGATTATATATATAGAACTCCGTTTCATATTTTAAATCATTAATATTATCTTCGATAACGGTAGGCATATACTTTAAAATTTCATAATTTACATCTTGGATAAAATCATAATGCATTACTAATAATTGTAATATTTCATCCGAGTTTTTTTGTGTTGTATTAATATCTATTCCTTGTTTTTCTAAAACACGCGCTATTTCTTCTTTCTCCATTTCATTCAATTCTTTTTCTTTTTTTATTTCTTTTATTTTCTCCATTTCTTTTATTTTTTCTTGTTCAATCGCAAGTAGTGTTTTAGCGTTTTCTTGTTGAATCAAATTTAAATGTTTCTGTCTATAATTGTCATACAATGAAACGTTTTTTTCAATCTCTTTTTTCAGTATTTCAGTTTTATAAACATCTAAATAAAAAGTTGCTTTATATAATTCACCTTCTAAATATTTTATATGTTCAACAAGAGGCATTAAAATTTCTCGCCTATTCTCTTCTAATTGGTCGTTAAAATTATCTATATTCATAGTGAGAAATTTAAAATATATTTTTGCATTTTCTTTTTGCGTTTCATCGTAGTTAAGTGAATCAGGTATTATTTCTCCAGGTATTGTTAAATATCTATTTTTTTTTACTGATTTATAACTGTTTTGATATTTGTTTTTTTTTACTTGTTTCATTTATATATATATTAAATATTTTATTCAATATATTTATTTAGAGCTCCACATTTTTCCTATCTCTTTCATACTGTAGCCTTTTTTTCTGTATTGTGAAACGAATTTATTATATGCTGATGGTTTTCTTTTTCTACCTTTACCAGTATTATCAAATTTAGCATCAGGTTTTAATTTTTCGTACAAAGCTTTCAATTCTTCAGTTGTCAATTTTGTCTTTTTATCTGGTTTCACTTTTTTATCTAAAGATTCTATTTCCTCCATCTCATTATTCGCAAACTGTGAAATTTGTTTTCGGGTTGGTGGAGCTACCCCATCTCTCAAAACAATTTTATTCAGATATTCAGCCTTTTTAAGTTCTCGTTGTTCTTTATCAACTAATTTTTTGTTTTGAACTACTTTATCATATTTCTCATCAATTTCATCCTGTTTTAATTTTCTCAATCGTGCCATTTCATCATCGACGTCTTTTTCCGGCACTAAAAATAATTTTTCACCGAACCCATATAAATCTGCCAATTGTTTAACTATTTTTGCACGTGTCTTTCTATATTCAAGACTACCATCATTTACGTAAGGGTTTTTAAAAGCTGTGTTATATTCAGCTAAGTCTCTTTTTAATGTTTGAGATTTTTTTTTTCGTTTACCACCTCGTTCTTGTATAATGTTTTTTAAGTGTTGAATTAATCTTTCTTCTTCCATTTATATATATTATATAACATATTTTTTTTATTTTCCTTATATATATATGAATTCTATAAATAAAGTTGTTAGAGTCTTAAATAATTGCGTTGATAATTGTGTTCAATTCTGTATTAAAAAAGATATACATATAGCTATTGCTTATTATTATTTTCCGATTACCACTACTATATTAAAAACTATTTTATAATATTTTATTGTTTATATATATAACATTATGAGCGATATTTATTGCGGTATCAAAGTCCCCCCTAAGGGAAAAAAAAGAGGGACTGCAAAAGAATGTGCTTCTAAAAGTCAAATACGATATTATGGATTAGAAGAGATCGACTTAGATGAAGTTAAATATAACATTAAAGAACTTGGAAAATTAGATGTTAAGATTGCTAAACTCAATATTAAACTTAGAAAATTATATCAAGAATATAAATATGAAGAGAATCAAAAAAAAAGTGATAAACTTTATAAAAGACTTGTTAAATTAAAAGACCAATTATTAGACCTCAAAGAAGAAAGAAAAGAATTAAAAAATAAAATTGAATCTGATTAAATTTTATTTTTTATCTTCTTATTTAATTTATCTATTTCCATTTCCTGTTTTTTTATGGTATTTTCTAATTCATATTTCTTCTCTTCATATATATGGTGTTTAGTTTTTAAATGAGCTGTTTTATTATTTTTAGTGTAGTCTTTTTTACACAAAAAACATTTCACATAACGGTCTTCTTTATTTTTTTCATAATATTTTTTATTCGCTTTCTTTCTCTTCTCTTTCTGTTCATCTTCTTCACTTGTCTCTTCTTTCTCTTTCTTTGACATTATATATTATTATTATATTTTTTATTTAGTTTTAATGAATATTTATAAGTCATTTTTAAGTTTTTCTCTCTCTGCTTTTAATTTTGATAGGGCAGTAAAGTACTCAGCTGAGTCATCACCATACTTTCTTAACGTTCTCAATAATTCTCTTGACTCTAATTTAACTCTATCTATTTGAACCATAATATCTTCTACTTCCTTTGTCATTGGGGATTTCTTCTTCTCTTCTTTTTCTTTCTTTGGTTTTGTCATTATATATATTATATTTAGATTTTTAATTATTAATAATGTAGGATAATGTAGGATAATGTAGGATAATGTAGGATTAAGAAATTAAATATAACATGGATGTACGTGAAAATGTAGGATATGTAGGGTTCTAAACCACAAAAAAAAGTGACTCGGAAAAAATTAAGACCTTAAAAAATAATGGGAGTCACTTTTTTTTGTGGTTTAGAACCCTACATATCCTACATTTTACGTATATCAATGTAATATTAAAAAATTCAAATAAATATTTTATTGATTTGAATTGACTAAATCAAATTGGTCATCTCTAATTTTATAACCAACATAAAACATGCCTTTAATTTTTCTTCTTTTTTCTATTCCTTTTTTTGAAAGTTCAAGGCAAAACATTTTCATAGTCATAATATCTTCCCTCTTTCCATTATATGTATTTTTATATATACTATAAAGGTCAGAAGCAGAAATTTCACTATGTTCATCGTATTGGAGTTGTTCTTCGATGAAAGTAGTTATAGAATCTTCAGATTTAAAGTAATTAGCTGTATCTTCTTTAACACTGGAAGAAATATTTAGTTTTGAACCACTTTTTAAATATTCTTGATAAGCACTTAATAAAATATCGAACATAGCATTATCATAAATACCTTCTCTAATTTTTGTTTTTAATTCTTCGTTAATTAGTTTTTCATTTTTCTTTACTGGCTCTGCTGTAAAAATATATGGATAATTCCTAATCAAAAACCTTTTTTTTATTGCATTATCTATATTACCTCCAAGGTCCGGCAATTTATTAGTTTGAACATGAATAATCCATCCAGGTACAAATTCTATTGCATCGTTATCATATTTTTTTATTGCTGATTGAAGTCCTCCCCCGCAGAGGTCTTTGACCAGTCCAATATCTATTTTTTCATGTTCTAATTCTGGACAAATAACATATTTTTTATTTTGTAAATTGGCCATTACTGAATCTGTTCCACTTTTTGAAGTGAATTTATGTACTGTAATATATGATTTATTAAGTTTTTCTTGTGCATATTTACCGTATGCCCTACAATTTAAAATCCCGACAACCCCCTTTCCATTTCTACCATCGCCCACGTGAATCATAATGACTTCATGTTTATTTTTATCGGAAAAACCTAATGAATGGAATGTATTCATAAATTTAACTTCTTCGTCAGAACCATAAATATCACGAAGTATATTAATTACTTCTTTTCTTTTGCTTTCATCAGATTTTTCATATTTTCTTCCACATGTTTCACTGATATATTCTTCTGGTAAAGCATTACGAAAAAATCCTGTTTCTAATTCCATAACACCATTATCAAATGCAAACAATTTTCCTTTTATGTTATTGAATACTACTTGTTTATCATTTATTGGAGAGTATTTTTTTTTTAAACACTTACGGAACGACTCAATGAATGTAGCAGTTTCTAAACTTTTTAAAATTTTATTTAATTCCCTTAATTTTTTTGGGTCTTCCTCTTCAATTTTTTCAATCTCTGTTCTTAAAATATCTGCCATTTTATCAATGTCCCTATCAATCTCTATATATTGTTCAAACTTTTTCCATATACCATATTCGTTATTATAATACCAGGTTCCGTGTTTTCCTCTGTCTGAATCATAATAATATTTTTTTGGAAATAATTCGAAAAATAAATCTGATGCATTTTTATGAGTAATACCTTCATCAAAGATAGTTTTTAAGGGTCCTGTTCTAAAAATTACTTTTTTTTTTAAAAATTCATTTGGTATTTTTCCCTCTTTTAATAGTCTGTCATATACGGAATATTCCTTCAATTTTTTAATTAAGTGAGGATAACTATGATATTTTTTATATTCTTGACTTTTCCAATCATCCAATTCTTCCGTTTTTTTTCCTCTTTTGTAAGTAAACACCCTTTTCGCAAAATCAAAAGAACAACCACAATTTCTTAGAACGTTCATTAAAGGTAAGACATTTTCCGTATGGCCATGAAATGCCTCTTTTGGTAATGCTTCTAATAGAGGTTCTAATTTTGTGTCTGCTTCGTCTTGAGAATTAAATACTGGATTCCAATTTTCATCTTTCAACTGTTCTTGAACCATCACATTTATTTGTTCTTCATTATTAAATTCAATTGTTCCGTATTTTAGTTCTTCATTATCTGGACATAATTCTTTTAGTCTCTTCATAAAATTTTCTATTTTTTTTTGTTTAATCTTTACTATTTTTTTTTCGTTTATGTATTTTTTTTTCATTTCCCTAAATTCTTGGTTCGAAATTGATGGTTTATTATCCATATTATATATATATAATAATATTTTTTTTTTTATATAATTTTATATAAAAAATAATTATTATATAAAAATAAAATATAATTATTATATATATGGGAAAAACAAAAGACGACATCAAGAAAAAAACATGTACTGTATGTGGTGGACTATACACAATATATAATAAATCGCATCATGACAGAACAACGAAACATCTGAAAACTTTAGAGATTCAACAAATACATGAACAGTATAAAAATGAAATTGACAGACTAAAAAAAATAATAGAAAAATATAAAAAGTGTTCATTAATGCTTCGTGAACTTAATGATTCGCAATGAAATCTTTACGATAAAAATATTATTTTATGTATTAAAATAATATTTAATAATTACAAACGATTAAATGGAAACATTTTTTTTTTGTTAATTGATATGTCTTCGGATACTCTCCACGTATATAATCTTTAAATAAATATTCTGTGATAGCATTTTTATTAATGATTAGTAAAACCCTACATTTACATATCTTTAAATATTCAACAATATCTATAAACAATTTTGTGTTGTCAATTATATTTTTTTTTTCATCCACTTCTTCCGAATATAAGTCATAAAATGCATTAAAAGAACTTAAATACGGAGGGTCTAAAAACAGAAATGCTTTTTTATCATTTTTATATTTATCAAAAACTTCAATATAATCTTTGTTAGATAAAATAGTTTTATCATTGACATAAAACGCATCTAGTTTTTCATATTTTTTTATATCAACTTTAACGTTTCTATTTTCTGTTGGCATTGCTTTAGGTCTTAAACCATAAATTTTATTTCGATAGTAATAACCGTAAACTTTATTATCACAATTTTTTTTGTATTCCTCCTTATTTTTTGGTCTTTCTAATGCATTGACCTTATCAATAAAATATTTTATACCTCCTTTTTTTTTTATCGTATCTAAAAAATTGATTAAGTTTTTATCTCTATCGTTTAAGTGAAATTTTTTGTCATATCCTAATTTTTCAAAGCAATAATAAGAAAACGTTGATGAACCACAAAATGGCTCCACTATCGTTTCTATATTTTCTATATTCACATATTCATAAAAAAATTTCCAGTCTATTCTTTTGCTTCCTATGTATGCAAAATAAAATGAAGTCATATATACTTTATTAAGAATTTTATAATTAATAATGTATTTTATAAAGTGTAGGATAATGTAGGATAATGTAGGATTAAGAAATTAAATATATTATGGATTTACGTAAAATGTAGGATATGTAGGGTTCTAAGCCATAAAAAAAAG
>JACCDU010242514.1_pt1 | contig 16098 bp, 21 predicted proteins | sample 7446081 | NCBI WGS metagenome assembly JACCDU01 (sample SAMN15323447, study PRJNA562643) | freshwater metagenome | isolation source: river surface water | place: USA:Blue River Watershed | collected 2017-08-17
AATGTGCCCTTGGATACCGGCCCCAATACACGGCAAGGCACGCGGCCTGTCAGTGCCAAAGGGATACCGCTAGCAGTGTCATTCATCAGGAAAGCTGGCTGTTGACTGACTACCCCAGCAATACGAGTATCGTGACTCACTGTGCTTATGGTAATTTCAGCACTGCCACCAAAAACCATCACTGTGCCATATTCATAGAATCCATCAGCTGCATAAATTTCTGCCAAGTCAGCATAGTTAGCTGATGCTTGACGTGCAAACAGGGTATCAAAACCCTGACCTGCTGCACCTATGTTGCCTACTCCAGCACCACCACCATTGGCAATGGCCGTAGCCACATTGCCGTAATTCACAGTGAGCGTGTTACCCACACTGGCTAATCCTGACACATTGGCTGTGCCAGTAACATTAGCTCCAGTGCTGGTTACCACAAACACGTTGGCCACACCACCAACACTGGTGTTGACGTTGCCTCCAGCAGCTGGTATGGATACATTACTAGTGCCGTTGGTGATTGATGTTGTGCTGATTGTGGCAAAACTCAGCACGCCACTACCATTGGTTTGTAAGAATTGACCATTAGTTCCGCCAGTGATGGTCACATTGCCCACTGCGCCCAGGTTACTGGCACCAGTGACACTCAGGTTTCCTGCACTGACATTACCGCTCACCGTCAAGCTGGTCAGTGTTCCTAGGCTGGTAATATTGGTCTGCGCTGAGGTGGTTAGTAAACCAGATAAGTTGGTAGCACTGACTAGATTGGCTCCACTGATACTGGAATTGGCTCCACTCAGTGTGATATTAGCATTAGCGCCCATGGTTAAACCAGTCAGTGTACCTAAACTGGTGATATTGGTTTGAGCGGCGGTTTCCAATGTGCCAGCCACATTGGTAAATGCGCCTCTGGTACCACTCACATTGCCTGATGTGATGTTGCCAGTGACTGCCAATGAACCCAATGTACCCACTGAGGTAATATTGGTCTGACTTGCGGTTTCCAATGTGCCAGCCACGTTGGTAAATGCACCACGAGTACCGCTTATGTTCCCTGATGTGATATTGCCAGTGACTGCCAAAGACGTCAGTGTGCCCACTGAGGTAATATTGGTCTGAGCTGCTGTCTCCAAGGTACCCACAACGTTAGTAAATACGCCTCTGGCGGCCCCGATGTTGCCCACATTAGCGTTGCCTGTTACGTTCAAAGTACCAGCAGTGGTTAGGTTCCCACCAGTAATATTGCCAGTGGCTGTAATCAGCCCAGCTGTGCCCAGGTTACCCACATTGGCATTACCAGTAACACTCAGGATGCCACTAACGCTATTGATGTTACCAGCAGTGATGTTGCTGGTAACAGCCAAATTGGCTTGACCAGTAATGTTGCCACTCACTGTGAGTGAAGTCAGAGTGCCTACAGCAGTGATATTGGTTTGAGCGGCTGTTTCTAAAGTTCCTGCTAGATTGGTAAATGCGCCTCTGGTGCCGCTCACATTGCCTGATGTGACGTTGCCAGTGACTGCTAATGAACTCAGTGTGCCTACACTGGTAATATTGGGCTGAGCTGCTGTCTCCAAAGTACCCACAACATTAGTGAACACACCTCTGGTAGCACCTATATTACCCACATTGGCATTACCGGTCACACTCAATGAACTCAAGGTTCCCACAGCAGTAATATTAGTCTGTGACGCAGTTTCCAAAGTGCCCACAATGTTGGTAAACACCCCACGAGTAGCGCCAATGTTTCCCACATTGGCATTGCCGGTGACGCTCAATGAACCCAACGTGCCCACAGCAGTGATGTTGGTTTGACTAGCAGTGGCAATAGTACCGTACAGATTAGCACCATAGATATTATTCCAGTGATTACTAGAACCACCAAAATTCAAACTGGCGTTGCCAACTGGAGTGATCCCTACACTGCTTTGCCAACTGGTAGTAGCATTGTTGAACAGCAAGCTAGCTACCTGAGCATTACCTGTAACATTACCAGTGATAATACCTGATCCGTCAGCAGCAGCACCTGTGCTAGCGTTGTTGGCCAGGATGAAAGTCTTGTCAGCAATGGTGACATCGTTGGCATTGACTATGGTGCTGTTTCCGGTTACAAACAGGTTTCCATCAATATTTACGTCACCGCCAATATAAGCGTTTCCAGCAATACCGATACCGCCGGCAACGGTTACAGCACCGCTGGCTGTGCTAGTGGATGCGGCAGTGGAACTAAAAACACCTCTGGTAGCACCTATATTGCCCACATTGGCATTACCAGTAACACTCAGAATTCCTGATACATTATTGATATTGCCAACACTCAGGTTACCTCCAGCAATGGTCAAAACTTTGCTGGAATTATTCCAGCTAAAATTAGCTGCATTAGAATTTAGTCTACCAGCGCCATTACTAAAATACAGGATACCAGTGTTGTCTGCATAGCCACCTAAAGTCACACCACCTGCACTGCTGGAACTTACTGTGATTCCCTGCGTGCTGTCACCCAGATTGTTTGCTGTTACTCGACCAGCAGTGGTCAAATTTCCACCTGTAATGTTGCCAGTAGCAGTAATTATCCCAGCAGTGCCCAGATTGCCCACATTGGCGTTGCCAGTAACATTCAGGGTAGTGGAACCAGTAATGGCTCCAGTAAATACACCAGCAGCAGCACCCAGGTTACCCACATTGGCGTTGCCGGTAACACTGACCACACCAGTGACGCTGATGTTTCCAGCAGCGATATTTCCACTGGTTTGAATATTACCGCTTGCTGCATTGATATTAGCATTGCCTACTGTGAGGCCGTATTCTATTGTGAAATTCTGTAAAGGCACCGCAAATCTCCTATTGATTATTGTTATTTATACTCAACTCAGATAAAAACAGTGCTAGATTTTAGTTGAAAAAATCTTCACAGTGTTATTGGCAGTGATACCAGTTGCTCTCAGTCTGACGTTGCCTGCGCTGATATCAGCGTCCAAATTGATCAGTTTGACGTTATTGTTTATGCTGGCATACACAGTGAGATAGGCATTGACCTTGTCATTGACTAAAAATGCCTCCATGCTGTGATAATCTGTACCATTCACTGCCTGTATGATATATTTGGCTGTGGTGAACAGGTTAAGATCAAATTCATCCAGTGTGGTGGCTATGTTACCCACAGATACAGAAGCAGAATTACTAATAATAACAGGAGTTGTTACATTAGCAGAAAAATTACCAGTTATTGTGGTTATTGCATTACCAGAAAAAAGCTGCACACCATCTATAAACAAAGCTCCTGAGTTGGCTGTGAGTTCTGTTCCGCCCAAGTCAATGGTATTACCAGCTACATACACTGTGCCAAATCTGGCAGTGGGAGATCCAATATCAATAAGACCATTGCTAGTAGGCAGTATCTTATCGCTAACCACCAGGTTACCACCCAGATTCAGGTTTCCACCAATTCCTACTCCGCCAACAACTGTTAATGCACCACTAACAGTATTGCTGCTAATCGTGCTATTGGTTATGTTTATTGCTCTGTTTGTTGTACTACCTGCAGTAGTTATTGTTTGTAAATCGTCGCTACCCAACCCATATGATAAATTAGCCCAATTTGTAGTACCATCGCCAATCTTGACTTTTTTAGTATCAGTTTCAATGCCCATTTCCCCATCAGCCAGAACAGGGTTGGCACTAGTCCATTCACTAGCTGTTCCTCTTCTAAACTGAAATTGAATATATGGCATCCTGTAATTGCTCCAATGTTTTATTTATTTAAGTCACACCACCACAGTCAAATGCTGGTCCGCCGGCATAACTTATTCCTGGAAACCCTCCATCAAAGTTGATACTACCCGCTGCACCTGCAGGACCAGTAGGACCAGCAGGCCCAGTAGGTCCCGGAGGTCCTGCTACACCAGCGGGCCCAGTTAAGCCAGTGGGTCCAGTGGGTCCTTCAGGTCCAGGTGAGCCAGTGGGTCCAGTAGGTCCCGGAGGTCCTGCTACACCAGCGGGCCCAGTTAAGCCAGTGGGTCCAGTGGGTCCCGGAGGTCCTGCTACACCAGCGGGCCCAGGTGAACCAGTAGGTCCAGTTAGGCCAGTAGGCCCAGTAGGTCCCGGAGGTCCTGATACACCAGCGGGCCCAGGTGAACCAGTAGGTCCAGTTAGGCCAGTAGGCCCAGTAGGTCCAGTAGGTCCAGTAGGTCCCGGAGGTCCTGCTACACCAGGGGGGCCTGGAGGGCCTATCGTACCTGATAGCCCCACCCAACTGCCACTATAATATATTTTAAGTTCAGTAGTTACTGGGTTGTACCACAGATCTCCCGCAGCCGCAATGGGCGCCGTATTACTGATCTTAACTGGAACTACATCAGCGTTAGCTGTACCAGCCACTAGACTCACACTGATGTTGTTACCAAAATTCAGTATGGCTGCTGATCCTATCGTAGCACCATCGTCCTTGAATATCAGAGATCCGCCACCACCACCGCCACTAACAGGTATACCACCAGGTGTTACACCATCACTTAGTCTAAGTTCACCAGTGTCAATGTCAAAAAACAGATTGCCCACTTCACCAATGTGTTGATTGATGGGTCCATTTACTAAACCTGCTTTGATTTTGCGAAAAGCCATAGTGAGTCTCTAGATAGTATTTATCTAAACACTACTATTTGTAGGGCAGAGGTTCGCATCTTTTACTGTGAACAGAACACTGTTTAACACCACCAGTGTAAGATTCAGCAATTACAGCCCATTTGCGGCCTAGTGCTTGTAGTGTTCGAGCAGATACTGACTCGGTTATAGCTGGACCCATTATCAGATGCCCACAGTGTCTGCACACACTAATATCATTGATTAAGTGTTGTCTTTGCTCCATCAGAGCACGATCACTGGGTGATAGACTCTCGTGGTACTTCTCATAATGCTGGCGAGCAGCATGAAGATCCAGTATTTGTGAGCTGGTTTCTGATACATTATCAGTGTTGGCCAGACTCTGTTTGACCACATCCAGATGCTGCTGTAATGGTGGTGCCCATCGAGCTTCACCATCATTGATTTTCTGCACAGCCTGTGATTCGGCATCAGTGGTTTTGGTACTCAAGCCACCCAATTTCTTAGCGATGGCGCTGCGGAGATCCAGCTCATCGTCGCCGGATTCAAAATCACCGTGAATCACTATCTCAAAATCTTTGAATCGCATACAGTTATTTATGGTTGATACAGAATTTCAGAGATAGTATTACCCAAATGATATCAGTTCACCCAAAATAGTATAGGTCCCGGCATTGTTATATACCTCAAAATTTACCAAATTTTTCTTTAGTGCTGTCCCAGCTGGCTGAGATCCACCTTGCCAGTTGATGGTCTGTGTTACACTGCTAATCTGCAAACCAGTGGGTACATAGGCATTGCTACCCTGGTTGAGTAACAATGAAACCCGAGTGCTTCTAAGAGTGTCTAGTGCCAGATTGGTCAAATTCACTGTGAAATTGGCAGTGATACTGCTATGAATAAACACCTGGCCCAGACTACAATCGTGATTTACTACTCCTGTGGCCGCAGTTTTAGTGGTGAATACCTCATGAATCTGATCAGATTTCAAAATTCCACTCACAGTAGCATTGCCAGTCACCACCAAATTACCAGATGTGCTCAGATTGCCACTGGATAAATTACCAGTGGCTGTGATTAGTCCTGCTGTGTTTAGGTTGCCCACTGTGGCATTGCCAGTCACTGTGGCAGTGCCTGCGGTACTGAGATTGCCAGCACTGACATTGCCAGTGACATTCAGATAACCAGCCACATTGGCTCCGGTACTGGTAACCACAATAACATTGGCAGTGCCTGATGCGCTCACTGTGATGTTGGCTCCAGCTAACACCACCAGATTACTGGTACCATTTACTACACTAGTGGACGGAGCAGCCGTTACTCCAGTGAGCTGGCTACCGTTACCGCTAAAATATCCAGCCGTAATGTTGCCAGCAGTGGTCAGATTGCCCACTGTGGCTGTGCCAGTCACAGTCAAAATACCAGTAACTGAGTTGATGTTGCCAGCAACTATATTACCCACACGCAGCGTATTCCAAAAACTGGTGCTATTGCCCAGATTATAGGTGAGATTGGCTGAAGGAACAATGTTACCAGTATAGGCAGATAGGCTGGTCAGACTGCCCACAGTGAATCCACCAGCAGTGTTGCCATCGTGTATTCTGATGTTCCAGTTGTCTGTGTCAATAGTGACTTCTCTTCTGGCACCAGTAAAAGTATCATTTTGTGCAGCAGTGCCACCCCTCAACAATAATCGCTTGGCCATTATAATTCTCCCAAATCTCTAATCTCGTCCACCAACTCAGGTACGCTGCCCAGATCCAGGTTTTCACCCAGAATATATTCATCACCAGTGACCCGATAACCCAGTTTTAGATGCACTGGTATGGCCACACTGTAGTTGTCATCACTATAGGCCATGACGTCATCTGTGCCGTTGTCATACTTGATCAACAGATGATAAAACCCTTCTGGTGCAGGGTTTAACACACTGGCTGGTATGGTTAGTTCTGCAACTCCGCTGACTGGCGTTACATTGACAATGGTAAAACTGTCCACAAAATCCTGCTGCGGAGTGCGCACCAGCTCGGCATAAAAAGTCAATCCAGTGATATCCACTGCCTTCTGATCGGCATTCTTTATCAACACCTTGAGTTTATTGTTGATGCCTTTGTACAACACAATGGGCCTGGTATACACAGTTCTGTCCTCCAATGTCAGCGTCTGATCAGGAGATATTTGCAGCGTTAGAATTTGATCATATAAATATAACCTGAGTGTTTGCATAAGAGTATTTATCCCGAGCATGAGTAATATTTTCCAGAGGCTAACAGACAAATACCCATTCATCAGCGTGATTGGCTACGGAACCGAAGAATACATTGGTATCATACAGAACCGTGACGCCTACGTGACGAATTTCTATGATTTGAACTCTGTGAAAGACCCAGCGGCTCGTCAGCAGTTTCTGGATCTGGGTGAGCAATGGTGGTGGGAAAGCAATCGGCTGATTCCCATCAATATATTTCTAAAACAGGAATGGCAGGACTTTAAGTCCTGCCTCCGTATATTCAACAGCAAGGATGTGGTGCTGATGCACGGACCTGCTGTTAGTCTAGCCGAGCTGGCTCAACGCAAAACCAAAAGACGCAGCATCACACTGATACGCAAGCCAGCTCAGTGATCACCATCGACTGGCACGACTTTTGCGTATAAATGCCTGTCTTTCTTCTTCCTGCTCCTGCCTCCAGGTTTTCTTATTGTCCACCATCAGAGTAGTAGCTAGTGCCACAGGCCCAAACATCAGACACAGTGTCAGGAAAATTTCTCGGTCGTTCACCGTCCAGATACCGTGACGGGCGCGATCACAATCACGCTTATGTGTATAGGCTAATGCTGCACAGATTAGCCATCCAAGTAGTATTACTATTGGGATCATTTTTCATACTCCTTGCTCCTTTAACAGATTCATATGTACCACCACCAGATGTGCATAGGCTACACTGTGACTTCTCTTGAAATGATAACTGCCGTCTTGAGGTCTGTCCCACACTGTTTTCGCCACTTCACTCCAGGGTTTACCAGCCAGGTGTCTCTTGGCTGGTCTGATTATGGACAGGAACATGCTCATGCGGTCCACAGAATCCACTGGTTCTGGCATACGTTGTAGTAGATCCCAGTGATTGCTGATATGAACAACCTGCTCCACAAATTTTCGATCAGCTAGTCGCTTCCAATCTGGCACAGTATTTAGCAAACGATCTAGATGTGCCGGATCTGTAACCTGCTGATACACACTGACATTCAGAAAATCCAGCTTGATGTAACCCAGATCTTCTGCTGTCTCGTAATCCAGTCCACATACTCCCAGCACAGGATCACGTGGCACTGAAGTCACATAAACGCCAGTGTTGTGTTTGCCCAGTTGACCATCTCTCCACTGACTGGCTGGTGTATTCTGGATCAGAGCCAGAGCTCGGTCCCGATCAGCAAAATCCATATCAATGTCAAAATTTCTTTTCATTGGTCTTGAGTATATAGTAGGAGTAGCACTTCAGAAGCAAATCTCTCATGCCGATGTCAGTGCGAGCCAGCTGATTCATCTGATCCAGATCTCTATTGCTCAAATGAGTTACTGGGTCTTTGATCAAAAATGTCAGTTGTCTGACTGTTTTGTCTACCTTGGTTTCCATCAGATACCTGCTTGTTTCAATGTAAATCTGATTTCGTCGGCTACTGGGTTCTGTGTGAGTTTGGGTTGCCAATGCTCAGGATCAATCCAGCACCAGATGATTTCTGTTTGTTCAGGACCCAGCTTATTCAGCCACTGCTGCCCAGTTTCACTACAAAACACAAACCAAGCCGATATTCGACCCCGATCCAGATCATTCTGAATCCGGTAATCCGATGCATAACGGAAGTAGTGTGCCAGATTGCTGTTGTGTTCCTGAGCCCATTCGGCTGCGGTGTCAATGCTGCGCCGTATGGCATCCCAGGCATCTTCGGTCTGAGTCCAGCGCAATAGAAAAGCAGTGTACACACGATCACTGGCCCACTGATCTAGCTTGATGTTGTTTTTGATCACATGATCAATGAACGCACTGGTGTTTACACATCGGACGTCCAGCATGTACTGAGCAAATCTCACAAAGGCAGCATAATAACTACTCTGAGCAAAATGTTCCCACTGCTTGATTTTCTGACTGGGCTGGCACTGACGATAGAATCTCTGATATGCTTCCAACGCCAGCATCACCACAGGCGTGTTGCGGTTTTGCCAACGTCGTTTGGCTTCACACACATGGGAACTCAGTGTGCTTTCACGCACAAATCCTCGACCACAGTGTTCACACAGATAGTCTGATTTCATCGCTTGGGCAACTCTTCTCCATGTTTCAGAATCCATTGCTCTGTAGCAGTTTCGCCGTTGATCCTGACCCAGAGTTCCACGTCGGATGCTTTCCAGTCTGGCAGCTTCTCCTGCACTCGAGCAATCAGCCGATCCAGATACCGCTCACTCTTGCTGCGAGCCGGAGCACCATGCCAGTAGTGTCGTTGTTTGCCCATTCCTGGGCTCACTGTGGTACAGGTCAGCCATTGTAATTCATCATGTTTCTTGCCCAACTCGAAGAAGTTCTTGTTGACGTTTTCATTAGTGGCTATCAGATAATAGGCTTGCAAGTCCGTAGACCCTTCCACGCTGGCGCTGTAACGCAGCATCAGATAGGTGCTGAACTTCTTGCGTTCCTCGTCAGTGAGCTTTTGTCGGAACCCACGGTCTTTGAAATCCAGTGCAGCTAATTCGGAGTTTAGATTTAGATTGCTCATGTTGTTATTATAGCAGGCCTCCAGCAGATTGCCTAATTTAGTGTTATTCAGGTGTCAGAGTTTGTATCAGTTCAAACAGATCAGTTCGATATATCCAGCAACCCTGGGAGTTTTTACAACGATAGATTCGCTCAAGCCAGATCCATTCTGACCTGTCAGTATGATGTCTGACCACTGGTCGCCAGGCAAACCAGGGTTGCCATTCAGAGGATCTAGTATTCATTTTATCTGAGATATGATATCAAAAAGATTATCGGTGTAATACCAGTACCAAGCATCTTCAGGATCCATTGCTCGTCTCCATTGTTTTTTTCGATACACAGTGCGTAACCAAACCTTGCGATCTTTTATGGTAACTGGATGCCAAGCCCACCAGCGTTGCCATTCACTATCGCCGTTGCGTCTCTCCAACATGTCGGCTAGTAGTGTGCGAATGTCTGGTAATTGCATCACCAGGCCCTGGCGTATCTGACAATTTCACAATTGCGACTGATGTCTTTGACAAAGTACACACAGGGTGGGCGTGGACCTCGGGCCAAAGGCACACACAGTAGCTGGCCATTCTTGAGCTTGGGAAAGTACCAGCGATTGTCTGTGTATACGTCCAGGATCTCCACTGGCATAAATTCTGGCTTGAAGCTGCTCAGAGGATTCAGACTAAACGCTTTGAAGTCACGATCATTGATACTGGTCAGCGGAACAATTTCCAGGTCACCGTGATCGGGCTCACCAATCAGCATTTGCCAGTCCAAGGGCATGGTGAGTTGATGCTTACCAATTTTCAGCACCAGAGCAGGAGTGACAAAACTTTCCAGGAAGATCAGCGGAGTGAAGAAGTAATCAGCCTCAGCAGGATCGCTATTGTCAAAAACACAGAACCTGAGGTCATCTATTTCATCAGGTAGATCATTGATGTCATAGCTCTGGTTGTCGTTGGTTAGAATACGCATACTGTTAGTATAACTCCTTTAGTTTTGCCAGTCAATTTTTTCCACACTGTAGGGATACTCGGCCTCAGAATAGAACTTCTTTCGCTGTGTGAGATGGCGTTTGCTGAACTTCATGGTGCTGGTGATGTCCCAGATCTGTACTGAATCTTTGTCCTGAGCCCGTCGCAAACCACGCCCGATGCTCTGAATGGTTCGGACAAAGCTCTTGCCAGGCTCAATCAGCACCACGTTGAACAGTCGGGGAATATCAATACCCACAGCAGCCACACCATAGGTTGCCACAGTGATCAGGTTGTCACTGACTGCCATGGTATCATAGTGGTCCTTGCGGTCCTTGACCTTGTCTTTGCCGCTGATAAACACTGCTTCTGGTAATGCACTGCACAGATGTTCACCAGCAGCCAGACGGTCCACCAACACCAGGGTGTTGCCGGACTCTGAAATTTGCTGAATCATCTGTGCTATGTAATCCATGCGTTCTGCATTGTCCACCAGGTACTTGAGTTCGCTCTGATAGTCCCGATACTCTCCATGATCAATCAGTTGACGAATGTTCACATGGCACTGACTCAGTATGCCCTTTTCCTGAAGCTCCACCGCTGCCAGACGATTTACCACTGGCCCAATGGCTACCAACAGACTCATCCACTCATACTCTATCTTGGGTATGGTACCAGTGAGCCCCCAGCGTATGGGGATCTGGGCCATGGGCCCGGTAAGCAGTTCAGTCAGAGCATCAGCCTTTGCTTGGTGTGACTCGTCCACAATCACAGCCACCACACCCTGAATGAACTGATCAATAGTCACCAGTCCTTGTGCTTCGGCCTGAATCTGATTGCGAGCATTTTTCAGCAGAATATTCAGGCTCTGCCAGGTGCAGATAACATGCTGATGATCAGCCTCCTTGCGGTCACCAAACCACACACCCACGTCCAGTCCCAGCAATTGATAGTCACGTTCAGTTTGTGTGACCAGACTTTTGTTGGGCACAATCACTATGGTGCGCCCATGAGGTTCACATCGCTGGCTCAGTGCGGCTGTGATCATGGTCTTGCCAGCACCAGTGGCCACTTCTTGCAGGCTTTGTGGATGATTCAGAAATTCATTGATCACAGACACCTGATGTTCCCTGAGCACAATGGGTTGGCCCTGTGCTGGATGACCTGCTGGCCAGGTTGCGTAGCTCAGGGCTGTTTCAGTGACTGGTTCGAACTCAAAATGAGTAGTGTAGTCACGCTGATCATTTAGCTCAATATCATAACCTGCTTGATCAATAATGGGCAGGATCTGATCCAACAGATGCAGATAGGTGGTTCCTCCCAGATTGAAAAAAGCCTTCTTGCCATCCCAGCGTCCCAGTCTGACTGCTGGCATATACCTGGCGTGAGGGATCTCCTTTTTGAACTGATTGGTCAGTTTCTTGCGGATATCCAGATCCAGTCCTTCAAATTTCACATTGACTTCATCGTTTAGGTGTATTGTGCATTTAGGCATATTTTATACTATCACATTCCCCACTGACACCCAGCGATCGGTATACCGATACAGCTGGGCATAAGTAGAGGCCAAAAACAAACTGCTGGCAGACACTATCCAGGGCACTCGTTTTCCCAGAGTGCGTGGAGGCTTGTGGTGTCTGATCAGTCGATCAGCAGGCCAGGTCAGATGTTCCAACACATTCTGAGACTGATCGTAGGGATTATTTAACACCACCACAGGCCAACGATTGACTTTTTCCATCAGTTGCACCAGTGCGCCCAACCGAGTAGGCTCTACCCTATGCTGTGATTGCACCAAAATACCCAGCTCAGTTGGTTGAAGCCAGCTAGCCAAACGCTTGACCACCGCGGGGTCCAACTGGACTCCATGCGCTTGCAGATCAAATGCTTGGTTAACCACGGACTCATCAGTTTGCACCACCTGCTCACAAAGTTGTTGCAGATGCACAGACATGTTCAGGAATTGCCAATCACCATTGATGTAGTTGACCTGCGGCACTTGCGTCACAGTGTGAGATTTCAGCAGTTGCGTGATGTCATCGCTGCGATACCAGTTGCCTTTGTCTATCAGGTGCCGAATCAAATTCAGCGTCTGCTCAGTGGGCAGAGCTGTCCAGATCCGGCGTTCACGATCATAATCCAACTGACCCAGAAACTGATATCGCTCACTCAGATCTCGCATCAGTCTGATCAAAGAGATGTCATAGGGAAACTGAATCTCAACCAGCTGAGTGTCAGGGTTGAGTTCTATGGTGTAGTTGAGAACCTCATTGGGTCTGGCTGGCCTCCTCCACACTGGTGTGACCAGATCTTCCACTGGCCACTTGTGCAGCTTGAGCAGCATCAGATATCGACTCACAATGCTCTGAACCAGCTGCTGCTGACGTTCAGACAGAGCTGGGTAATCCGTCAACCACCAGGATCGTCTTCTGATATCTATCAGCAGATTGCGGTCTTTTTTGGTCACTCTGGGTTGATCCAGTCGAAAATTCTGATCCTGGTTCAGCAGAAAATCCACTGTATCTTCCATGGTCACAGGCATAGTGTTACTTCGTAGACTCCTGGATCTGGCGAATCAGCTGAGTTTTTTGGGCATCAGTCAGGCTGATGCCCGGCGGCATCTGGCCGGTTCTGACTTTCAGAATGGCGTTAGACTTCTTCTGTTTCAGTACCGCAGAATTGCGGAAGTCCTGATGGCAACTGAAACACTGTGCCAACTGATAGCCACTCTGGTTAGTGGTTGGGTTAGCTGCCGGCACTTTAGCCAGCATCCCAACAGAAAAAACTGACGTAATTAGCAGGGTTCTAAGCATATCTTATTGTAGCATGTTTTCGTCTAGACTACAACAGCACCAGGTGTTGAAGAGTACCATTGCATCCCAGATTGAGTCCGCCCAGAGCGGGTCCATGACATCTCCCTGCACACTATCATAGATCCACAGCACTCCATGATGGTTCCACACTGCGAAACTGTCCTGGGTGTTCTGCCCCATCACAATCACAGGCTCACCTGAGCTACCAAAAGCCAGTCCCAATTTCAGATTGTTCAGAGGGTGCATCAAAATATTTATGAAAAAACCGGGCCAGGTAAGCCCTGGCCCGGTGCATCTAATTGTCTAAGGTGTATTATCGGCACTTGCCCAAACTAGCCACGCATGCAGGTCGCGCGGGCCAGGTTCTGCCAATTGCTGCTGATCTTGACCAGGTCAGCAATCTTGACCGCCATGCGCAAGCTCAGTTCACGCAACTGAGTCTGGTTGTCGCGCATGAAGTCCACAATCTCATCCGCCTGGCGCTTGCTCAGGCCGTACTCTTCCAGCATCTTGCCGCTGCTAACCACGTGCTTGATCCAGATCAGGCACTCACGAACGCTGTTCATCTTGAGATCCAGGAAGTGGCAGCGGCTCTGCAGGGCGTTGAGGTGAGCGTCACGCTTGGACTCACGCTGCCGATCCAGCTTCTGGTTGGTGATAAAGATCACCGTGCCACGGAAGTCGAAGCTGTCCGGCACACCTTCGCGCCGCAGCGTCTTGCTGTCGCTACCCCAGTACACCCGGCGGCTCTTGCTGCTGTCCAGCGCCGCCTTGAGCACGTTCAAGCTCTCCTCGTCTTCCAGGATGCTGTCGCAGTCGTCAAACACCAGCACATGGCCCGGGTCGCTGTGAGCATACAGTTTGCAGTACAGGGCGATGGGCGTCATGAAACCCTTGACCACTTCGTAGCGGGGAGGACGACCAGCAATTTCGTCAAACATGCTGGCCTTCTGCATCTGGGCCAACACACCATAGCTCTTGCCAATTCCGGGAGGGCCCTGCAGGATCAGCGCCCGGATGTTGCCGCCAATGGCCGCCTGGCTCATCTCGTCCAGGATCTCAAACCGGGTCTTCAGGCGGTCCAGGATCTCTTCGTCAGTCTCGTTGATCTGAGGAGCAGCCTCCACAATCTGGTTCTCAATGCCCGTGCTCAGGAACTCAAAGTCACCAGCGCCAATCCGGACCCGAACCTTGCCCTTGCCCCAGCGGTCGCCGTTGACAACCACGTAGCCGTTCTGGCTGCAATCTTCAAACATGGTAAACACCGCATTGGAAACGGTCTCACCCTTGTAGTCGCCGCTCTTGATCCGGATCTGCATCTTGTTCTTCATGGTGTGTGTTGTGTGTCCTTGCTCTGTGTTATCTACTACTCTTTTAGTCTAGCAAACGGTCAGGGCCAGGTCAACCAAATGAGCAAAAAATCTCAAAATTTTTATGCCCTTTGTTTTCAACAACTTAGCTAAGTTGTTGATTTCATTGACCCTACAGTTCAGGAACAGATCCTGCACTGGGGAGGAACTCACAGTTTCTGAGCCCTGACGTGCCCTAGAACAGCCTGACAGCGCCTGGAGCATACGTCAGTACCCCTGAGCAGTTCAGGCTGTTCTAGGGCATTCTGCGGTGTTGAAAACAAAGGAGTTAGAAGTCCTTTGTTTTGAACAAGTTACACATTCGATGCAGAGCCTGTTTTTCAGCCAGAGCATCCATGAGTTCCAAGCAAGAAAAATACAGCGTTACGGTAAGCAGGATGATCGCGATCATCTAAACAACTCCTTGATTTTCAACAGGTTAGCCCTTCTGGGCCAGTACCAGATCCAGAACAGTCAGCACCTGGGTAGGAAAATCAATACGCCCGTCATACTCCAGCTGCTGACTTTCAAACTCAGTGCGAAAATCGTCCGAAACCACCTGCCAGTTGAGCACCGTTTGGCGGCTGTAATCAGTGTCCCACGTCACCTGGGGCCAAATCTGCGGAACTAGTTCATCAACACGATCCAGCGGGTAGCCAGCGGGCAAGGGGAAGAAGTAGTCGTCGCCGCCCTTGAACTTCCAATACTGCGGGCAGAGACCCTGCCCGTCCCAGTCGTGGGCGCCGTAGTTTTCCATATACTGAGTAACGATGTGAATCTTGGCCATTGTGTGTTCTCCTGTGCTGTCTGCTACTCTTTTATGATAGCATTTGGGTACAGATGAGTCAACCAAAAAGCAAAATTTCTTTTGCCTTTGTTTTCAACAGGTTAGGGAAGTAGTAGCGAGTTTCACCGCCTCCTCACTGGTTTCTTTTTAGCCCGAGGAAGAAACAAAGATGCAACTGTGTCAACTACACCAACCGCCCCTATCACAGTGACTACAACAACGCCCACAACAAACGGCAAAATGAGCAGTGAAAGCAAAAACTTCACCAAACTCATTACCTGTTCCATTTTGTTCCTTTTCTATTGTATTTTCAACAGGTTAGCAGCATTTACCTTAGCCAACTTCGCCCTCAATGCACTCTGCTAATAGGTTTTCAGTGCATACTCCGAGCTACTAACCTGTTGAAATTGTTGAAGTTAGACCGCCGTCAGCATGGCGAACGGAACCGTGACCAAAGAACCCACCCGATATTTACCCCACGTGGGGCCCGTGATGCGCACCGTAGCGCGAGTCTGGCGCTTTTCAGTGATCACCGCAGTGTAGGTGTAAGGCGCCCGCTTCCGGGCGCTGGTGAACGACACAGTGGAACCAATGCCCAACTGATACTTGACTTCCATGGCCTTGCGGTTGCGCCGCAGCTGAATCGCATTGGCCAACTGGTCCAAAGCAGCGTCGTCGCTCTTGTGAATAAAGTCAATCACTTCCATCAGTTTGATCGTGTTCTGCGTCTTGTTCATGAAGTGTGTCTCCTGTGTTGTGTTCTCTGCTACTCTTTTAGTTTAGCATTTGGGTGCAGTTGAGTCAACCAAATTGCAAAAATTCTTTAGCTCAGTGTTTTCA
>JACCDU010405961.1_pt1 | contig 16095 bp, 15 predicted proteins | sample 7446081 | NCBI WGS metagenome assembly JACCDU01 (sample SAMN15323447, study PRJNA562643) | freshwater metagenome | isolation source: river surface water | place: USA:Blue River Watershed | collected 2017-08-17
GACCTGGGTCGCTCTTTACACCACGGCAAGCGCCTCACCATCGAGGCCCCCGCCGGGTACCTTGACGATGTGGGCCTGGGCGACAGCATCGCCCTCAATGGCGCTTGCATGACCGTCACCACCTTCAGCCCCGAAAGCCGCCAGTTCACGATTGACATCTCGGCGGAATCACTGGACAAAACCAGCGGCCTGGACCAGGAAGGCACCGTCAACCTCGAAAAAGCGCTGCGTGCCCACGACCGGCTGGGCGGGCACATTGTGTCTGGCCACGTCGATGGCGTCGGGCAAATCAGCCACTTTGGGCAAATTGGCGAAAGCTGGGAACTGCGCATCCTGGCACCGCACGCGCTGGCCAAATACCTCGCCTACAAAGGCTCGATCACCGTCAACGGCGTGAGCCTGACGGTGAACAAGGTGGCCGATGTGGCGCAAGGCTGCGAGATCAGCATCAACCTGATCCCGCACACCGTGGAAAACACCGCCCTCGGCAGCCTGCAAGCGGGCAGCCGGGTCAACCTCGAAATCGACACCGTGGCCCGCTATGTTGAGCGCATGCTCAGCGCAGGCCTGATCCAGAAAGACACCGCATGAACGCCCCCGAGAAATTGACCCCCGTGGCGATCTCGCCCGTCGAAGACATCGTGGCCGAGATGAAAGCCGGTCGCATCGTGATCCTGGTCGACGAAGAAGACCGCGAAAACGAAGGCGATCTGGTGCTGGCGTCAGACCACGTCACCCCGGAAGCCATCAACTTCATGGCCCGTTTTGGCCGGGGCCTGATTTGCCTCACGCTCACCCGCGAGCGCTGCGAATTCCTGAAGCTGCCGCCCATGGCGGCGCGCAACGGCACCGTCTACAGCACGGCCTTCACCGTGTCGATTGAAGCCGCTGAAGGCGTGACCACCGGCATCTCGGCCGCTGACCGCGCCAAGACCGTGCAAGTGGCTGTGGCGCGCAACACCCAGCCCACCGACCTGGTGCAGCCCGGCCACATCTTCCCGCTGCAAGCGGTGGATGGTGGCGTGCTCATGCGCGCAGGCCACACCGAAGCCGGTTGCGACCTGGCCGCCATGGCCGGTTGCAGCCCGTCGTCCGTGATCTGCGAGATCATGAAGGACGACGGCACCATGGCCCGCCTGCCCGACTTGCAGCTCTTTGCCGCTGAGCATGGCCTGAAAATCGGCACGATTGCCGACCTGATCGAATACCGCAGCCGCAACGAATCGCTCGTCGAACGCATTGGCAGCCGCACGCTGCAGACCGCGCACGGCGAATTCACCGCCCACGCTTTTCGCGACCAACCCAGCCAGACCGTGCACCTGGCGCTGGTCAAAGGCCAGTGGTCGGCAGACGCCGAAGTGCCCGTGCGCGTGCACGAGCCTTTGTCGGTGCTTGACGCACTGGAGGTCAACCGCTCCATGCACTCCTGGAGTCTGGATACCAGCCTGCAATACCTCAACGCCCAAGGCTGCGGCGTGGCCGTGCTGCTCAACTGCGGCGAATCGGCCGAGCAGTTGCTGGCCCAGTTTGAAGGCCGCGCCCGCTCAGCCCAAGCCCCTGAGCGCGGCAAGATGGACCTGCGCACTTACGGCGTGGGCGCGCAAATCCTGCGCGAGTGCGGCGTGCACAAAATGAAACTCATGGGCCAGCCCCGCCGCATGCCCAGCATGACCGGCTACGGCCTCGAAATCACCGGTTACATCCCCAAGGAATGAACATGCTCGAAGCAAACAAAGGCACAGAACAAGAACTGGACGGGCAATTCCTGCACATCGGCATCGTGCAAGCCCGATTCAACGAAGACATCACCAACGCGCTGGCCAAAGCCTGCATCGAAGAACTCGAAGCCCTGGGCGTGAGCAGTATCGATCACGTCATGGTGCCCGGGGCCCTCGAAGTGCCCGTGGCTCTGCAAGCCATGGCCGAGCGCGCCGAATACGACGCGCTGATCGCGCTGGGCTGCATCATCCGGGGCGAGACTTACCACTTTGAGCTGGTGGCCAACGAGTCGGGCGCCGGCGTCAGCCGCGTGTCGCTCGACTACAACCTGCCGATCGCCAACGCGATTTTGACCACCGAAAACCTGGAACAAGCCATCGTGCGCCAGATCGAAAAAGGTCGCGACGCGGCCCGTGTGGCGGTCGAGATGGCCTGCATCATGGACGACCTGTCGGCCGATCTGGCCGAAGAACTCGACGACGAAGAGAACGCCTGATGAACGATCAGACCTCCACAAGCGACACAACAGCCGCTGCAGGCACGCGCAAGTCCTCGGCCAAACCAGCACGCAGCCGTTCGCGCGAATTCGCCCTGCAGGCGCTGTACCAGCACATCGTGGGCCGCAATGAAGCCTCGGACATCGACGTCTTCACCCGCGACCTGTCGGGCTTTCACAAAGCCGACTCGGCCCACTACGACGCCCTGCTCTACGGTTGCACCGAACAAGCGCAAGCACTGGATGCCCTGATTGGCCCCAAGCTGGACCGCAGCTTTGCCGAGATCTCACCGGTAGAACACGCTGTGATGTGGATCGGCGTCTACGAATTGCAGCATTGCATGGACGTACCTTGGCGCGTGGTGCTCAACGAGTGCATCGAGCTGGCGAAAGACTTTGGTGGTACCGACGGTCACAAATACGTCAACGCCGTGCTGGGTGGCCTGGCCCCCGAACTGCGCGCCGCCGAAGTGCAAGCCGATCGCCAGGCCGGTCGTGTCAAATAAAACCGCACCCAGCCAATATGCGCATCTCCCAACGCGCTGAGCGGATCGAGCCGTTTTACGTGATGGAGGTGGCCAAGGCCGCCTCGCAAAAAGCCCGCAAAGTGGCCCACACCGACCGCCCGGTGGTGTTCCTCAACATCGGCGAGCCCGACTTCACCGCCCCGCCCCTGGTGCAGCAAGCTGCGCAAGCGGCCATCGATGCGGGTCAAACGCAATACACTCCTGCTCTGGGTCTGGAGCCTCTGCGCCAAGCCATCAGCGATTGGTACGGCTCGCGCTTTGGCGTGCAGGTGCCTGCCAGCCGGATCGTCATCACCGCAGGCGCATCGGCCGCTTTGCAGTTGGCCTGCCTGGCGCTGATTGACCGGGGCGATGAAATCCTCATGCCCGACCCGAGCTACCCCTGCAACCGCCACTTTGTGAGCGCCGCAGAAGGTGTGGCCAAGCTGATTCCCACGACCGCCCAAGAGCGCTTCCAGCTCAGTGCAGACAAGGTCGTGGCCGCTTGGGGGCCCCATACACGCGGCGTTTTGCTGGCATCGCCTTCCAACCCGACCGGCACGTCCATCGACCCGGCCGAATTACGGCGCATCCACGAGGTGGTGAAAAGCCGTGGCGGCATCACCCTGATCGACGAGATTTACCTGGGCCTGAGCCACGACGAGCAATTTGGCCACAGCGCCCTCGCTTTGGGCGATGACATTGTTAGCATCAACAGTTTCAGCAAGTACTTCAACATGACCGGTTGGCGATTGGGCTGGCTGGTGGTGCCCGAGGCCCTGGTGCCCGTGCTGGAGCGCCTGGCGCAAAACCTGTTCATCTGTGCCAGCACCGTGGCACAGCAAGCGGCCTTGGCCTGCTTTGAGCCCGACAGCCTGGCCGAATACGAGCGCCGCCGCGCCGAATTCAAAGCCCGCCGCGACTATTTCATCCCGGCGCTGAACGAGCTGGGCTTGACCGTGCCCGTGGCGCCCGATGGCGCGTTTTACGCCTGGGCCGACTGCACCGCCGCTTGCGCAAAACTGGGCCTCAAAGACAGCTGGGACTTCGCCTTGGCCGCGCTGGAGCACGCCCATGTGGCCATCACCCCAGGCCGCGACTTTGGCACCGACCAGACTGCGCGCTTTGTGCGTTTTTCCACCGCCAACTCCATGGCCGAATTGCAAACGGCCATTGCACGCCTGAAAGCCTGGTTGAAACCATGACCGACAAGACGCCCTTTCAGTTTCCCATCCGCATCTATTGGGAAGACACCGATGCCGGCGGCATCGTGTTCTATGCCAATTACCTGAAGTTTTTTGAACGGGCACGTACCGAATGGCTGCGCGCTCTGGGCTTTGGCCAACAGGTGCTGCGCGACGAATCGGGCGGTATGTTCGTGGTGAGTGAAACCGCCGTCAAATACCATTCACCCGCCCGACTGGACGACACCCTGGTGGTCACTGCCGAGCTGCAAGACGCCGGTCGCGTCAGCCTGACCATTGCCCAACGTGCGTATCTGCGCACCCCCGGCCAAACCGACCGACTCCTGGCCGAAGGCACGATCCGCCTGGGCTGGGTGGACAGCCAAACTTTGAAACCGGGCCGCATTCCGGCCCCCGTTCTGGAAGCCCTGAAATGAACCAAGACATGTCCATCGTTTCCTTGTTGCTGCACGCCAGCTTCGTGGTGCAACTGGTCGTCGCCATCTTGCTGACCATCTCGGTCACCAGCTGGGCGGCCATTGTGCGCAAGCTGTCTGCACTCAAGCGCATCAAGAACCTCAACGAAGAGTTTGAGCGCGTGTTCTGGTCGGGCACCAGCCTCAACGAGCTGTTCAACGCCGCCAGCCAGAACGCCAAGATGGCCGGCCCGATGGAACGCATTTTTGCCAGCGGCATGCGCGAATACCAAAAACTGCGCGAGCGTCGCATCAGCGATGCGGGCACCTTGCTCGATGGTGCACGCCGCGCCATGCGCGCGAGCTTCCAGCGTGAGTTGGACGTGGCCGAAGCCCAGCTGGCCTTCCTGGCCTCGGTCGGTTCGATCTCGCCTTATGTCGGCTTGTTTGGCACCGTGTGGGGCATCATGCACGCCTTCACCGGCTTGGCCAGCTTGCAACAAGTGACCCTGGCCACCGTGGCGCCCGGCATTGCCGAAGCCCTGGTTGCCACGGCCATCGGCCTGTTCGCGGCGATTCCGGCTGTGCTCGCCTACAACCGCTTCTCGCACGATGTGGACCGCATCGCCATCAAGATGGAAACCTTCATCGAAGAGTTCTCCAACATCCTGCAGCGCAGCCTGGGCTCGGCCGGGGCCAGCAGCTCGGCGTCTGGCCACTGAAGGGAGACGCCCATGCCCGCCGTTTCATCCCGGGGTCGCGGTCGCCGCACCATCGCAGAAATCAACATGGTGCCCTTCATCGACGTGATGCTGGTGCTGCTGATCATTTTCATGGTCACGGCCCCCATGATCACGCCCAGCATGGTGGACCTGCCCAGCGTGGGCAAAGCCGCCAAGCAACCCGACAAGGTCATTCAGGTCGTGATTCAAAAAGACGAACGGCTGGAGCTGGTCAGTGAGGGCAAAACCGACAGCGCCACCCTGAGCAGCGTGGCCGCCAGCGTGAAAAACCTGATCAGTCAAGAAGACAACACCGCCGTCGTCATCAGCGCCGACCGCACCGTGAAATACGAAACCGTGGTCAAGGTCATGGACAGTCTGCAACGCGCGGGCATTGCGCGCGTGGGCTTGTCTGTGCAGCTGGCGCCTTGAGATCTGAATGAGGAATTCGGCTGTGAGCCACCGCACCGCACCGCACCTGGAGTTTGCACCGCCCCCACCGGAGGGGCGTCAGCGTTCGCTGGTGATTGCGATCGCAGCGCATACGGCCCTCTTCCTGGCCCTGGCTTTGGCCACCCAGTGGCGCACCCAACCCCAAGTCGTGCAAGCTGAAGCCGAGTTGTGGTCGGCCACGCCGCAAGCCGCAGCACCCCGCTTGCAAGAGCCGCTGCCTGCGCCGCAGCCCGAACCTGAGCCCCCGAAACCTGAACCCAAGCCTGAAGCGAAGGCCAAACCCACGCCGCCGCTGCCCGCGCCCGATCCAGAGATCGAGCGCCGCGATGCGCAAATAGCGCTCGAAAAGAAAAAGCAGCAGGAAAAGAAAAAAGAAGCCGAGAAGCTGGAAAAAGAAAAAGCCGAGCTCAAGCGCAAAGAGCGTGAGAAAGAGGAAAAAGCCGCCAAAGAAAAGGCCGTGAAAGAGAAATTGGCCAAGGACAAGGCCGACAAAGAGAAAAAAGCACAGGAAGACAAAGCGCTTGAAAAGAAAAAGGCCGCCGAGAAAGCCGAGGCGGATGCCAAGAAACGCAAGCAGGACGAAGCCAAAAAGGCGGCCGACGCCAAAGCTGACGCCGCCCGCATGGACGCCATGCGCAGCGAAAACCTCAAGCGCATGCAGGGCCTGGCAGGGGCCTCGGGTGGCGAGAATGCCACGGGCAGCGCGCTCAAATCATCGGGCCCATCTTCCAGTTATGCCGGGCGCTTGGTGGGTCGCATCAAACCCAACATCACCTATCCCGGCGATGTGGTGGGCAACCCGCGTGCCGAGGTGGAAGTCAAGGTCAGTCCAGATGGCACCATTTTGAGCCGCCGCATTGTGCAAACAAGCGGCAACCGTGCTTGGGACGACGCTGTGCTGCGCGCCATCGACAAAACCGAAGTCTTCCCCAAGGACACCGATGGCCGCGTGCCCTCGGTCATCGTGCTGGGCTTTCGGCCACAGGACTGAGCACCACAGCGGTCTGCCCATTGCTTCGGCCTTGTGAAGATTCAAGTGCCGATGAAGGTGCTGGTCACAGCTGAAACCGCTGACCTCACGCTGCATCCCGTAGGTCGGTACCTTCAGGTCCGACGCAGAGGGAACCGAACATGCATGTCGGGGCTGAAGCCGCCGACCTACAAACCCGGCAGCGCTCACATACGCCTGCAAGGGCTTAGCCTCAGGTCTTACTGCGACACCGTCCGCAGGGTCAACATGGGATTGTTGTCTTCATACACGATGACCGCCTGCCCCTGATCGGCCTGGGCCATCCAGCTGGCCAAAGCAGCATCGGACGGGAAGAACTTGGCCTGCTCACCCAGCGCCAGTTCAGCCCGCGCACCCAGCGCTTCATTGCGTCGATCCAGTTGCAGTCGCACCGGCAACCCCCGCACCAACTCGCCCTGCTCGGTTTGCTCGCGATGTGCCGGGAACTCCTTGACCAGTCGGGCAATGTCCGGCGCGCGGCCATTGACAGCCACACGCAGGTATTTACCGTATCGGCAACGGGCCTGCCCCAAGTCCATGATCTGCTCCATCTTGAGGCGGAAACCGCCTGAAAAACGGTCAGCCTGCATCTTGGCCGTGACGATGATGAGCTCATCGTCTTTCAGCAGGTGCTTGGCTGAATTGATCAGGCTTTCGTCGGCAGTCGCTTCCATCACGCCCGACTTGTCATCGAGCTTGAAAATAGCCACCTTGCCGCGCTGGCCGTTGATGATGCGCAGGTCGCTCACAATGCCCGCCAGCACCACGGACTCTCGGCTGTCGATCAGGTCATCGATCTTGCGGCGTGCGAACTGGCGCACTTCGCGCTCGACAGCATCGAACAGGTGGCCTGAAAGGTAAAAACCCACAGCCGTTTTTTCCAGCAGCAAGCGCTCCTTGATGCCCCAGGGCAGGACATCCACCAGGTCAGGCTCTTGGGTGCTGGAGCCGTGCGAATCATCGCCCAGCATGTCGAACAAACCGCCCTGGTTGGCGTTGGCCGTGGTGGCATTCGAAAACTCAAACGCCCGGTCAATGCTGGCCGACAAGGCGGCGCGGTTCATGTGCAGCGAGTCGAAAGCACCTGCCTTGATGAGCGCATCCACCGTGCGTTTGTTGATTCGGGTGCGGTCCACGCGCACGGCAAAGTCAAACAAGCTGGTGAATGGGCCGCCTTCGTTGCGGGCGGCCACAATGGCCTCGATGGCCTGCTGGCCGGTGCCCTTGATGGCGCCCAGACCGTAGCGGATCACCTTGTCGGTGACCGGCTCAAAACGGTAATTGCCCCGGTTCACATCGGGTGGATCGAAGGTGATGCCGAACTTCAAGGCGTCTTCGTAGAGCACCTTGAGCTTGTCGGTGTCGTCCATTTCCACCGTCATGTTGGCGCAGAAGAACTCGGCGGTGTAGTGCACCTTGAGCCAGCCAGTGTGATAGGCCAGCAATGAATACGCGGCCGCGTGCGACTTGTTGAAGCCGTAGCCCGCGAACTTTTCCATCAGGTCAAAGACTTCGTCGGCCTTGTCCTGCGGGATGTTGTGGGTGGCCAATGCCCCCGCGCGGAATTTCTCGCGGTGCTCGGCCATTTCCTCGGCCTTTTTCTTGCCCATGGCGCGGCGCAGCAAGTCGGCGCCACCGAGCGAGTAACCGCCCAGGATCTGCGCCGTCTGCATCACCTGCTCCTGGTAGACCATGATGCCGTAGGTCTCGCTCAGCATGTCGGCCACGGCCGGGTGCGGGTACTCCACCACTTCACGCCCGTGCTTGCGCGCCACAAAGCTAGGGATCAGGTCCATAGGCCCCGGGCGGTACAGCGCGTTCAGCGCAATCAAGTCCTCCAGGCGGCTGGGGCGAGCATCGCGCAGCATGCCCTGCATGCCGCGGCTTTCAAACTGGAACACGGCTTCGGTCTTGCCATCCGAGAACAATTTGTAAGTCGCCGCATCGTCGATGGCAATGTTCTCAAACGCGAAGTTTTCCTGCCCCTTGTGCCGCTTCATGATGAACTCACGGGCGATCTCCAGGATCGTCAAGGTGGCCAGACCCAAGAAGTCGAACTTCACCAGGCCTGCAGCCTCCACATCGTCCTTGTCGTATTGGCTGACGGCCGATTCGCTGCCGGGCTGTTGGTACAGCGGGCAAAAGTCGGTCAGCTTGCCCGGGGCAATCAAGACGCCCCCGGCGTGCATGCCGATGTTGCGGGTCATGCCTTCGAGCTTTTGCGCCAGCTCGATCAGGGTCTTCACATCCTCTTCGCGCTCGATGCGCTCGGCCAGGATCGGCTCCATGGCGATCGCGTAGTTGTTCTTGTCGCCCTCTTTGGGCGTGGCGGGCGGGTACTGCAGCGTGACCGACATGCCCGGCTTGTTGGGAATCAGTTTGCTGATGCCATCGCAAAAGGTGTAGCTCATGTCGAGCACGCGGCCCACGTCACGAATCGCCGCACGCGCAGCCATGGTGCCGAAGGTGGCGATCTGAGAGACCGCATCGCGGCCATATTTTTCCTTGACGTAATCGATCACGCGGTCGCGGTTGCCTTGGCAAAAGTCGATGTCAAAGTCGGGCATGGACACCCGCTCAGGATTCAAAAATCGCTCGAACAGCAAGCTGTATTGCAGTGGGTCCAGATCCGTGATCTTGAGCGCATAGGCCACCAAAGACCCCGCACCCGAGCCACGGCCGGGGCCCACCGGGCAGCCATTGGCCTTGGCCCACTGGATGAAATCACCCACAATCAAAAAGTAGCCCGGAAAGCCCATCTTCAAGATGGTGCCCAGCTCGAATTCCAGCCGCTCCACATAACGCGCACGCTCTGCATTGCGCTTGGCTTCGTCGGGGTACAGGTGCGCAAGACGCTCCTCCAGGCCCTCGAACGAGACATGCCGGAAATAATCGTCCACCGACATGACCACGCCATTGACCGGCGGGATCGGGAAGTTGGGCAGCTGCGGCTTGCCCAAGACCAGACTCAAGTTACAGCGCTTGGCAATTTCGAGCGTGTTGGCAATGGCGCTGGGCACATCGGCGAACAAGGCGCACATTTCCTCGGCCGACTTGAAATACTGCTCGCGCGTGAACTTGCGCACCCGGCGCGGGTTGGCCAGGATCTCGCCTTCGGAAATGCACACACGTGCCTCATGCGCTTCGTAGTCTTCTGCGGCATGGAACTGCACCGGGTGCGTGGCCACCACCGGCAAATGCAAACGTGCCGCCAAAGCCACCGCGCCCGCGACTTGGGTCTCGTCCTCGGGGCGGCCTGCACGTTGCAGTTCCAGGTAAAAACGGTGCGTGAAAATCGAGCCCAATTGCAGCGCCACATCGGCCGCTTTGTCGGTGTCGCCCTGCACGATCGCCTGCCCCACCGGCCCGGCCTGTGCGCCAGACAGCAAGATCAAGCCTTCGGACAGTTCCTTGAGCCAGTCCAGCTTGACGACCGCCACGCCTTTGACCACGTTTTGGGTCCAGGCCCGCGCCAGCAGCTCGCAAATGTTCAGGTAGCCCTGGTGGCTTTGCACCAGCAAGATCACACGGGACAGCGCACCCGCATCACCGCCCAGGCCTTCGAGGTTGATTTCCGCGCCCAGGATGGGCTTGACCCCCTTGCCGCGACCTTCTTTGTAGAACTTGACCCCACCAAACAAGTTGTTCAGATCGGTGATGGCCAGGGCGGGCTGCCCGTCCTTGGCGGCCATTTTGACCACATCGTCGATGCGGCAAGTGGAGTCAACGACCGAGAATTCAGAGTGGAGGCGCAGGTGGGCAAACATGAGCTCATTGTAGAAGGCCGCAGGCCCTCAAATTGGCAAATTTGAGGGTGTTTTCAGTCGCGCAGAACCTGCAGCACTTCCGAGTGAAACTCACGTCCATAAAGGATCATGACCACCAAGGCAGTGGCCATGACCAGCGCCAGCGGCGAAAAGAACCAGGCCATGGCGGCAAAGGAAAAATAATAGGCCCGCAAGCCGTCGTTGAAAGTTTCGGCCGCAGCCCCCACCAAGCGCCCGGCCCGCTCGGCCACTTGCTGCCGGTTCTGAAGGTCTGCGTCAAAGGTTTCAGGCGGCGGCATGGCGCCAATCACCAGCGCCACAAAGGTGTACTGACGCATAGACCAGGAAAACCGGAAAAAGGCATAAACAAAGATGCCAACCAGCACCAGCACTTTGAACTCGAACACCAGCATGGGCGTGGGCTGCGCAAACGGGATTTCACGCACCAGCTCGGCGGCCTTGTCGGTGGTACCCAGCAGGGCAAACAGACCGCCGATGATGATGATCGTGGTGGACGAGAAAAACGACGGCGTGTGCGAGAGATTCTGCGTGATCAAGCCGTCCAACATGCGGGGATCACGGGCCGTGGTCTGCAGCATCCATTTCACGCGGTAGGCATTGGTCGTGGCGATCAGGCTCTGGTCCAGCTTGCCGCGCACTTTGGCAAACCAGGCATAACCGACCCACAAGGCAAAAAAAGACAGCAGCGCCAACCAATCGCCCCAGGGCAACATCGAGAGAATTTTCATGCCACCATCCTAGCAAGAGTCGCGCCGTCAGGAAGGCCTTCCTGACGTCCGAACGAAAAAAAGCCAGCGTGATGCAACTCACACTGGCTGGATGAAAGGCCGAAGAACGGCCTGCCCTGATCAACCGCGCAGCTTGGCAGCCACAGCGGCCACGCGCTCGCCGTAGGCTTTGGCGGTGTCCAGATCACCTTGGGGGATGTCTTCGGCCGGGCTGGTGGGGCCGACTTGGGCCATCACGCCAGAGTTGGAGCCGATGCGGTTGATGGTGCCGTCGTTCATCGCAGGCTGCCCCACCCACACCATGCCCTGCTGCATGGCCAGAGTAATGAAGTACTGGATGGTGGACAGCTTGTCGCCGCTGGGGCTGGCCGAGATGGTGAAGCCACCGGCGACCTTGTCTTTCCAGGCGCTGGTGAACCAGCGCTTGGAGGTGGCGTCGGCAAACTTCTTGAACTGCCAGGAAGCCATGCCCATGTAGGTAGGCGAGCCAAAGATGATCGCGTCAGCGGCGTCCAGCGCGGCCCAGTCTGCATCGGTGATGTTGCCATCGGCATCGATGGTCACCAGTTGCGCATCAGCGCCTTGGGCCACAAATTGCGCGACGCGCTGGGTATGGCCGTAGCCAGAATGGAAAACGACAACAGTTTTAGCCATGAAAAGCTCCTTGAAAAAGAGGGGTGAAAAAAAAGAAAAATCAGGCAGCCAGATCAAACACCAGCACTTCCGCGTCCTGGCCTACCGTCAAAGCCAATGAGGCTTCGCCCTGCAGCAGGGCCGCATCGCCCGCTTGCAAAATTTGACCGTTGACCTGCAAGCTGCCCCGGATCAAGAACACATAGGCCTTGCGGGCAGCGTCCAGCGCCAGCTGCGCGGCTTCTGCGCCATTGAACAGGCCAGCGTACAGGCGCGCATCGGCGTGGATTTTGACCGTGTACTCACCTGCCTCCGGTGCGGCCACCAAAGCCAGTTGACCGCGTTTGGCGGTTTCAGGAACGGTCTTTTGCTCGTAGCCGGGGTCGATGCCGGTCACGTTGGGCTCGATCCAGATTTGCAAGAAATGGGTTTCGTCGCCCTTGGCATGGTTGAACTCGCTGTGGCGCACGCCCGAGCCCGCACTCATGCGCTGCACATCGCCGGGCGGAATGCCCTTGACGTTGCCCATGCTGTCCTGGTGGGCCAGATTGCCCGACAACACGTAGCTGATGATTTCCATGTCGCGGTGGCCGTGGGTGCCAAAGCCCATGCCTGGCGCAATGCGGTCTTCGTTGATCACGCGCAGATTGCCCCAGCCCATGTGGGCCGGATCGAAGTAGTTCGCAAACGAAAAGCTGTGAAAAGACTTGAGCCAGCCGTGGTCGGCATAGCCCCGTTCAGCGGATTTGCGGATGGTCAGCATGGCGATCTCCTGGTTCAAACGCTTGGGGCGTCATGCCCTAAGCCATGCCTGAACTTTACCCATCAGCCTCCACTTGTCCGTTGATCCCGTTTGCTGGCATCATTCAAATTAATTGAATAATCAAACACCCATCATGCAAACACCCCGCGACTGGCTCACCCCCGAAGCCCTGACCATGCTGCAAACCATTGCCCAAAAAGGCAGCTTTGCCGCTGCCGCCAGGGCGCTCGATCTGGTGCCCAGCGCCCTCACCTACCGGGTACGCCAGCTCGAGGATGCGCTGGACGTGCTGCTGTTTGACCGCAGTTCGCGCCAAGCCAAGCCCACAGCCGCTGGGCAAGAGTTGTTGCGCGAAGCCACCCGACTGCTGAGCGACATGGACGCAGTGGCCAACCGGGTCCGGCGTGTGGCCACCGGCTGGGAGGCTGTGCTCACCGTGGCGGTGGACAGTGTGGTCTCGCGCACCGTGGTGATGGACCTTTGCGCCAGCTTTTTGGCACTGGGCGCCACCACACGCTTGAAGCTGCGCTACGAAACCCTGTCGGGCACTTTGGCCGCCCTCACCTCGGGCCAAGCCGACTTGGCCTTGGGCGCGGTGATGGAGCACGGCCTGGGCTCTGACATCCACCATGCGTTCCTGGGGCCCATCCCGTTTGTCTATGCGGTGGCCAGCCACCACGCGCTGGCGCAAGCCCCCGAGCCCCTGACCGATGAATTGCTGCAACAACACCGCGCCGTGGCCGTGGCCGACTCGGTCAGCCGGGGGGCTGGTCTGACCATCGGTCTGCTGGGCGGGCAAGACGTGTTCACCGTGCCCGACATGCAAAGCAAGCTCGAAGCACAACTGCGTGGCCTGGGGGGCGGCTTCCTACCAGAGAGCCTGGCTCGGCCCTACATCGAAAGCGGTTTGCTGGTGGTCAAAACCGTGCAAAAACCACGCATCAGCACTTGCCACTACGCCTGGCGTGACAGCAAACAAGCGCCTGCAGGACAGGCCCTGCGCTGGTGGCTGTCGCAATTGGAACGCGAGGCCACACGCAGTGCATTGCTGCAACCCGTGCATCGCGTGTAGAGTGTGAGCCATGAACACACAACACATCGCCATCATCGGCGTCGGCATGGCCGGCGTGGTTTGCGCACGGACTTTGCGCCAAGCCGGTCACAACGTGACCCTGTTTGAAAAGAGCCGAGGGCTTGGCGGTCGCATGTCGACCCGCGCCAGCGCCTTTGGCAGCTTTGACCATGGCACCCAGTACTTCACCGTGCGTGACCCGCGCTTTGAACTGGCCCTGGGCACCGTGCCCGGCTTGTGCAAGCCCTGGAGCGCCAACGCGGTGCGTGTGCTCGACCCCAATGGCCGCGTGATCGAAGCGGGCCTGCCCGGCGGCGAGCGCCATTGGGTGGCCACCCCGGGCATGAACGGTCTGGTCAAAGCCTGGGCTGAGCCATTGGTCGAAGACAACAATGTGCAACTGCAAACCCGCGTGACGCAGATCAGCGCCGACCCCTTCCAGAAAAACGGCTGGCAGCTGCACACCGAGGCTGATGACGGCGCACAACACGTTTACGGCGGCTTCGACAAAGTCATACTGGCCATACCACCCGCCCAAGCCAACGATCTGCTGCGGGCATCCCTGCTGAGTGCTCTGGCCGAGCCCCTGAAAGATGTGCGCGTGGACCCTTGCTGGACACTCATGGTGGCTTACCCCCAGGCGGTACAGCCCGGACTCATCACGATTGGCCCCCAATGGAATGCTGCCCGCAGCACGCACCACCGCATTGCCTGGATGGCGCGCGAGTCGTCCAAGCCCGGCCGTGAACGGATTGAGCGCTGGACGGTGCAGGCCAGCGCCCCTTGGTCGGCCGAGCACATCAACGACACACCTGACCGCATCAGCGGCAAACTGCTCAAGGCTTTTGCCGAAATCACCGGCATCCGAGCCACCCCGGCCCATGCCGAAGTGCACCGCTGGCTCTACGCCAAGACAGCGCAGCCTCTGGGCCAGAGCCATCTCTGGTTCAAGGACCAGGGCATTGGCCTGTGCGGCGACTGGTGCCTCGGCCACCGAGTCGAAGACGCTTTTGTCTCGGGACTGGAGCTGGCCTTGTCGGTGCTCAAAGGACGCTGATCATTGATGGGTGAGGTTTACACAGGCCGGTTTGCGCCCTCGCCAACCGGCCTTTTGCATGCGGGCTCGCTGGTGGCGGCCTTGGCCAGCTGGCTGGATGCCCGTGTCCACGGCGGGCAGTGGCTGGTGCGCATCGAAGACGTGGACACCCCGCGCTGTGTGCCCGGTGCCGATCAGGTCATCTTGCAGCAGCTGGCCACCTGTGGCCTGCAGGCAGACGGGGCTGTGCTCTGGCAAAGCCAGCGCCATGAGGCCTACCAAGCGGCACTGGACACGTTGATCGCCAAAGGCTGGGCCTATCCTTGTGGCTGTTCGCGCAAAGACATTGAAGCCGCACAAAGCCAAGCGGTGGCCAGACACCACGCGGCGGTGTACCCCGGCACTTGCCGCCACGGCCTTCAGGGCAAAACTGCACGGGCCTGGCGCCTGAATGTGCAAGCGGTTCAACAAGCGCTGGGCATATCTGCCTTCACCTGCTGGCAAGACCGCCGACTGGGCGAACAAACGCAAAACGTGAGCGAAACAGTCGGCGACTTCGTCCTGCGCCGTGCCGATGACCTCTGGGCCTACCAGTTGGCGGTGGTGGTGGACGATGCGGCGCAAAGCATCACCCATGTGGTGCGCGGCGAGGACCTGGCCGACAACACCGCACGCCAAATCGTGCTGCAACGCGCCTTGGGTCTGCCCACACCGCAGTACCTGCACGCCCCTTTGGTTCTGGGTGCGAACGGTGAAAAACTGAGCAAACAAAACGGCGCCCAGGCGCTGGACCTGAGCGCCCCGGTGGCCGCGCTGAACCAGGCGGCGCAGGCTTTGGGACTGAACCCCCTGCCTGCCGACACGCCTGTTCATCAAGCCCTGAGCCACTGGTGCACGGAATGGGCACCGCAGTGGGCTGTGCGCCATTAGCGCCTCGGCTGGGATGCGGCCGGGCAACCGCGATAATCACGGCTTACGCGAAACACTGACCGCCCCATGACCACGCCAGAAGACACCACGACCGCATCTGCCACCGCGCCTGCAGAGGCCCCATTCATGCGCACCATCAAAACCTATGTGCTGCGCGCCGGTCGCATGGGCTCGGGCCAGGTGCGGGCATTCGAGCAGTTCGGACCGCAGTTCCTCGTGCCCTACCGTGCAGAGCGCCTGGATGTTCAGGCCACGTTTGGCCGCAATGCACCGCTGATTCTGGAGATCGGTTTTGGCATGGGCGATGCCACGGCCAAGATCGCGCAGGTGCGCCCCGATGACAACTTCCTGTGCTGCGAAGTGCACGAGCCCGGCGTGGGAGCCCTGCTCAAGCGCTGCGGCGAAGAACACATCAGCAACATCCGCATCGTGCAACACGACGCCGTGGAGGTCATGGACCACATGCTGGGCACTGACAGCCTGGACGGCGTGCACATCTTCTTTCCCGACCCTTGGCACAAAAGCCGCCACCACAAGCGCCGCCTGATCCAGTCGCCTTTTGTGCAGCGCCTGGCGCAACACATCAAACCCGGCGGCTACCTGCACCTGGCCACCGACTGGCAGCCCTACGCCGAGCAGA
>JACCDU010129269.1_pt1 | contig 16087 bp, 14 predicted proteins | sample 7446081 | NCBI WGS metagenome assembly JACCDU01 (sample SAMN15323447, study PRJNA562643) | freshwater metagenome | isolation source: river surface water | place: USA:Blue River Watershed | collected 2017-08-17
AAAAAGAAATCTTCGAGCAGCCCCGTGCGATTGCCGACACGCTCGAAGGCGTGGAAGGCATCACGCCCGAGCTGTTCGGCGACGGCGCTTACAGCACCTTCAAGGCGATTGACAACGTGTTGATCCTGGCCTGCGGCACCAGCTACTACAGCGGCTGCGTGGCCAAGTACTGGATCGAAGCCATTGCCAAGCTGCCTTGCCAGGTCGAGATCGCCAGCGAATACCGCTACCGCGAATCGGTGCCCAACCCCAACACGCTGGTCGTCACCATCACCCAAAGCGGCGAAACCGCCGACACCCTGGCCGCACTGCGCCACGCGCAAAGCCTGGGCATGACGCACACGCTGACGATTTGCAACGTGTCCACCAGCGCCATGGTGCGCGAGTGCAAGCACGCTTACGTGACCCGCGCCGGGGCCGAGATCGGTGTGGCCTCCACCAAAGCCTTCACCACCCAGCTGGCAGGCTTGTTCTTGCTGACACTGGCGCTGGCGCAGACCAAAGGGCGCTTGTCGGATGCCGAAGAAGCCGCCCACATCAAAGCCATGCGCCACCTGCCCGCTGCGCTGCAAGCCGTGCTGGCGCTGGAGCCGCAAATCATCGCATGGTCGCAAGAGTTCGCCAGCAAGGAAAACGCGCTTTTCCTGGGCCGTGGCACGCACTACCCCATCGCATTGGAAGGCGCGCTCAAGCTCAAAGAGATCACCTACATCCACGCCGAAGCCTATGCGGCGGGCGAGCTGAAACACGGACCCCTGGCCCTGGTGACCAGCGCCATGCCTGTGGTGACCGTAGCGCCCAACGACCAGTTGCTTGAAAAGCTCAAGAGCAATATGCAAGAAGTCCGCGCCCGTGGCGGCGTGCTCTATGTGCTGGCCGATGGCGACACGAAGATCGAAAGCAGCGAAGGCGTCAATGTGATCCGCATGCCCGAACACTACGGCGTGCTCTCGCCCATCTTGCACGTGGTGCCGCTGCAGCTGCTGTCGTATCACACGGCATGTGCGCGGGGCACCGATGTGGACAAACCACGCAACTTGGCCAAGAGCGTCACGGTGGAGTAAGTGGGCCAGGGGCCATGCACGCGCAAAGCCATCAGCTCATCGCCTTGAGCTTGGCGGTCAATTCAGTGGGGGGCACCAGGTCTGCTTGGGTCCAGATTTTGTTCAGCGCGTGTTCTTGGTCGCAAGTGCAAGCGAGCTGGCTGAGCGATGTGTGGTCGTGAATATGGATGTGTCCCCTGTTCAGGCGGATGCAGCCTTGGGCTTCAAATTGGTTGAGCACCAGGGTCACACGTTCGCGCCGGATGCCAATCGCGTTGGCCAGTTCATTGTGAGTGATGGCGATGGTGTCGACGGGCTCGCACTGCCCGTAGTTCATCAACCAACGGGCGATTTGTTGGCTGGCCGTATGGAAGGTTCGGCATGAGATGTTTTTGGCCATTTCTTCCATCATGATGCGTGTGGCCATCAAGGACATGAGCAAGACCCCTTCGGCACGCAGCAATTCTTCTGTGAGGATGTGCGTTGGGCAGCGATAGGCAAAGCCGGACTTGCGCACGATGGCTTTGTAAAAACTGCCGCGTTGGGGTGTCCCGGTCCCGAAGAGGCCTCGATGTCCCAAGAGGTAGATGTCGGTGCTGACACCTGCCTCCAGCTCCACTTGCGCCGACACGGTGCACGTGGTGGGGAAATAAATGCCCGTATATGACTTGCCGGTATGAAAAATTTCCGTGCCCGATGACAGGCCCACCAGTTCCAAGTGCGGGGCGAGTCTTTCGTAATCGGGCTCTGGCAGCGAAGCCAACAGTAAATTGATTTTTGGCGAATGCATGCTTTATTTAAATTGTTATTTGTGATTTTGACAATCAATTGTTGGAGGAAAATTGACGCAAGTTACGATGCAAGAGGACGAAAAACTTGACCCTTGAGACAGCTGCCATTCACGTCGAAACCTCCCCGGTCCACGGCCAAGGCGTCTTTGCTGCGCGCCACATGGCCGCAGGCGAGACGGTGATCGAGTACGTGGGCGAGCGCATCTCGATGGCCGAGGCGATTGCGCGTCACCCGCACGACCCGGGTGACCCGAACCACACGTTTTACTTTCAGCTGGACAACGGGGACGTGATCGACGCGGTGCGCCAGGGTAATGCGTCCAAATGGATCAACCATTCCTGCCGCCCCAACTGCGTGCCCGACGAAGTCAAAGGGCGCATCTTCATCAAGACATGCAGGCCGGTGTTTCGCGGTGAAGAGCTGACCTTTGACTACGGGCTGGTGAGCGATGAGCCCATGACCGAAGCACTCAAGGCCCGCTATGCCTGCCGCTGCGGAGCCAAGAAGTGTCGGGGCACGATGCTGGCCAAGACCTTGCCTGGCGAACAGACATCTCTTTGAGTCGACCGTTGCTTGATGCACATCAAGCCGCCTGATGGGCGCAGGCCCCAAGCTTGGGCTTTCTGTGGGGCACCTCCTGCACATGCGCTGTTGGCCATTTTCCGCACTACGGCTCCGATCGGTTGATTCAGCCAGCGCTCGAGCGACCGAGCTGACGCCAGCTTATTGGAGCCGGACGGTGGACGACTTGCAGCAGCAAGTGCAGTCCGGGCCTGCCGGTTTGTCTGCGGCGCAAGCGGCCCTGCGCCTGGCGCGGGATGCGCACAACAGCCTGAGCACACAGCCGCGCACCTCCGCCCTGGCTTTGTTGTTCAGCCAGTTCAAGAGTCCTTTGGTCGTGATCCTGATCGTGGCGGCCATCATTTCTTTGGTGGCGGGCGAATGGATCGATGCCAGCGTGGTGCTGGCCATTGTGTTGGGCAGCACCTTGCTGGGCTTTGCGCAGGAGTTCATCGCCGGCAACGCGATGGACAAGTTGCGCAGCCAGGTGCTGATCCATTCGAATGTGTTGCGCGATGCTCATGTGAGCGTGCAGTCCTCAGGGGCCATCGTGCAAGGTGATGTGGTGCTTTTGTCGGCGGGCAGCTTGATCCCGGCCGATGGGGTGGTGCTGTCGGCCAAGGACTTTTTCATCAACCAGGCGGTGCTCACCGGCGAGACCTTTCCGGTCGAGAAAAAGCCCGGTCAAGTCAGCGCCGATGCCAGCCTGAGTGAGCGCAGCAACTGCGTCTTCATGGGCACCAGCGTGAGCAGTGGCACGGCCCGCATGCTGGTGGTGCAGACCGGCAAGGCCACGGTGTTTGGGCAGATCGCGGGCAAGCTGGCCTTGCGCCCGCCGCTCACCGAGTTCGAGCGGGGTGTGCAGCGTTTTGGCTTTTTGCTCACCCGCATCATGCTGGTCATGGTGGTGGTGGTTTTGGCCATCAACATGCTGATGCACAAGCCACCGATCGACTCGCTCTTGTTTGCGCTGGCGTTGGCCGTCGGCCTGACGCCCGAGTTGTTGCCCGCGATTGTGAGCATCACCTTGTCGCACGGGGCCAAGCGCATGGCCAGGTTGGGGGTGATTGTGCGCAAGCTCAATGCGATTGAAAACCTCGGCGGCATGGACGTGCTGTGCACCGACAAGACCGGCACGCTGACGCTGGGGGTGGTGCAGCTCGATGGCGCTTTGGACGTGCGGGGGCACAGCAGCGAGGCGGTCTTGCAAAGCGCCGCGCTCAACGCGCACTTCCAGTCGGGGCTGGCCAATCCGCTCGACGAGGCGGTGCTGGCGGCGGCAGCCAAGGCCCAGATCGACCTGAGCGCTGTGCGCAAGGTCGATGAGATCCCCTATGACTTTGTGCGCAAGTGTTTGTCGGTGGTGGTGCAGACGCCGGGAGACGGGTGTAGGCTGATCACCAAAGGGGCGCTCGACAAGGTGCTGGCGATCTGCACGCACTGTGGGCCTGAGGCCTTGCCCTTGGATGCAGCGCAGCGCGAACGCATCCATGCCTTGTTTGAAGCCTGGAGTGCGCAGGGCTACCGGGTGCTGGGCGTGGCCTCCCGGACGGTGGATGAGCGCCAGCAGCCCTATGGCCGTGGTGATGAGCGTGATTTGAATTTTGATGGCTTCTTGCTGTTCATGGACCCGCCCAAGGCCGATGTGCGGCCCACCATTGCCGATTTGGCTCAGCGCGGTGTGGGCTTGAAGATCATCACCGGCGACAACGCCTTGGTGGCCCGCCATGTGGCCCAGTCCGTGGGTTTGGCTTGCGAGCGTGTCGTCACCGGGCGCGAACTCAACGACATGGGCGACGAAGCCCTGATGCATGTGGCACGGCAGGCCACGGTGTTTGCCGAGGTGGACCCCAATCAGAAAGAGCGCATCATCTTGGCGCTGCAAAAAACCGGGCACGTGGTCGGCTACATGGGCGATGGCATCAATGACGCACTGGCCTTGCGGGCGGCCGATGTGGGTATCTCGGTGGACACGGCAGTCGACGTGGCCAAGGACGCGGCCGACTTTGTGCTGCTCAGCAAAGACCTGGGCATTTTGAGTCAGGGCATCGACGAGGGGCGGGTCACGTTTGCCAACACCTTGAAGTACATCCTGACCACCATCAGTGCCAACTTCGGCAACATGTTCAGCATGGGGGTGGCGTCCCTCTATTTGCCATTTTTGCCGCTGCTGGCTTCGCAGGTCTTGCTCAACAATTTTTTGTCCGACATTCCGGCTGCGGCCATTGCCAGCGATCGGGTCGATGCCGAGTGGGTGGCCAGGCCTCGGCATTGGGACACGGGGTTCATCCGCAATTACATGGTGGTGTTTGGCTTGATCAGTTCTGTGTTTGATCTGCTGACCTTTGCGGTTTTGCTCTGGATTTTTCAGGCCGGTCCGCAAGCGTTTCGCACGGGCTGGTTCATCGAGTCCTTGATGACCGAGTTGGTGATCGCTTTGGTGGTGCGCACACGCGGACCCTTTTACCAAAGTCGTCCGGGGCACTGGTTGTTGGGCAGTACTGCTGCGGTGCTGGTCGTGGCCCTGGCCTTGCCGTATGTGCCGGGCGTGGAGGTGCTGGGCTTTGCGCCACTGCCCGCGCCCCTGATGTTGGGGGTGATCGGTCTGACGCTGGCGTATGTGGGGGTGGTCGAGTTGGCCAAGAAGCGCTTTTATGCGCGGATTGACCAACACGGGCAGACTTGATCAGTGTTTGCGGGCACGCAGCCACCAATCCATGGCCAGCGCCACGGCGGCCCCCGTGCCTGCGGCCAGCATGACCGATTTGAAGGGTTTGTCCTGGATGTAGTGCTGCGCCACTTCGCTGACATGGTGGGTCTGTTGCGACAGTTTTTGGCGCGCTTGCGTGGCCATGTCGGTGCTGGTGTGGGGCAAGTCTTGCAGCGCGTCGCTGACACGGTCGACCATCTTGTTCAGTGTGGCCTTGATGTCTTGTGCGCTGTCGCTGACGCACGATGTCGCACAGGATGCTGGCGTGGTGCTGGCAGCGGTGTCTTTGGTGGTCAGTAATTCGGTCATGAGAAGCCTTTGCAGTGATGGATGAAGAGGGACATGCACTGTAAAAACCGCGTGCGCCGTTGTCTGTGGTGCGGCGAACCGAATGGGCGTCAGTCAGCTTGGGCGCTGCTGCGTTTGATCTCGCGCAACATGAAAAGATAGAGGCTTTCGACCTTGTCGCGTGCCCAGGGTGTTCGGCGCAAAAATTTCAGGCTGGAGCCCACGCTGGGTTCGTGTGTGAAGCAGCGGATGGGGATCAGGCGCCCCAGCGCTTGCCAGCCGTAATGGTCGGCCAGTTGCGTGACGATCATCTCCAGCGTCAGGCCATGCAAGGGGTTGCGCGGTTGCGCGGGTTTTTCAATCGGATTCATGACGGCGGTGTCGGTCAAAGTGGTGTGCAGCGATTGTCGACCATCTCGCACGCTGGGGTGCAAACCGTGAGCTGTCGCACCGACAGCGGTGACGGCCATCTTTACCGTGATGGTGTGGCTGGGCTTGTGCCCAAGCTGTTCAACGACAAGGAATGCACCATGATCCGTCAAAATTTGGGGGCCGCTTTGGGTGCCCTGATCGCGGCCCATGCCCATTGAGGTGCTGACCGCCGCTGAGCTGCGTGTGTGTGTGGATGCCGCTGCGCTGGGGTTTGCCGACACCTCGCAGTTGCAACATTTGCCCTTGCCCTGGATCGGCCAGGACCGCGCCGAGGAGGCCGCACGCTTTGGCATGGAGATGGCGCAGCCTGACTACAACCTGTTTGTGCTCGGCGAGGTGGGCAGTGGTCGAACCACCTTGCTCGGCCAGATGATGCGGGCGCAGGCGGCGCACAGAACAGTGCCGCCGGACCTGTGTTACTTGCACAATTTTGAGGAAGAAGAACGCCCCCTGGCTTTGCGCATGCCCGCTGGCCAAGGGCGGCAGTTGCGCCAGTTGATGACCCAGTTGGCCAAGCGTTTGCAGGCCGAAATCCCCAAGCGATTGGCGCAAGACGATTTCAAGGCCGAGAGCCAGCGCATTGAGCAAGCCTGTACGCAAGAAAAAGACCGGGGCTATGCCGAGCTCAGTGCGTATGCCGAGGCCCACAGCTTTGGCCTGATGCGCGACGAGGGGCACATGGTGTTCACGCTCAAGAACGACAAGGGTGAGCCGGTGACCGCGGGCCAAGCGCTGGCGCGGACCCAGGCGCAACGCGTGGCGGTCGAGCAGGCCGAAGAAGCCTTGCGCAGCGAGATCAGCCGTTATCTGGAAAAAGTGCAGGCCATGGAACGGGTCATGAATGAGGGTTTGTCGGCCTTGCGCCGGCAGACCACCAAGCCCTTGCTGGAGCATGAGTTGCAGTTGGTGCGCAATGGCTTGCAGGTCTCGCTGCGTGACGATGTGCGGCTGGGGCAATTTTTGGCGCAGGTGCAGCACGCGGTGCTGGAGGAACTGGAGTTGTTCCAGCCGGGCGAGGAAGAGGCGGTGCGCTTGCAGGCGCTGGAGCAGGTGCTGTTGCTCTTGCGTGTGAACGTGGCGGTGGACAACCACGGGCTGCAGGGTGCGCCGGTGATTCTGGAAGACAACCCCTTGTTTCGCAATCTGTTTGGCAGCATCGAATACGCCTCCGATGGCGAGGCTTTGTTGACCGATTTTTCGCACATCCGCGCGGGCAGTTTGCTGCGGGCGCATGGGGGTTTTTTGATGCTGCATTTGCGCGACCTGCTGGCCGATGATCCGGTCTGGGAAAAGCTGCGCCGCTTTGTGCGCAGTGGGCGTTTGCAGATCGAGGAGCCGGGCATGATGCATGCGCCAGTGGCGGCGGTTTCGCTGGAACCGGAGGCGGTGGATGTGCAGGTGAAGATTGTCTTGATCGCTTCGGTGGACGAGTATTACGCGGTGCAGGCCGCAGACCCGGAGTTTGCGCGGCGCTTTCGTTGCAAGGTGGATTTTGCCGAGAGCTTTGTGGCCACGCCCGAGTCGGCCCAGGCCACGGCGGTCTTTGTGGCGCAGGTGTGCCAGCGCAAGGGCTTGCTGCATTTTGCGGCCGAGGCGGTGGCGGCACTCATCGAAGAGTCGCATCGGCAGGCCCAGGACCAGCGCCGGCAAAGTGCGCTGTTTGCGCTGTCCGAAGCCCTGGTGATGGAAAGCTGCGATGTGGCGCAGCGCCGCAAGGCCGCTGTGGTGCAGGCGGTCGATGTGCAAGCGGCCTTGCGTGCCCGCAAGCGCAGGCTCAATTACCCCGAGCAGCGCTTGCAGGAAACACTGGCCGATGGTGAGCGCCTGATTGAAGTCGACGGAGAGCGCGTGGCCCAGCTCAATGGCTTGTCGGTGGTGGACCTGGGGGACTACAGCTTTGGCTTTCCGGTGCGTGTGACGGCGCGCACCTATGCGGGTGAAGACGGCTTGCTCAACATCGAGCGCGAGGTCGAGTTGTCCGGGCCTATCCATGACAAAGGGGTGCTGATTTTGCACAGCCATTTGTCGGCCTTGTTCGCGCACATCGCGCCGCTGGCCTTGAATGCGGCGGTGGTGTTCGAGCAGGAGTACGGCGGCGTTGAAGGCGACTCGGCATCGTGCGCGGAGTTTTATGCCTTGCTGTCGAGTCTGGCCGATGTGCCGATGCGGCAAGGCATTGCGGTCACGGGGGCAATTAACCAGCACGGCGAGATCTTGCCGGTGGGGGGCATCAACGAGAAGATCGAAGGCTATTTCCGCAGCTGCGAGCTGCTGGGGCTGGACGGGCAACAGGGCGTCCTGATTCCGGCCCGAAATCGGCGTCATCTGATGTTGGACGCGCAGGTGGTGGACGCGGTGGCGCAGGGTCGCTTTCACATTTACACCGCCGACGAGGTGGGTGAGGGCATGGCCTTGCTCACCGGTGTGGACTTTGGTGCGCCCAGCGCCAAGGCCTATGCGCCTGATTCGGTGTTGGGTCGCGCACAGAAAAAATTGCAGGCGTTTCGCCAAGCCTGCATGGCCTTGAATGGTCACCCTGCGCCTACACCAGAAAAACGTGCAAGGCGTCAGCGACGTTGAAGCCATGGGTCTGCAGTACTGGTTTGGAAGTAAAGCCATTGCCCAATACTGAGGATTACTTTGTACGGGTGTCGAACCTAAGCTGGTGGCATGGTCGGTGCTGTCTTTCATCGAGACTGTGCCGGTGTTCCCGCCCTGCGCGGACTTCTGAGTGAAGGATGAACCGATGTGCATTGAGCTGGTGCTGGCTGACCCTTATCCCGTCATGTTGGATGGTTTGAGTCATGTGTTTCATGACACATCGGAGTTTTCCGTCAAGACCTGTGTTCACCATGGCGATGCCGCATTGCAAGCGGTGCGTCATCACCGGCCTCACATTCTGGTCATGGATTTGTCATTGACCCAAAGCAGCGGTTTGTCCTTGTTGCAGGAGCTGCGCGCACCCGACATCCAGACCTTGCCCGTGGTCTTCACCGGTGCGCCGATTGGTGAGGTCATGCAGGCCATTGACCTGGGGGTGCAAGGCTTGGTGTCCAAAGAAAAGTCCAAGCAGGTCTTGTCACGTTGCATCAAGACGGTTCATGACGGTGGGCAATGGCTGGACCGCGATCTGACGGTCAAAACCATGTCCTTGTTGCTGGAGCAGCAAAAGAAAAATGCGCAGGCCTCGCATGTGCTAACGCCGCGTGAGTTGATGGTGGCGCGCATGGTGACCGAAGGTTGGCCGAACAAAAAAATCGCCAGCAAATTGTTCATCAGCGAAGGCACGGCCAAGCTGCATTTGCACCACGTATACCAAAAACTCAATTGCCCTGGTCGTATGTCCTTGCAGCGTTTCATGCAAGACCACGGCTTGATGTGAGCGCCGCACTCGTGGAGTGCGGCATGTCGAAAACCATAAAAGGAATTGCCATGAGCGATGAAAACCAGTTGATCGAGTCGGCCTATGCGCAGCATGTGAGCGAGCATTTTCGCCGTGCGTCGGAGGAGTTGTTGCATGCGTATCAGCGCAACAAAGAGGCCAGCCGCCACCATGAGGCGGGTGCCTTCAGGGCAGCTTTGCACCACGTCAAGTTGTCCAAACACTATGCGTTCAACGCGCATGAACATTTGAAAGAAGCCTTGCTGATCACGGAAAAGATCGGGGCCATCGATGGCCCTTTGTCGATGCGCGGTGCGGCGTCATCGGGGCTTCAATGACCATTGTTGTAAACAGCGCACATCGCCTTGCTATGTGCTACACCGCACAGTCAAAAGGGGCGGGAATTTTTATACTGACCGCTGTATATAAAACTATGCAGAAAAAGCAACGTATAACAAGGACGCTCTACCTGGTTGCGATGGACGGATATCCGATTGAAGATGGATCGCGAAAGGATTGAACATGTCGATACGCGTTTTATTGTCTTCCAAGCACAAGGTGGTTTCCGAAGGGATTGCCGCCGTCTTGCGAACCCACCATGACATGAACTTGGTGGGCATTTCGGAAAACACCGAACGCACTCAAGCGCTGTGTGATGAAACCCATCCCGATGTGGTGCTGATAGGCATCCATTCCAACGGCGTGCAGGAACGAGACCTCATGCAAAAGCTCTCGCATGCTTCGGCACCGCGTCACATCGTGGCGTATTCGAGCGAGTCCGATCGCCACGGCATCATCGAAATTCTGGACGCGGGGGCCAAGGCCTATGTGTCCACGACCAGCAGCATCGATGAGCTGATGTCGGCGATCCGCGCGGCCGCAGCGGGGCGCACTTTTTTGTGTCAATCGGCTGCCAGTCAAATGATGGAAAGTGTGCGCCAATCCCGCTCGGGGGACAGCGCGGTGCGTTCGCATTTGGGCGGGCGTGAGGAGCAGGTGTTGCGCCTGATCGCCGATGGGTATTCGTCCAAAGAAATTGCCCGCAATTTGCAGATCGCCCCCAGCACCGTGGAGGTCCACCGCCGCAACATCATGCGCAAGGTGGGCTTGCACAAGGTGGCCGATTTGACGCGCTACGCCATCCGCAATCAGATGGTATCGGTGTAAGGCTTCAGCACTGCAGCACACTGGCCGGGTGTTGCAACAGGCGTTCGTATTCCTGCTGGATCACGCCATAGCACTCGCAGACCCTGTTTTCGAGTTCAGCGCGGTCCAGCACGGAGATGTGCCCGCGTGCATACTGGATCACGCCGTCCACCATCAGGCGTTTGGCCGCCAGCGTCACACCTTCGCGTCGCACGCCGAGCAATTCGGACATGAGCTCGTGGGTCATCACGATGGTGTCGCCCTCCAAACGGTCGAGTGTGAGCAAGAGCATGCGGCACAGTTGCTGGTCCAGCGTGTGGTGCCGGTGGCATACACCGATCTGGGCCATCTGCGTGATCATGGCTTGTGTGTAGAGCAAAAACAGGCGCTGCACCTGCTGCTCTTGGGTGAAGCTGCTCAGCACCACACTCAAAGGCACGCGCACGGCTTGCCCTGCGGTCTGCACAATGGCCCGGTTGTGGGTTTTGCCCCCGCCCATGAGCTGGTACATGCCGATCAACCCTTCCCGACCGGTCATGACGACCTCGGTCGAGGCACCGTTGCTCAGCACATAGATCCAGGAGACGATGGCCGTTGTAGGAAAGAACACATGCCCGAGGATGGCCCCCGGTTCGTACAGCACCTTGCCCATGGGCAGGTCGACGATTTCAAAATGGGGTGCCCATGCGCTGTAGGTCGATGCGGGCAATAAAGCAAGAATATGGTTTTTGTGAAATTGCCTTGACATAGGCACTTTTTATGAATTTGACATCTTTCAAATTTATCAGGGTTTACCCTTTTTATTTGTTCGATGTCGCACATTGTTGTGTGGGTGGCGCACTTATTTTGTGCGTTGTGGCGAAAACTCCACGCCGGTGTTGTCGCTCAGGTGGATTTGTGAGGCTTGGCTTGGGCTTGCTGGCTCAGTGCCGCCAAATCGAGGATGTCGACCGATCCCCGTTTGTAATTGAGCAAACCCATGTCCTTGAGGGCGACTGCGGCCAGGGTCACGCTGACCCGTCGCACGCCCAGCATGCGAGCCAACTGGTCGTGGGTCAGGTTCAGCTGCAGTGAGCCTGAGCGCTGGGCACACAGCACCAGCCAAGCGGCCAGGCGGGTCTGCACATCGTCATATTGAACGGATGCCGTCATATGGGCGATGTCGTGGGTCATTTGCCAGAGGAAGCGGGCCATGGTCCACAGCATGGAGGGATGAGATTTCAGGAGTTGTTGCAGTGCTGCGCTGGGGACTTGCCAGGCGTGGCCTGCCCGTTGTACTTCGTAGCGCAACTGAGTTGCGTTTTGCCCCAGTGCCATGCCCAAACCCACAGCACTTTCTGTTCCGAGCAAACCTACTGCCAGTCTGGTCTTGTTTTCCGCTTGGACCCACAGGGTCACGCATGCCCCACTCAGGAAATAGACCCGGTCTGCGTCATCAGAGCCTGCCAGGCACAGGCTTTGGCCTTCAGACAGCGCAACAGGCTGACAGATTTGCTGCAGCCGGTCCCGATCTTCATTGGACAGCTGAAAGATGAGACCGTTGCTTGAAAAATTCACAAGAATGCACCCGGCGGTACGGTGGAGTAGCGTGTCATTCTGCAAATACCCAAAAGTCAGCAGAAATCAAACAGTTTGAAACGCTAACGAGTATATGTCGCAATGATTCTGAAGATAACCATGAATTTCCTGAAAATATGTTCGATGAAGAACATAAGATAATGCGCTTATTAAAAACACAAAATTCTTTGCAATGACGATTTTTTCGGTTGCAGAAGATTCCAAGGCTTTGACAGTTCGCACTCAAAATTCGCTGCTGGACCTGTTGCTCCAGGACATTCCCCGGGCTTCTGACTTTGAAATGGAGCGCGTCTTCTTGCCACAGGGCGCTTTGACCTTGTCCGGGGATGTGTATTTTCCTGAAGATGCTTTGTTGACCTTGGCCCAAGTCAGCGCCAATCGCCCTGCGGTGGATGTGGCCGTGGTGGGACGTTACGCCTGTGTAGGGCCTGCGGACCTGTGGGGTGCGCAGATGCAAATCTGGGTGATGGTGCCCGGCTACGGCTGCCGTCTGGATTGGGCGGATATCCGGGCCCATGCGCCGCAGTATTCAGCATGGTTGTGGCACACCACGGCGGCCACGCATGGACTGGTTCAGCAAATGGCTCAGACCGCTTTTTGTGTGCAGCACCACCATGCCACGCAGCGCCTGGCCAGCTGGCTGTTGATGTGTCTGGCGCAATACGGCGGGGATGACTTGGTGTTGCCACTGGCCTGTTTGCCGGCCTCGATCCTGGCGTCAGCGGCCGATCTCCAAAACACCTTGCAGACCTTGGAAAACCAAGGTGCCTTGGCGTGGCGTGATGCGCACATTGAGCAACTGCATGCAGAGCGATTGGTCGCCTTGGCTTGCCGTTGTCACACCATGGTCAAGCACACAGCTGATGCGCCACCGCTTCAGCCACTTTGATGCCGTCCACACCGGCCGACAAAATCCCGCCTGCGTAGCTCGCGCCCTCGCCTGCAGGGTACAGACCACGGGTGTTGAGGCTTTGAAAATCATCACCGCGCGGGATGCGCAAAGGTGAAGAGGTGCGCGTTTCCACGCCGGTCATGACCGCATCAGGCATGTCATAGCCTTTGATCTTGCGGCCAAAGACCGGCAGCGCGTCGCGCATGGCGGCCACCGCGTAGTCGGGCAACACATCGGTCAAGTCGCCCAGCTTGACGCCGGGCTTGTAGGAGGGCACCACGCTGCCCCAGCTGCTGGAGGGGCGTTGCGCCAGAAAGTCACCCACCAGCTGGCCGGGCGCTTCGTAGGTACCGCCGCCCACTTCAAAAGCACGGCTCTCCAGCTGGCGCTGCAGCACGATGCCCGACAAGGGATGGGGCACGGGAGGCTGTTGGCTGGCCAAGGCCTGCGCCTCTTGTGCCAGCTGCGCGCCAAGGGTCTCGCCAAAAGCAGCTTGCCACGCCGAGGTCTCCAGCGGGTAGTCGGGCGGGTCGATGCCCACCACCATGCCGGCGTTGGCATTGCGCTCGTTGCGCGAATATTGGCTCATGCCATTGGTGACCACGCGGCCAGGCTCGCTGGTGGCCGCCACCACGGTGCCGCCGGGACACATGCAAAAGCTGTAGACCGCACGGCCGTTGGCGGCGTGGTGGACCAGCTTGTAATCGGCTGCGCCCAGCAGCGGGTGGCCGGCGTGGCGGCCCCAGCGGGCTTGGTCGATCACGCTTTGAGGGTGTTCGATGCGCACGCCAATCGAAAACGCTTTGGCTTGCAGCGCCACACCACGCTGGTGCAGCATGACAAAGGTGTCGCGCGAGCTGTGGCCCAAGGCCAGAACCACATGGCGGGTGGCCAGCGTGTGGCTTTGGCCCGTGGTTTGGTCAAGCACGTGCAGGCCGGTGATTTGGTGACCGCCGTCTGCGGGTGAGCGCAACACATCGGTCACGCGCTGCTCGAAACGGATCTCGCCGCCCAGCGCCGTGATCTGTTCGCGGATGTGCTCGACCACTTTGACCAGTTTGAAGGTGCCGATGTGCGGGTGCGCAGCAAACAAAATGTCGGCGGGTGCACCGGCCTTGACGAACTCATCCATCACCTTGCGGCCCAGATGGCGCGGGTCCTTGATCTGGCTGTAGAGCTTGCCGTCGCTGAAGGTGCCCGCGCCGCCCTCGCCAAACTGCACATTGCTTTCGGGCTGCAGCACCTTCTTGCGCCACAGGCCCCAGGTGTCTTTGGTGCGCTCACGCACTTTCTTGCCACGCTCCAGCACGATGGGCTTGAAACCCATCTGCGCCAAGCTCAGCGCCGCAAACATGCCGCAAGGCCCAAAGCCCACCACCACCGGCCGCTCGCCTTCTTGCGCACCAAAGCCTGCAGGCGCATGGCAAGGCGCACGCCAAGTCATGTCGGGCGTGGGCTGGATGTGCGGATTTTTCTCGAACGTGTGCAACAGAGCTGCTTCGGCCTGTGGATCGGCCAGCGTGATGTCCACGATGAACACCGCCAGCAATTCGGCCTTGCGGGCGTCAAAGCTGCGTTTGAATACCTGCAAGGTGGCGATGTCTGTTTCGGCGATGCCCAGCGCCTTCGCGGCCAATTGGCGCAGTGCGGCTTCGGGGTGCGGCGGCGGGATGCGGTCTTCGTCGGTTTCAGACGGGGCATCGGCAGCGCGACGCACCTCGACGGGCAGGGCCGACAGTGGGAGTTTGAGTTCGGAAATGCGGATCATGGTCGTGGCTTGTGGTTATCAAGCAAGAAGACGTGATTATCTCAACAGTGAGCGGGTTTCTGCGCGTGTCTCGTTTTGCTGCTGAGGTGCGGAGATGTCGGGGCTGAAGCCACCGACCTACGAGGGTATCTTTTGCAGGTCGGAGCTTCAGCTCCGACGTGTGCTTTACTCACTCAAGCGGGCAAGAAACCTTCGATCGACAGGTAACGCTCGCCGGTGTCGTAGTTGAACCCCAGCACCGTGGCACCGGCAGGCAGCTCGGGCAGTTTTTGCGCGATCGCAGCCAAGGTTGCGCCGGACGAAATGCCGACCAGCAGGCCTTCTTCACGGGCCGAGCGGCGGGCGTATTCGCGGGCGGCTTCGGCATCGACCTGGATCACGCCGTCGAGCACGCTGGTGTCGAGGTGTTTGGGGATGAAGCCCGCGCCAATGCCCTGGATGGGGTGGGGTGCAGGCGCTCCGCCCGAGATCACGGGCGAGGCGGTCGGCTCGACCGCGAACACCTTGAGCTTGGGGAACTTGGCTTTCAGCACGCGGGCAGTACCCGACAAGTGGCCGCCGGTGCCCACGCCCGTGATGAGGGCGTCGATGCCCTCGGGGAAGTCGGCCAGGATCTCTTGCGCCGTGGTGCGCACGTGCACGTCGATGTTGGCGGGGTTTTCAAATTGCTGGGGCATCCAGGCGCCGGGCGTGCTGGCCACCAGTTCTTCGGCGCGGGCGATGGCGCCTTTCATGCCTTTTTCACGGGGGGTGAGGTCGAAGGTCGCGCCATAGGCCAACATCAGGCGGCGACGCTCGATGCTCATGCTGTCGGGCATGACCAGCACCAGCTTGTAGCCCTTGACGGCCGCCACCATGGCCAGGCCAATGCCGGTGTTGCCCGACGTGGGCTCAATGATGGTGCCGCCGGGCTTCAGGGCGCCGGACTTTTCGGCGTCTTCGATCATGGCCAGCGCAATGCGGTCCTTGACCGAGCCGCCGGGGTTGCTGCGCTCGGATTTGACCCACACGTTGGCGTCAGCGCCAAACAGGCGGTTGATGCGCACATGGGGCGTGTTGCCGATGGTGGCGAGGATGTTTGGGGCTTTCATGTCAGGGTCTCCAAGTGTGAAATCACAAAAATGTCGGGCCATTGTGCGCAAATCTTCAGACCTCTTGCGGCATGTGCATATGACGGCAGGCGATAATCAAGCTGTGAAGCTCGCCAGACCGCCGCTGGTGCAATCTCCGAAAGGAGGCACTGGAGGAACGTCCGGACTGCACAGGACAGCGTAGGAGGCAACGCCTCTCCACCGTGAGGTGAGGATCAGAGCAACAGAGACGAGTCGGACCGGGGCCACCCGGTTCGGGTGAAACGGGCAATCTCTACGCGCAGCAATCCCAAGTAGGCCCGCGTTGATGTGGTTCCGCAGAGTTGGCGGGTAGGTAGCATCGAGCCGGGTGGGCGGCCCCCGGCCCAGAGTAATGGCGGTCACGCAGCGGGCAACCGCTGTGC
>JACCDU010592079.1_pt1 | contig 16083 bp, 10 predicted proteins | sample 7446081 | NCBI WGS metagenome assembly JACCDU01 (sample SAMN15323447, study PRJNA562643) | freshwater metagenome | isolation source: river surface water | place: USA:Blue River Watershed | collected 2017-08-17
CCCCTGCCCCCCCTGTCCCCCTTGTCCCCCCTGCAGCGGCGCACGCCTTTTGTGCTCACCCGCTTTTTCGCGCAGCTCGTAAAAATGCGCATCCGACTTTCGCAGTTCGTGCTCTTTTTTCAGCTTCTGGTAGCACATAGTCACAGCCTTGAAAAGGTAGTCCGACCCACCCTTGTCCGGATGCACCTGGACCGCGATGCGCTTGTAATTGCTCCTGAGTTGCTCCAAGGTAAAGTTTTTTGGAAGTTCGAGCACTTTGTAGGGGTCCATGTAAAACCAGTAGGATTTTTAACCTTAAACGAACTAACTTTTTTCGCGCCTCAAAGAAAGAAGATATGATCGCGCTCATCATCATCATATTCCTCTTGATCATTCTGTTCGTCATGGCGTATCACATGATCGTCGCTCAGGAACGTTGGGAGTACACGCAACGCGCCCTTCGCGCCAGTCGCCTGGCAGCCTGGCACGCCGAATCAAACTCCCACCGCCACGTGCCCGTCACAGCTCGTCCGGGTAGGGGCAAGGACAGCTGTTGCGAGAAGAAAACCGAGGGCTTGGCGTTCATGATCCTGATGTTGTTGAATTCCAAGTTTAATGACAACCCCAACCTGGCCAATGCCGATTGCCTGCAAAAGGTGATGCGCATGGTGGTGCCTACGATCACCTCACAGCTCAAGGCCCATGGCATCGATCAAAACACAATCGACTACAACAACCCAAAGGTCAAGGCCGTCGTCAACGAGGCCATTCTTGCCGCCCTCAGCACCGGCGTGTGTGCCGGCGTCGCCGTGCCAAAGCCTGCAGAACAGTGCCCCGAACCCAAGGTCAACGTGCTCATGCGCAACCAAGGCAATCCAGCCCCCGCCCCTACGAAAGCCCCGTGGAGGGCGCCGCCCCCCGGAATTATTGTACCTACGGACCCCCCAAGGACCGGAGGCCCCTTTCCGCTTCCATGAAAATGAGCGGTTCGCGTGACATAATTTTTTCCCTGACCACAAATAATTTGTGTGCATCTATAAATAATGTCGACGTTGACCTTGGCGGGCATTACGTGTATCATAATTATCGTGGTGATGTTGATATACTACTCCGCCTTTGACCCAGCACGCAACGCAAATCACGCCCACTATTATCCTCTCGCCCCCGAGCCGCGCAGGCTGCACGAGCACCATGAGGAGCAGCAACCTGCCGCGCCGCCCGCCGAAGACTGCTGTGACGGCGACAACGACGCAATGATGATGATGATGATCATGGCCATGATGCGCAAAAACTACAACAACAATCCGAAGATTGCAGACGCAAATTGTGTGCAACGCGTCCTTGCAGCAACGATCCCCATGCTCATGGCCAGGCTCAAGGCAAACGGCATTGACATGAATGACGTCAACTATGGCGACGACAACACGGTAATGGCCCTGAACAACATAATTGCGGAGGTTATGGACGGCGTCATGAGCGACCCCAACGTGTGTGTGGCGCCTCTGACCCCTGCGCCGGCAAAGTGCGGCCCTGCGACAATCGACGTCGAGGTGGACGGCGGATCTTGCCCACAACCACCAGGCCCACCCCCACCCGGAGGCACCACACAGCCTCCAGGCAGCACGACCAGGCCCCCTGGCGGCACGACCCCAAGGCCACCAGGTGGCACGACCAAGGCCCCGGGTGGCACCACCAAGCCCCCGGGTGGCACGACCAAGGCCCCTATTGTCTTTCCGGAACGCGACACGTGCGCCGCATCTACATACGCATATCTAGAGCAAAACCCCGACGTTTCCGCCAAGTACTTGGGCAAGATGTTCATGGTTGTAGAGGGCGGCCATCTCATGTTTGCCGACAACCTAACGGCACCCCAATGGAAGATCATGCCCGCAGTCGACATCAAGACCGTGGCTTTTGACAAAAACTACGTCGTTGTGATGAACAACAAGGGTGTGACGTTTTACGCCACCGGCGACATCCACAACCTGCCTATATTCCAGGCGCTTCCAGACAAATTGGCTAGCTTCAGCGTCAAAGATAGAAGCCTCTTGGGCGTCACGACAGCGGGGCAACTGATTCACTACCGCAAGCTCACGCCCCAGGTCAAGGATCTCGGAAAGCCCGAGATCGCCAACATTCAAAAAATAACGCACGCCAGCTTGGACATCGCAACCGTGTCCATGAAAGGCTCGGACTATTTCGTCTTGGCCACCAACACTGACGGCGTCGTACAGTATGCCCAAATCACGGCCAAAGATTCTGCAGACAAGTGGAAGTGGCAAAAGGTCCCCGGCACAGGCGAGCGGGACCTCATCGTGGCTCAAGCCCATTTGTGCAACAACCGCATTGTGTGCTTGACAAGAACAGGAGCCATTCGCTCCGCGTCCCTAAATGCGGTGAATGGCAAGGTGTCAGCGTGGAGCACCCTGCCCGGCGCACTCCGGCGCATCAGCGTCCAACGTAACGCCATCGCAGGCATTGATACCACCGGCAAAGCCGTGTACGCCACAGGCAATGTCTTGCAGACCATCGTGTGGCAACCACTACGCGTGAATAGCTTCAAGGCCATTGACATCGCGCTCAGCCCGACGGCGTTTGAACACTACAAGCTCGCTGGTGAAAAGGAGAAACGTGCGTGGAAGCTTCCGTGCGATCTCCCGCCGCCCGCCCCCAAGCCACGCAACGGCATGTTATCCGGTGACTGTTTGTATCCAGGCGAGTCTTTCGTTTCGCAACCTGCCCAAGCATACAGGTTGACGCTCGAGGCTTCGGGCGATCTTGTGATGAGGGATACAAGGAAAAACGCCGTGGTGTGGAATCTGTACAAGGCCGACACGTCCATTCCAAAGGGCGCGGGTCCATACAAACTTTGCCTCGCCAGCAACGGAAACCTGGTGCTCCACAGCGGAAAAGACGGGTGGCTGTGGCAGTCAGACACTGCGGACAAGGGCGTGGGGCCGTTTGGCGTGGCGATCAACGACCTGGGCATGATTCATCTCGTCGACAGCCGCCGTACAATGATTTGGAGCACCATCTTCCATAGGACGTGTGAGGCAGCCAAGGCGGAATACAAGAAGCTCTACCCCAAGATCGGCAACACCGACCCATGGGTCCATTACACTGCAAACGTGATCAACAAGAAGGGCGCAGCCAAAGAGCAGTTGTTGTGGATGGGACCCAAGTGCAGGTCTTGCGACCAAGCCGCCAAGTGGTACAGCACATTCTATCCACCGGTCAAGGAGCAAGGTGCCGCACAGGACTACTTGACCACGGGCAAGGCAGTGAATCGTATCTGGACAGCCCCCGGCGCCGACAACCGTTGCATCAACACCATGTACGAGGGTTGCCTCACACAGGGACAGTCGTTGACGTCTTCCAATGGCAATTGGACAATGGTGATGCAGAGCGATGGCAATCTAGTCATCACCGATCTCAAGACCAAGAAACCCACTTGGTCGATTTACGGCAACAAGTGTACCACGCGCCCCAAGGGCAAAGGTCCATACAAGTTGTGTCTCGTGAAGGAAGGCGTCCTCACAATCTGGAACAACGAAAAGCAGTGGTTGTGGCAATCCGACACAAATGGGAAAGGCGTGGGACCGTTCCGGTTGGTCATGCACGACGCCGGCTACATCGTCTTGTTCGACAGCCGCGGTGTCCCCACTTGGGCAAGCACATACTTCAAGACGTGTGAGCAGGCGCGCAATCATTACGCCAACGAATATGCTAAAAGCTTCAAGACAAAGGTGGATCCGTGGGCACACTACAATGCGGCGGTCCTGGTCAAACAAGGAGCTGCCAAGGAAAAGTGGATTTGGCGTGGCCCATTGTGCAGGAATTGCGACGGGGCGGCGACAACGTACAACACCATGTATCCCCGCCCAGCTAGCGCGCCTGCACAAAATCTCGACGCCGCCGTACACTACCGCGACTTTGGCAAGAAGGAGGGCTTCTTTTGGTGGGCGCCCGGCAGCGAGAGCAGGTGCATAGACACCTTGTATCAACCTGATTGCATGACCGAAAAGACGCCCCTCCTGACATCTCGCGACGGCAAGGTGGTGTTTGGGGTGTGGCCGGACGGCGGCGTCGGCGTCGCCAGCGCGGACAAGAAGAAGCTTTACTGGGCCAACGCACTCGACTCCACACGTCCCAAGGGCAAAGCGCCCTACACGCTGTGCATGCAAAAAGACGGCAACTTGGTCGCGACGAACGGCGCAAAGCAGGTATATTGGAGCACGGAAACTGGGGGACGTGGCTTGGCGCCCTACCGGCTGCAGGTGTTGGACAAACAAGAAGCGGTGATCTACGACAGCCGCAACGTGCCGATTTGGTCCTCCAAGGGCAAGCGTACGTGCGAGGAGGCGCGCGCGCATTACCAGATGGAGTACAAGGCTGTGAAGGAGGATCCTTGGGAGCACTTCAAGAAAACGCGCACGAGCCGTACGTTGCGGTACGCGTGGCGCGGCCCGGATTGCATGGACTGCCTCCCTGCCGAGGAAGCTTACAAGAAGCGGTATCCCACCGTGACCGGAGATGCGGTGGTGCATTACCTAAGCAAAGGCAAGGCGCTCGGCTACTTGTGGAATGCAAACAACACCAAGTGGTGCATGGACAGCATTGTGTCACCAAAAGGATGCCTGCAAGAAGGCGAGCGCTTGCTGTCTCAAAATGGCAAGTACACCCTGACCATGAAAAAGGACGGCAACCTCGTCGTGACCGAAGTCGCCACAAAGGCGGTCGTATGGGAGATTTACTCCAAAGACCCCACCAAAGCCTCCGGTCCAGCATCGGCGGCAGCAGCGCCGGGCACCTGCACGGTTCCCCAGGCTGTGGCCAAGAAGAGCAACCCCGCGCCCGCCGCCCCTGCCAAGGCGCTGGTCAACCAAGGCAAGGAGACCACGGTGCCCCAAGGCAAAGGTCCGTTCAAGCTTTGCATTGATGACAGAGGTGTGGCCACAGTCACCAACGGTGCAAAGGCAACGTTGTGGTCTACAGACACCCTCAACAAGGGAGTGGGGCCGTTCACACTCAGGATGCAAGATGATGGCGGTGTGAGCATCAAGGACGGCCGGGGCGTGGTGATTTGGGGCACTTGGTGGCTCCACACTTGCAACGAGGCAATAACCCAATACTTGAAGGACTACCCCAAGGTCAAGGCGGCGGGCATTGGTGCGTGGAGGCATTATTACGATACCGTCCTCGCAAAACCGTGTTCGAACAAGGAAACATACGTGTGGAAGGGTCCGCTATGCAGGGGATGCGGGGAAGCTCGAAAGCACTACAATGAACGCTACCCAGACATTGTGAGTGCGAAACAAGATCCTGTTGTCCACTACCTCGTCCACGGCACCAAGGAGAAACGCATCTGGCCTGGCATCGGCGCCCCCAAAGATTGCATGCACTTTATCAGGTCGCCCGACTGCATCAGCGAAGATGGGCGCATCACCTCTCCCAATGGCGTGTTCTTTGCCACACTACAAAAGGATGGCAATCTCGTCGTGTTTAAACATGGTCAAAAAGCCGCAATGTGGGCGTCCAATCCCAATGACACCACGCGTCCCAAGGGCAAGAGCCCACTCAAGTTGTGCATGCAAGGAGATGGCGACCTTGTCATTTACAACTCGGGTCCCACTCCAAATTGGGTTTGGAAGACAGATACTCACAGTAAGGGTGTGGGGCCATTCACTCTGGCCATTGACGACAAGGGCATCCTCACCGTCCGCGATTCCCGGCGTGTCAGGCTTTGGACGAGCGGGCCGGATTGGATGCGCACCTGCGTAGATGCAAGGGCCAAGTACCTAGAAAAATACGTAGAGCTCAAGAGGGCCGGCGTCGATCCTTGGAGTCATTACGTCGCCAACATAATAGATCAAGTGGGCGCAAAGAAAGAGACCCGCGAGTGGCCTGGACCCAAGTGCAGGGACTGCGACAAAGCCAAGGACTTTTACATTGCATTCCATCCCGGGGTCAAGAAGGCCGACGCTGCTAAAAACTACCTCGAGAAAAAGAACAAGGATACAAAGATCTGGACGTCGATTTTGCCCCCCACCGAGTGTGCTTTGGAAGACACGCTGAAGTCTCCAAATTGCATGGCAGGCGGGCAATCCCGAAAGTCCGCGGACGGCAACACCACTTTTGAAGTCGGCACGGACGGCTATCTGAGGGTCAAGCACAAGGGCAAGGAAATTTGGAACAACAGCACCTACACCGGCCGCAAGCCCGGCAAGGGACCGTTCAAGGTGTGCATGCAATCCGATGGCAATCTTGTGGCCACGAATGGCGAAAAGAAGGTCTATTTTGACACATACACGGGCAATAAGATGGGCAACGGGCCGTCTTTTACGCTGAGGATTCAGAACGACAAGAACCTCGTCATCAGCGACAATTTCGGCAGGGCAATCTGGGCCAGCCTGGACACGGCGCGAACGTGCAAGGCAGCCAGCGACACATTTGCGGCCGAGTACATGAGCGCGGCTGACAAGAACAAGAAGAAGGTTCCTTGGGACGTGTACATGGCCCTCGTGAAGAGCAAGCCCAAGGACATAAACCCCAAGTGGCGCGGTCCACGATGTGACACTTGCCCCGATGCCGTCAAGCGCTACAACGAAAACTACCCAGATGCCAAGAATGGTGGGGCAGCCCACTACGCCAAGGCAGCGCCGGGCCGCATTTGGAACAGCGGGACGAATTGCCTCCCACCCACCACCAAACCCGTTGCAAAAAAAGCACCGCCGCCCACCACGCCGAAACCTGAAAAGCTTTGCAACCGGACGGCTTACGCAATCCGCGAGCTCCCCAAGGTGGGTGACAAGCGCGCCTTTGCAGGCATGCTCCCTGGCGGTGTGCCGTGTGTCTTCCCCAGGCAAGGCACCTACGTTCCCAAGGAGGGCGAATTTTATGAACTCGAAGCCGGCGACGACTATCCCAAGTTCAACAAGGGTCCGGGAGCGGGAGGTCCTGCGGCGGGTGGCAATGTACTTGAGAAATGGACGCAATGCGGCGGCAAGGGAGGTGATTGCAAGGACGGCACGGACAAGCCGTGTGTAGATAGCACGTGGCCAGGCAAGTCGTGCTCGGACGGCTTCACCTGCCGTCGCAAGGACGAGTGGTGGCATCAATGCAGGGACAACGACAACTGGTAAAAATAGTTTGCCTTTTTGATTTTTTTCGGCTGAATCCACTTTAGGATTTTAGGACTTAGATTAACAAGCAAATAATGCCGGCCGGTGACAAGGAAAACCTGTACGACATCCTCGATGTCCCCAAGAATGCGTCTGAAGCGGACATCAAGAAGGCGTACAAAAAGATGGCGATTAGGTATCACCCGGACAAGAATACGGGCGCAGACAAAGAAGAGGCCGAGGAGATGTTTAAAAAGGTGAGCGAGGCCTACAGCGTGCTCAGCGATCCAGCTAAAAGGAAAAACTACGACACCTTTGGCACGTACGACACCGGAGGCGCGCCGCCCTTCAACATGGGCAACATCTTTGAGGAACTGTTTGGGGGTGGCGGAATGTCCTTTGGCGGTGGTGGTGGCGGCATGCCAGGCGGCTTTGGCGAGTTCCTATTCAAGATGGGCACCGGCGCGCCGCCTGGTCACGTGCCGCCCGCGGAGGCGATCGAGGTGCCTATCACTATTACCGAGATTTACAAGGGTGTCAACAAGAAGATCAGCTACGACATCATGGACAAATGCGACACTTGCAACGCCCTCGGCTCCAAGGATGCGAGCGACGTCATTCGTTGCATCACATGCAACGGCAGCGGGTTTGTCACGCACGCGATCACGCCTTTTATGATCACCCAGATGCCGTGCCAAAGTTGTGCGGGCAAGGGAGAGATGATCAAGCCGGGCAGGGAGTGTCCTGGGTGCCAAGGTAAAAAGGTGAAATTTGTCAAGCGCTCCATCGAGGTGCGCGTTCCCAAGGGCATGCCCCACCAATTCGTGCACACGATTCCTGGCAAGGGCTCGTACGACCTGAATGCAAAGCGCAACGTTGACCTAGCCCTGGTGTTTATGCACGCTGTGCACCCCTCGTACAAGATCAGTTACGACACGAATGACGTGACGATCGGTCTAAACATCGATTTCGATGAGCTTTTGTGTGGCTTCAGCATCGAGACGGATCTGTACGATGAAAAGTACACTGTGGTGAGCGAGAGGTACTTTGACCCATCCAAGCCGGTGCGAATCAAGGGCATGGGATTGCCATTTTTCAAGAAGCCCAAGCAACATGGCGACCTCATTATTGATTTCAAGGTCGACTACCCGGAAAAAGAAAAGTTGGACAAGTACCATCAAGTGTTCTTAACCATGTTCAAGAAGGAGCCCGTCACCTTTTCGCCCGAGGCGCTCAACACCCTACATGTACAATCAGTCGCAGCTTTGTGACCCATCTTTTTGTGCATTAGTATTAATGACACGCGTCTACGTGTTGATAGCACTACTCGCATTGTTGGTCGTTACTTCATCTGTTTTGGCGCCACACGTGCACGAACACTTTTATGGGTACAACGTGTTGGGTGGCGGGAATGTCAAATGGGAGGATGCGGCGCAATGTTCTGACCGGGCCATTGGCTTTCAAGAGGACACGATCGGTCGGTATTGGGGGTGGCAAGACAATTCGAGCTGCGCCTTCTTCCAGTTTTCTGGGGGCAAGCCCAAAAAGTCCCAGCCAAAACCCCAGGCACAACCACAACCCCAGCCCCAGCCTCAGCCCCAACCTCGGCCACAAACAAACGTGGTGTTAGATGACCAAGGCAACTCTCCGTTGCACAATGCAGCATTCGCTGGAGACGCCAAGAAGGTCCGTGAGCTCATTGCTCAAGGCGCGGACGTGACATTGAAAAACAAATCTGGCAAAACCCCATTGCATGCGGCGCCACTGGGTAGATGTCCCGACTGCTTGCGCGCTATGCTTGATGCTGGTGGAAAAGCCGTTGTCAACACTGAAGATGATGGAAAATTTACGCCATTGCATTACGCCGCAATCAGTCCATGTGTAGAATGCATCAACATTTTGCTTGAGGCTGGTGGCAAAGAGAGTGTTAACAAACCTAATCATGACAATAAAACGCCCTTGAATCTTGTATCAAATGGTTGCGAAGAGTGTGCGAAATATCTTCGTGCTGCAGGTGCTAAAGACACGCCATAAACTGAACCCGTGTTTTGAGACTCCACCGACCTCAGAAATCATTAAAAATGTGGTTCCATTTTAAAGCGGAAGCATAATGCAGGTATCCGACTCCATTCTGATTGCGGTGTTGATCATTCTACTGTTGGCCTCAATCCTGGCACCAAAGGCGAAGAGGCAAGAGCACTTTTATGGCTACAACGTGTTGGGTGGTGGGAATATCAAGTGGGAGGATGCGGCGCAATGTTCAGACCGGGCCATTGGATTTCAAGAGGACACGATCGGCAGGTATTGGGGCTGGCAAGACAATGCTACATGCGCCTTCTTCCAGTTTTCTGGGGGCAAGCCCAAGAAGTCCGCACCACAACCCCAACCGCAACCACAGCCCCAACAAAAGCCACAAGTCAAAGCCAGTGCGATCAGCTTTGGCGCGCAATGTGGAGGTAAAGGAGGAGCATGTGGCAGCGATACCCTACCGTGCGTCGATACGCCGTGGCCTCAACATTCGTGCGCCCCGGGCGGGACATGTACACGCGAGAGCGATCAGATGTGGAAATGTATACAAACCGGGGAAACGACGCACCAAGCCCAACCTGCGGCTGGAGAGGGTTCAACGGGCGCAAAGGCCATACGCAATAAAGGGCAAACATGTGGAGGCATGGGTGGGGAGTGCGGCACACTCAATGGCGCCGGCTGCTACGATCGCCAGTGGGACAATTGGACTTGCGCGAATGGATCAGCTTGCCAAAGGGTAAACGAGTGGCATTGGGAGTGCAAGTAGAACAAAAAAAGACTCGACTATACCCTAACCCTAACCCTAACCCAAACCCTAAACCTCTACTGGAGTTTCTCCTTGGCCAACCTGCGGTTGACGCTGTCAATTACACCCAAGGATTCCTCATAGAATTCCGCCTTCTTTTTCAGGCTGTCCTCCGCCTCGCGCGCAACGGCGGCAGCCTCGCGCATCCTCGCCAACTCTGTCTTGAGTTCGTCAATCTGGGCGTTCTTGCCACTGATCAGCTGGCTCACGTTTCTCTGCTTGGTTGACATGGACTCCAACTCTTCGCGCAAACGCGAGACGCGCGTGTTGCTGTCTTGCTCCAACTGGCTGAAGCGGAAGTCAATGAAGCGCAGCAGGGCCGACTTCAAGGTGGTAAACTTTTCCAACTCTGGCTTCTCGCGGATGCTCTCCAAGGCGCGCGTGACCGCTAGTTTGTAACCCTCTTCAGCGGGCTGGGCAACGACAGCCAAGTTGTTCATTTGGATTACACAGACATATTTTTGACGACGAGGTGCTTCATTTAAGTCTTTCGCACCAATTCCATCCAAGGGCGCGAGATCCACCAACTATATGGATTCACAACGGACTACCACACACACGGAACGTCAACTGAAAACCATGATCCGCAGCAATTGCGGAGGGTTGGGACATTTGTACCGGCACTGTAACCACCCCATCACGAGTTTTGGGTGCATCGTCTTCCGCCTCAGGTATGACACGACGACCAATTGCATGTTTCCGGAATACCTCATGGTGCAGCGCAAAGACTCGCTCGCATATGTTGAATTCATTCGTGGCAAGTACGACCTGAAAAACCTCACTTACCTCGCCACCTTGTTCTCCAATATGACCGGCCTGGAGCACTGCAAGATTCTCACAAACACCTTTGACGACCTCTGGCGGGAGCTGTGGTCCCCCAACGGACGGCAGTTTATGAAAGAATATACTGCGGCAAAGCACAATTTCGACATCCTCCGCCAGGGCTACCTGATTAGAGGCGCCGATGGCAAAGTGCTCCGGGTGGATGCGGCCCATTTTGTAAATACGGTGCCCGACAAGCTCGATGAGACTGAGTGGGGCTTTCCCAAAGGCAGGCGTAACTTTTTTGAAGACGACAAGAGGTGCGCACTGCGCGAATTCCGGGAAGAGACGGGCATCAACTTGGCTCAAATCAGAATCCTCCGGGATCTCAAGCCAGTAGAAGAGATCTTCTCCGGCACCAATAGGCTGCGTTACAAGCACGTGTACTATGTCGCCAAGTTTGTGAGCAACGGCCAAGACCACGAAGCGCTCTTTGACCCCACCAACAGACACCAAGCCCGGGAGATCCGGGACGTGCGGTGGTTCCCATACAAGGAGGCACAAGACAAGATCAAGGCTTGCAATGTAGAACGCAAAGAGCTCCTCAAGAGAATCAACAGCGTCATTGTCAAAAAGAGCCTCCAAAAGCCATGAGCCCACACCCTCACCAATCCCTCGCACCTCTTCCATCCCGTCACCTCCTCCACCCCCTTGCACCCCTTTCTTTTCTTTGGTTATTCCAAGATGAGCGCGTACGTGCCCTACCCCTCTTTGGAAGATCCAAATTTCAATGGCACCTTGGCGCGCAAAAAGGAATTCAATCTCCAGAACACACAAAGCGCCGCCACGCCAACTGGATTCGCATTGACCCCCAGCCAAAAGCGCGTGCGGAACTTTCTGTCCCCATCCACGCCCTACAACGGCATCCTCCTCTTCCACGCGACGGGCACGGGCAAGACGTGCTCTGCCATCACCATCGCGGAGCAATTCTCGGACACTTTCACCAAGAAGCACTTTGTGCTCTTGCCATCTTCGACGCTCAAGGACAACTTCAAGCAACAGATTTTTGACGCGGCCAAGATCCAAGTGCGCAATGGTGCGTTGGACCTCGAAGACATCCCCAGTTGCACAGGAGACCGCTACGTCCGAGCCATACCAAACAACAAGACCCTGGACCGCGATGCCCTATCTGACAAGGTCAAAAAGATTGTCAACGACCGCTGGCAGTTCCGCGGATACCTGGAGTTTGCCAATGAGTACGACCGCCAGCGCGAAGCCATCGCCAAGACCGAGCCCAACCCCGAGCGCGCGCAACGCAGGTTTGAGCGCTACCTGAAAAACACGTACTCAAACAGGGTGTTTGTCATGGACGAAGCGCACAACTTGCGCACGGCCGCAGAGTCAACCAAGAAACTCGTGCCGCCCAAGGTGGAGCACGTCTTGCGCGTGGCGGAAAACGTCAAGCTGATCTTGCTCTCAGCCACGCCGATGTTTGACAGCGCCACGGAAATTGTGTACCTCATCAACCTGTTGCGTTTGAATGACAAGCTCCCGCCCATCGCCATTGAAGACATCTTCAGCCCTCGCAAAGGCCTCACCAACAAAGGCCGCCAAAACCTCATCGCCGCCACCCGTGGATACGTGTCCTTTTTGCCAGTGGACAACCCCAAAGCCTTTCCCATGCGGCTCTACCCCTCCGTCAACAAAGACCCCAACGTCATGCGGACGCGTGATTTCCCCGCAACCGACTTTTTTGGCAAGGACTTCACCCACGAGTTCAACCCAAAGCACATTGTCGTATCGCGCTTTGGGGAGTACCAACGCAAAGCATACGAAGCCCTGCGTCCAAAGCGGGCCACCAAGAAAATGCAAGACGCCGCCGACGCCAAGGTCCAAGTGCTCATGCAAGTGTCCAATGTCGCCTTCCCGGCGGTGGAAGACGGCGAAGCCTTCCATGGAGACAAGCTGTTTGACAAATGCTTCCAGTCCAAGTCCACGGGAAGGATCTACGATCCCGCGGTCCTGAAAAAGCACGGGCAGTTTCTCGCCCCCGACCACATCGCCAACTACGCCGCCAAGATCAAGACCATCGTGGACTACGTGCTGTCCAGCGAGGGCGTGATCTATATCTACTCTTCCTTTGTGTATAGCGGCATCTTGCCGCTGGCCATCGCCCTTGAGCACGTTGGCTACCGCAAGTACGGCGGCAACAACATCCTCGCTGATGCAGGCGCCACTAGCAAAAAGCGCGCGGGGGCTTATGTTATTCTATCCGCCAACAAGGAGTTCTCCCCAAATAACGACGCCGAGATCGCTGCTTCAAAGAGTCCCCAAAACGCCAATGGAGAACTCATCAAGGTCATCATTGCCTCCAATGTCGCCTCTGAGGGCGTGGACTTCAAGTACATCCGCGAGGTGCACATCATGGAGCCGTGGTACAACTACAACAAGATGGAACAAATCATTGGGCGCGCTATCCGACAGTACTCCCATGAAGCCCTGCCTCCAGAGAAGCGCAACGTCACGATTTATCAACACGCGAATGCCTTGCCAGATAGGGAGACCATTGATCTGTACGCCTACCGCCTGGCGGAAACCAAGGACGCGTTGATGTCACAAGTCGAGGAGGTCCTCAAAAGCAACGCCATCGATTGCCTCCTTGCCACACCTAGCAAACAGTCTTCCAAAGAAAAGGTCGTGACGTCTCAAGGCATTGAGACATCGCTCGGTTCGACGTCCTCAAACCAGCCAGCTAAGCAAACGTGCCTGGGTGCGACCAAGGCGACTCAACCCGACGCGTCCACGTTCAGCAAGGCATTCTTGACCACCGAGATTTACGAGCTCAAGAAACACATTAAGCGCGCCTTCCAAAAGCACCACGCCTTCACCTTTGAGGCATTGGTCGAAGTCGTGCGCCCCACAGACAATGACGCTTTCATGTACGCCCTGGATGAAGTTGTCAAAGACCGGGAGCGCGTGTTGAACAAAGACAACGTGCCGGGATACGTTTTGTATCGTTCGAACAAATACCTGTTTCAACCTACGGCCGCCAAAGATACGCGCCTCCTCATTGAAGACCGCGCAGCCGAAGTCCTGCAGACCCAAAACTTTGGGCGCAACAAGATAAACTTGCGGCAGCTGCGTCCAACAAACTCACACACAAATTCACAAGCACAACCACCACAGTCGCGTATTCTCAAACAACCGTCGCAAGCGCACACGCCACAGACACAACAGCCAAGTCTGCTCAGCCAGATTGAGGAAGCGGCACAAAAGGTTTTGAAGTTCGTGACGTCCCAAGAAGCGCCAGACTTTGAACAGGCTGCGCACGATTATGTCATAGATAGGTTGACCCCCAAAGAGCACATGGCCCTCTTGCAACGTTTTGAGTCCCTACCTGGTGCCATTCAGACGAGCCTCAGCACGTGCTCCGGAGTTTACTTTGACGCGAATGCCCCCAAGTATTACACAGACGTGTCCACCGAGTACAAGGACGGCAATCCTTACTACACCCTTTCGGATGGAACATTCAAGCGGGCATCCAGGTTGGAGCTGCCGAAAATCGCCGACTTGGCGTACGAGAAACAAGTCCTACTGAAGGAGCGCATGAAAACGCTCCGCGACATTTCGGCCTTTGTCACACCCCAAGTCATCAAGCACAAATTGAAAATTGTGCGAGAGAATGCCAAAAAGACGACGGGATCGGTGTGTGCCTCTACGTCAGACTTTAGTGTCGAAACGATGAAGTCGCTCATAGAAAAAGTGGGGCGCGTGGCTTTGCCTCCCAAAACGACGAAAGTGTCTCTGTGTGAGATTTATGAGCTGGCCTTGCGTCGTTTCGCACCCCAAAAGTTCCTCCGCCCTCACGCCTACGCGTTGCTGCTTGCAAAAAAATGAAACCAGATGATTTAAAATTTGTGTGGCACCATTAAGCAGTACATTCAGCATGGACGTGTTCGTCAAGTCTCTCCTCATGGACCGTGTCCGCTTGGCACCGAGCGAGGTCGCCAAAGACTACAAAGACACGGTGGCAACCAAGCTCCGGGCAAAGGTCGAGGGCAAGTGCTCTAGGCACGGCTACGTGCGTCCAAACTCGGTGGACATCGTGCGCATCCAACCGGGGACGCTGCGCATGTTTTCGCTGAACGGAGACGTCATGTACACGGTGTACTACAAGGCCTTGGTCTGCAACCCGGCGGTCGGCAGCATCGTAGAAGCCAAGGTGACCAATACCAACAAATTTGGGATCTTGGCCGAGGTGCATATAGATGTCTCGGACGATCATGGCGCCCCCAAGAAGACGACCGTGTTGGAGATCATCGTGGCCAAGCAGGGCGCCTTTGCGTCGGACATCAACCTCAACATGGTGGAAGTGGGCGATGTCGTAAATGTCGAGATTCTTGGGAAAAAGTTCGAGCTCAATGACAAGCGGATCTCCTCATTTGGCAAGATTGTCAAGAGGACTGCGGATGGGCGCGCTGCGGGCGACGAAACCGAAGCAGAGGCCCCCACGGACGTGTCGGAGGCGTCTGAGGCGGAAGGCGACAGCGACGCGGAGTCTCCTGATGACGACGAGGAGCGCAGCGACGCCGAAGGCGAGAGCGACGTGGACGTTGAAGGCGGCGCAGAGGAGCAATCCGAAAGCGGTTTTGACGTCAATGAGGAGGCATCGCTCTCTGACTTTGAAGAGGATGCCTTTCAGGAGGAGGACGCTTTTGAGGTGGACGCCGAAGCCGACGCCGACGCGGACGTCGACGATCTTGAGCCCGACCAAGATGACACCTCGGTGTACAGTGCGTAACCGTACTTAAACCGGTGCCCCAATAACACAATTACATGTCTCGCCGCAAGAAGGTCCTCTTTGACAAGATCAACAACCTAGGCCCCACAGAGCACATGGAGATCTTCAAGATCCTCAAGGACTACGACATTCACTACACCGAGAACGCCAATGGCGTCTTTTTTAATCTGACGACCCTGTCTGAGAACATATTTGAAAAGGTGGGGGAGTTTGTGGAGTATTGTTGCGACAACAAAAAAGAGCTCGACGAGTACGACCAGCGGTTGCAAGAGTGTAAATACAACAACAACAAGACCAAGATGTTGCTGCCCAACAACATCCGCGAGCCGATGGCCCGCAAGGACAATCAAAAAGACCTATTTGAGAAAATTGACAAGGGGCACGCGATCCAAGATTTCGTGCACAAGCTGCACACCTCGCACGAAAAGTCGGTGTCCAAGCGGGTCAACACGAAGTTTGCCATTGCGCGCAAGCGGTTCTTGAAGCGCGCGCCGGACATCCAAGAGACGCTCATCGACGAGCTGATCCGCGAACCAAACTACACGCTCCAGTCACATTCCTAGACCCCTTGCCCCCAAACCCAAATC
>JACCDU011404929.1_pt1 | contig 16079 bp, 30 predicted proteins | sample 7446081 | NCBI WGS metagenome assembly JACCDU01 (sample SAMN15323447, study PRJNA562643) | freshwater metagenome | isolation source: river surface water | place: USA:Blue River Watershed | collected 2017-08-17
ATAACCGTTAGCCGCAAGCCGCAAGCCGCAAGCCTAAGAGACCGCAGTAAACATGGTGAAAGATTTACGAACAGTTACTTCCTCTCCTGTTTCTACTACATTGTAAGCACAAATCGCTTTAGCCTTCCCCTTGGTAATGATGCCACTTGCCCAAGTTTCATCGTGGTGAGTAAGTCGCATTCTAAACTTGCCTTTGCGTTGACATACTACATCGTAAATCTTTCCTACTTCTAATTTTTGACTTCCCATTGTTTTGTGTTTAAATTATGATTGTTAGATAACATTATTAAAAACAAAAAAAGTAACGGCATTGCTACCGTTACTTAATTAATTAAAAGGGTAAATCTTCTGTTTCTAAATTAATGGTTTTAATAAGTTCTCTAGCTTCTTTTACATCATTACCAATATAATTGTCCGGATCGTTAACCATTCTTAAAGCTTCATCTTTTTTGTATAGAGGTATTTTTGCAACCTTAACTCTATTTTCAATAAATTCCTTAGCCAAATTAAAGGCGTCAGCCGCTTTTTCGCCCTCTTCTAATTCTAATTCAATTTCAAACTTTGCATTTTCATAGTTACCCAATGAAACTAATCTGCTGTAAATTACTTTTTTTGCTTTCATATTAATTAAAATGTTGAATAATTCTAGTTTTTAAACGTCCTAACACATCTTTTACAACGTGTCCAAATTTGTCTTTTTAAGCAATAATTTGTTGATATTTCTTCGCACGTGAAATACCAAAATTATTGTTGTTGCGGTTGTCTGTGAAATAATTTTTGGCGTAAATGTGACCAATACGTTCTACTCTCATTTTACCGTTTTCTTTAATGTAGCCTATTTGTTTTTCAGCTAGTATTTTTTGTACGCTGGGCATATATTTATATTTAAAATGTTACTAATTTAAAAAGTGGCCTCAGCCGAGCTTTAATGCCAATGTTCGCCCGTGGGCGTGTGAGTTACATTTTTACCTATTAACACTTGGCACAACCCCAAAGCAATAATACAGGTGTTATAAGGAGCTCGGCCAGTTTATCAATGCGTTGAGGCCTACCGCATCTTTCTATCAACTCACATTACTGCTTTTTGAGGATATATCTTATAAATAAATAACTGATCATGTAAATAATTGGCAACGCTACGCTCCCAAAAATTATAATCATCACTATTAATTTTAATATCATAACGGTAAAATTTTAAAAGTTCCTAATTTGTGTGTGGTTTTGCGTAGTTCTTTCATTTTGGCAGCACAAACGCCAAAAGGCTTATTATGTATAATGGTTTCAATTAGCGTTACGCCTCTGTAATAACACCGCTTATACATATTATATAAATTTTAAAAAAACACACAACAACTCAAAATTTTCTATTTTAGGCAGCCTGGTACCCATTAGCTTATTATTTTCCGCCTCTTGGGTGCTTACCTCTACATACTCATTAATTAAATCAAATGAACCGTCGCCTTTTAAGTCGCCAAATTCTTTGTGAACAGTAACCACTATATCAGCACGTTTCAAGGTCCAGTATTCAAATAATAAATCCTCTACTTTATCAGATTCTACTTCAAAGCCTATAGCTTTTAACCCGTGATTGTAAAATTGAGATGTTTGCATTATGATTTTTTAATAGAGTCAACGGAGTCTGTATATAATGGAAGCCCTGTGAATGGGCAAAATTTTGCATATACTAAAACGTTTTTATATGTTTGAGAAAACACATTACCCGTTTTTCGTTTTATAATTGTTCTATATAAACAGGGTAGTCCTAATACACGCCTACCATCACCACCCAAAAAAAACGTATCTACGTTAAATCCCGCTTCATCGTCTTTGGTCATTTCTTTTACTTTGCGTTCTGCTAACTCAATAGCCGCCCAATTTTCTTTAATTTCTTTGCTCATTTTGGTTGCTTTTGTATGCGTTTGTATTACAAATGTAAACAATTATTTTTAATTAGTATATACTAATATGAAATATTTTTAATAAAATATTTTTTGGGTGCATCTTAATAAAATACAAAAATTAAGTTAATGAGCTAAAAACAGCGTTTTAGGGGCAAAAAACAGAAAAAGTGTAAAAGGTGTAAATTGCAAAATCAAAACCCCCTAAAATGGAAATAAATGGGCATAATATATTTATTATCAATGCGTTATAAATTGTATAATTTACACTTTTTTTCGGTGTAAATCGGTGTAAGTGTTTGTATCTTATTTATTATCAATATGTTACAAGCGTGTATTTACACTTTTTTTCGGTGTAAATCGGTGTAAAGTTTACACCGATTTACACCGCATTTACACCGATGTAATTATTTGTATGTCAACTAATTAAGTGAGCTTACACCGAAAAAAAGTGTAAATTGCAACTTTTGTAATTATCTTATTTACAAATAGTTATGCTCATTTATTTCCATTTTAGGCACTTTGTAAAAGTCAATTTACACTTTTTACACTTTTTGCTAAAAATGGCGTTAAAATGGGCGTGAAGTACTTTTTTGTTTTTTTGCTTAAATTATTTGTTTAGTACAATTCCCTCTTTGGCAGAGGCGGCTATTACGGTGGCATAATCGGTAACTAACAGCTCTGTTAATTGGTGAACCATGCCCGCACGTTTGCGTGTGTACCAGCGTGAGCGTGCTTTGGTTAATTTGGGGCGGGCGTTGTTGGGTGTTTGTTTTTTGCTGAAGCCTGGCGTTTTAAAATTACCGCCCGTTTTAGCTCCTACAATTTCTAACACACGGCCATAGGTTGCAAAACTCAAGGTAACCCTCGGCTTATCGGCTGAGCCGGTTAATTCGGCACGGATAGAATCTATTAAATTTTGAGTGTCAACTAAATTATTTTTTGAAAGGCTGGCTTTTAATACTTTTTCCAAGCGTTTGGCCCACTCCAACAACACTTTGCGTGTAAACTCATTAATTTGTATTTCGGTGGGCTTTTCCATTAGTTAAACTTAGAAGCGTTAACGCACAAACTAGGTGCTAATTTTAAAGTAAATTTCAGTTCCCAGCCGAACAAATTGGCGTGGTAAGCGTGTGTAATTGGGCTCAACACAAAACTATCTAAGTCAGCCGCAATAATATCTTTGTCAGAATCTTCAATAATTTTAGTTACCAAATCAAAAGCAATGGTATGACACAGCGTATCGGCCTCGTCTTCACTAATGTTATGAAACACCTCAGAATTAGCCAACACAGCCAAAGTAATTGATAAATCACTAAAAGAACTACCACCATTAAACCCAAGGCGATGTTCAACCTGTGGGGTCCACAAAATCGGGTACTTTGTGTTGCCGCTAATAGTTTCAATAACTCGGTCTTCATCTCCATAAATAAACTCGCCTAAATCTTTGTGCGATCCTACAGCATTTACCGCCGTACCATCAACGTACGGCGAAAACGCTTTTAGATAATTTTTTACATCTTCATACGAACTTAGCATTTAAATGAGAATTAATTTAGTTTATTAAACCTTCACTTTAGAAGTACTAATTTAATTACATAATTACCTCATTTAGGGGACTCAAGGCAACAAAGGAGCTTTAGCCGCGTTCACATAATCGGTAAGTAAACCCATGCTGCGTAGATATTTCATGGTCATATCAATGTTAGTATGTCTGCACATTCTACTCACAAAAACAATGTCTTTAGTGGCATTGTATAAATCACAAGCACCAGTGTCCTTCCAAGAGTATAGCGTGTACGTTTCGTCATAACCCAACTTACGCAAAATAGGCGTATGAATACGGCTTATGTAATTATCAGCCATTTGCACGCTATCACCCACACCCTTACGGCCAAACAAATAGCCGTTTTTTGGTTTTTGGTCCAGCTGCATTTCGTCAAGTAAAGCACGCATACCCTGTGTAATTATAATATAATTGGTTTTGCTGTTTTTGGCATTTTTACCAGCCACCAAAATTTTATCAGCCTGAATGTGTACTATTTTAATACGCGTAATTTCAACGGGTCGCATTAAACTATAATAAATAAATTTAATAAACCAAAGATGTTCACGCGTGCTATGTTCTGCAATATGGCTCAGTATTTCCGTTTTTTGATGTACTAAAAACGGCACGTTTGGAGCATCAGTCACCGTTTTTTTATCCATAGCCAAAAATGGATTTTTGGCAATAAGTTCCCGTTTTACCAAAGCATTGAACATACTTTTGAAATACATCAAATAATTATTGTACGTTCGGTTGCTTATGTCTTTTTTCCATTGCTTCACAAACAAATACACCTGCTCCACGCCAAACTCTTTTAATAAATGAATATGATATTCTTGAGCAAAATCAAGAATCATTTTTTCAAAAAAGTTGTATGAAATATGCGTTTCTTTTCGCCTGGTTAAACTTCTTTTGTAATCGCAAATGTCTTTTATAGCCTTTTCAAAAGTAATAGGCATCCCCACCACCGGCGTATCAACAACATTGTCGTCTAAAGTTTTACCCTCAGCCAGTTGATCTTGCAGCCATTTAATAGCCTCGGCGGCATAGTCGCGGCGTTGCTTTTCAGTTTTGTACTTTGCCGGTATACGTATGAATTTTCTAACCTCTTTTTTATGCTTGTTAGAATAAATATAATAGGTGATTATCCAACTCTTAGACAAATCACCACCTTTATCAATTAAGCGTATTTTTTGTGTCAATGCTGTGACGTTTGGTTTAACCGCAACAAAAAAGCCCTTAAAATTACTTTTAAGGGCTTTAGTAGAGAGCGAGGGATTCTCCTCTATATCTACGTATGTGCCTGTATTGCTGTTATTTGCAGTTTGTTGCAATTGTGACAATGTTTTTTTTAGTGGTTTTTGTGTCATTTTTGTGACAATTTAGCTTCTATTTTATCCAATTTATCTAAAATAATATCTTGGGTTTTTAACAATTTAGCTAACATATCATCATTTAAACCTAATAAATTAGTTTTTGTATTATACGGTTGTTGCTCTTCGCCAACAGCCGACTCCATCACAAAATTAGGGTCGTTATAACCGCTATGTTTCAACAATTCAGCCTTAGAATAGCGGTCCAAAATATCATACTTTGCAATCATTACCGACAACGTAGTGCGGCCAATACCCATACGTTTAGCTAATGTTTCTTGATTTAATTTAGTGTGTCTTAAGTATTTAAGAAAACTTTTACCACCTTCTTGATTTACTGTTAAAGTACTCATTGTAATATTATTTAATGTTTTTAAATTATTTTGTTCGCTTTTGTTTGCGTTTGTTTACTTTTGTGTTACATTTGTATATTATTTGTGTAACACGTGTGCAATATATGTACAAACGTAAACAAAAACAAAAGGTTTTATATAAATATGACAAAAACAGAAATAGCCAAAATTTTAAAGGTGTCGAGGCGTACCCTTTATAACAACATGCACAACCCCAAATGGGTGTTATTCCCTGAATACGTAGACTTGGTTTTGAAAGAAAAACAACGCATTGAAAACAATAAAAAATTATTGCAACCCTCAGAAGAAGTAATTATGGATTTAGAACACAGAACTAACTTCAAATGATAAGCAACTTAATAACACTAGAAGAGGCTATGGCTTTAAACTTAGACACCCCCACAAAATACGCTTGGGTGTATGATATGTTTGCTCACGCCGACGCACTAAACAGAATTAGCGACACCGTAACGCTTGCAGATGCAAAACCATTGCTTGACAAATGGTACGAAACCATTAAGGGTATTAAAGGCATAGGCAATGCAACACCAATAGCACTAATACCAAAATATTGGAAACGCGATTTGGTAGAAAATTTTCCATCACAAGAAGCAATAAACGAATTACGCACCCAAAAATTATTTTATTATGCAAATACCAGTAACTAAACAAATGATTGAAAGTAAGGCCCAGCAGTTAGCTCACCTTACAGAACAAGCAAAGGCCGTTAATTTAGAATTGCAAGTACTACTGCAAAACTACCAGCCAAACGTTACCGAAGTTGTGATAGGCATGGAACAACCTCCACACAGCTATTGTGTACGCACCTGCACCACCTGTTTAAAAAAATTAAGCGTTGGCGAATAACATTTAAAAAACCAAAATAATAAAATATGAGACATACTGAATATTTAGCACCCCGAACCATTGAAGAATGGTTGCACTTGATACCTTACGAGCCTGCACGCCAGCAAGCGTTGGATAATTTTAAAATTATTGGGTTCGGTAATTCTCTTGTATACACTTTATATGATGCACTTCATTTTGCATTTCCGTGGCATAATACTCCTGAAGGAAAAGAATATTGGTCTAAAATTTATACTGCAATTAAGCGTTCGTACCATTCTATAAAACTAAAACCACAAATAACCCAAGAACCGACAACCATGTGCATGGTTAATTAATAAATATTATGATATACTATTTACCGCAACTGCAACAGGCAGAAGAAACCGTTTTGGCTTATTTATTTTATGCAACTAAAACAAGTGAGCTATTAAATCTGCTAAAGCCTGCCGATTTTATTTGTAATAAAATAAAAGATGAATCTATTAACGGTTTTATTTTTAGCAACTTAAAAATAAAAGGCGTTATGTATTGGCCTTTTAAAAACAAGGCTCTTACAAAAGCAACCATTGAAGCTATAAGTAATTATAAACTAACTATTACAGGAATTGAAGCTTTTAACGCTTATCAATTTATGGTTGAATATAAAATTGGAATAGCATTATTTAATAAATTAAACGCATTGCAAGAAACAGAGAGTATAATATTTAACCAAATCAGAAAGGATGCTTTGGAGTTCTTGGCAGAAGATCACAGCGTTTCGTTGTGGGATAAAGTTTTAATTATTGGTAACGAACTTTTAAAAAACGATTTGTTTACAGAATTGCACCCATTTATAAAATCATTGTATCAAAATATAAATGAAAAAATGAATATTATACGTGCAGAGCAAAACCAACACAAGCAAATTATTGAATTTTTAAAATTAGAAATCAATGCCAATAATAAGAATTATGAAGATTTACGCAACATTCAAAAAATATTTAAAACGCTGTATTACGACAGCACCACGCCCGAAAACTTCAGGGTAATACTTGCAAATTTAGTGGAGTTACTCGCCAACGGATGTTTAAAACATCAACAAGCCGAACTATTAAAACTACATAAAGAAATTTCACAATGAATGTAAATAACCACTTTAGCAAAAAAGCCGCCAATATAAGTACCGAAGTATTACAGGAAGAAATTGACAGGCGAAAAGAACGCCCCTTCCGTTTTCCGCTTGAAGTATTTCCACAGCAGTTGCAACCCATGATTGACCAAATGATTGACAAAGACAAACTGGATTTAATCCCTGAGTTTGTCGGCTTAGCTTTGCTTCGTTGTTACAGCGTAGCCATTGGCACCGGTTACGCTGTTAAAACATCATTTCCTAAACCTCTGTGTTTAGCCATTTGGGGAACATTTGTCGGGATTTCAAGTTCGGGTAAATCGGCGGTGCAGGGCATTGTTGACATGCCACTGCACAAAATGCAGGACGAATTTGATCGCGATTTTCAACTAGAATGCGAAGGCAGAAGCAATGACGAAATAATGAGGCTTAGCAAAAAAACAGTAGTGCTGCGTGAATCTCGTATGGCTACTATTTTAAGTTCCGTTTTACCACAAAACCCAAAAGGTATTTTAAAAGATAGTGACGAGATTTTGGAGTTTATCAACGGCATGAACGCCGGAAACAAAAACGGCGTAGGCAACGAAGAAGAAATTTGGATGGCTGCATGGAACGGCCAAAAATACAACAAACAACTAGCCGGTAACAAATATTATAACATCCCTAAAATGTTTGCTTCCGTAGCGGGCGGTATTCAGCCCGGTATTTTGTGGAAAATGTGGCAAAAAGACAGAGGCGTTACCGGGTTTGTTTTTCGTTTTTTGTTTGCACTACCACAAATTGACAAAAAAACAAACAAAAACATATTGTTTGAAATGGACGAAACCACCCTGATAAATCATGAAAAATGTTGTCAGTTTTTATACAAACAATTAGAGGTAGACGGCGAAAACCCAAGCAAATTACTAATCCTAAATTACGATGCAAAGGTAAAGCTAAACACCTGGATGAAAGAACGAACTTTTCAAATGAACCAAGTTGAAGACATTACCGAGCGTAATAAATTAGGCGGTATTCAAGGTAAAATGGACGAATATGTGTACAGAATTGCGGGCATTTTAGCGGTAATGCATTACGGCTTTGAGCAAATGAACAACCAAACATTTACGGGGTTCCCTAACGAATTACATATTAACCTTGAAATTATGAACAAAGCCATAGCCGTAACCGATTATTTTGAAGAGGCCGCAAAACGTTGCTGCGAAATAGTAGATAAAAACTTAGTTGCAAGTGATGAAGCTATTATGGTGGCCAACATGACTAAAGCCAATTACGAGCTGTGGAAAATTGGGGAACGAATTTTTGAAACCAAAGCACTCACAGCACAAGACAAAAAGAATTTAGCAGAACGTACACGCAAATTACGCGATAAACTTAAAAAAGAATACCCAGGCGTTTTTGGTGCTAAAGTGTAAATAATATTTCACATTAGTATATACTATTTGTTTACATTTGTGTATATTTGTATAACAATTGTATACAATGGCGAAGAAAGTAGAACTATTTATTGATGAACATTTAGCACGTTTTGCTGAAATTTATTTTGGTTCTCCTCAACTATGGATTAGTGATAGATCCATAGTTTGGGATTTTGCCCAATACATGGGCGGTAATCACATGGTTGAAGGCAACCATTTGTACCAACATCCACAAACAGCCATAACGGTAATTTTTGACACCGATTACTATTACTTACTAGATAGAGATTGGCAAACACAAATAAAAAGCTGTTTAAAGCACCTGTTTTGGCATAAAATGTTTTTAAGCATTAAAAAAGCCAAAGCAAACGGACAACCAAAAAACGAAGGCATACGCAAATTTGTGTATGATTTTGAGTTAGACGATTTAGACATTGAAACTGAAAGTTTCCGCAGGGCAATGACTCGCTACGCAGACTCAGAACTCATAAAAAATGAAATATTACTAGGCAGAATAACCGACAATTTTAAAAGGTCAAAAGCACTACCACCAACGCCACAGGCAAAATTAAAAAATCAATTAAACATATTTTAATATGCACCAAATAACCATTCAATTTACCCGCTGCATGTTGCCATTTAAAATAAAAAGGCAACTACCAAGCAATTGGGCTGAAGTTCGTAAAAGTCAACTAGTAAACGCCATTAGTTACCTACTCACAGGTAACTATTCGGGCGTTTTTTGCGAGTTTGCACACATAAGCCCGGCAACCTTTAAAAGAATAGACAAAGATCTAGCATTTGAACTTGTAAAGCTGTTAGATTTTACCCACCAAGCACCTAACCGCTTTTTTATTGAGAAAATAAAAGTACGCATAGCTCCCAAAAATTTAGAATCTCTAACAATAGGAAATTTAGCCTACGCCGACTCGTATTTTATCAACTTTGCAACCGCTCCAAAAGAAGAAACGCTAAATAATTTAATAGCCTGCGTGTATGGTTATAAATTAAATTACTCTAAAAAATATTTTTGGGATAAAGAAATGGCTACAGAAACCTATTTTTTACGCCATTTAACCTATGCAGAGAAGTTGAGCATATTTTATTGCTACAAAGGCATGCGAGAAGCTTTATTAAAAGCCTTTAACAAAGTATTTGAACAAACTCAAGAACCTAACCCAACAGGCGAAGACAGACCCAAAGCACCCGCACAGGCTAACCCTTTGCATTTGTTTCAGCTTATTGAAACGCTGAGCAAATCAAACCAATACGGCACCTACCACCAAACATTTAACACCACCGCAGAAACTATATTGTTTAATATTCAAATTTCAAAATAACATTTTATGTACTACAAAATAATTAACAAAGACTGTGAGGTGTATAAGGCACTATACGCACTACGAGCAAAAGAACTAACCATTGAAAAAGAAAACCGAGAGGCAATTATAAGCAAAACAGGCTCTGATTTTAAAGATTTTATAGGGGATACTGGCCAACAAAATTTTAGAAGAGTTCCCATATATGGAGGTTTTAAATTTAAAAATCCTGAAAAAATAAATTTAAAAGCTTGGAAACAAGATCCGGTTAATAAAGGTTTTTTTATACCTAATAGAAGAACAAAAGACGGGCGTGAAATGGCAGAGTTTTTACTCAATGGTTTAAAAAGTAGTTATTACCAAGATGTATTTGATATTCTAAATGTAGGTGATCCAAGAATTTTTAAGTTCCCTTATGTTGAAATAGTTGGAGATATAATCATTTTATATATAGATGAAAGATTTCCCCTAACTGATGATAATATAATTGAAATAACAAGACCAGAATTTTCAAACTATTTAAAACCCTCAAAATAAAATGATAGCAGGCTACAAAACCATTAACCCAATCACAAAAGAGCCTACGGGATTTGTGGAGAAAATACAAAACGGTACAAAAATACACACCATACGCCGAGGCGATAGATGGAGTAAGGCTTTTGCAAAAGCACAAGCAGAGAGAAGAGATTTGATGATACAACACAGTACTGGTGTAAGAACGAAGCACTTTAAAAACTTCCAAACTAATAAGGTTAAATGTGTGCAGAAAATTATTATTCAATATCAGCCACATATAAATAATAAGGCAATCACAATTACTATTGATGGCATTTCAATTTTTACTTATAAAGCTCATATAATTAATTTATTAATAAAAAATGATGGGTTTGAATTTTTTGAAGATTTTAGAAATTGGTTTATAGAAGACATTAAAAAGAACGGCCCATTCATAGGCGAAATAACTCACTGGACAAATTTAAAGTATTAAGAAAATGAACGAAATAACGTTAATAATTGAGCAAGTAAAAAAAATATACAAACCAGGCGATTTGTTATATGTTTCAGACATACAACGCAGTTACCGTTGCAGTTACGACATGGCCTGCGAGGTGCTAAACACCTTAGAACAACAAAAATTCGCAATAAGAAGAAATAAAAACCAATCAGCACCATTTTGGGTGCAATAATCTTTAATAAAATGGGAAAAGGCAAAAAAGAAGAATTAAAGCAATTAATTTTAAATGAGATTGATTATAGAAAAGGATTTAGAGAGTCTTTAAAAAATATAGAAAGTTTAGTTGGTCCTATTAGTAAACATAATAAAATAGATTTTACAGAATCTAAAGTAATTGATATAGATAAATAAAAACCAATCAGCACCTTTTTGGGTGCAATAACTAAAATAATTATGACCAAAAACGAATTTTTAGACAACACCTCAGAATTTAGACAACAAGAATTATATGTGTCTGTTTTGTGTGACATAATAATAGGACGTATAGAAGCAATGTTGTTTGAGTTTGAAAGAACTTGCGTAACTTTAAATATAAAAAACATTAATGATGTAAAATTGAAACATTTATTAGACAACAGCTTTAGGTTGTTGTCTTTAGCCAAAATACAGCACAACATTACTAAAAAGTGGGTAACCGAATGCATTGGCAACGAAGACGCCTACAACGTACAGCTGGGCGTTTCAAAAACAATAACTGAAATGTTGAGCATGAGCGAGGATCACGTGGCTTTGATGATGATTGCTGTTAAAATGATATTAGCGGGTCACATGCCTAGCTATTTACAATTAACCCAAGCAAACATGCAAGAACTAGCAAAACGCACCAACATACCTGTAGAGTATGTACGCCTGGTCATTGCTAACATCCCTGATTTGATGTTAAATAAAAATGAAAAGTAATTAATTATTTATTACTTAAAAAACTCCCTTATGAGGCAACTTAAATAGTTAAGCATAAAACAAAGATTAAACTAACTCACAGAAGGACATCAATGTCCTTCTGTGAGTTTTAAAATCACACAAAAAAAAGCCTGGCACAAAATGCTAGGCTTTTTTAATCTTGCAAACTTTAACCAAAATAATTTATTTTTCTATTTCTTCAATTTTTAAAAAACAAAACAACTCATTTACCAAGGCTAAACCAACTAATACAATTAGTGTGTTTTGGTTGTCGGTTGCAAAGTAGGTGGAGCCAGTAACTACTACGCTAACGGCTTTAAATCCGTTTTGCAGTTTTACAATTTCTTTTTGCGTTTCATCAAAATAATTGAATATGCTAAATGTTATCTTTCTTTTTTTCATGGCTTACGCATATTAATAATAGTATCTAATTGATCGGTAAGGCGTTCTATGCTTCGTTCAAGCGTTGCAACTTTTGCGGTTAACTTAATTACGTGATAAATACCGTAACTTACCGCCCCAATTACCCCCCACAGTGGTATTGTCAAATCAACATGTGTAGTTAATTCCATTTATTTACAATTTTAAATTTTTGGATGTACAAATATGGCAGAGCTGTAATTTCTTACACGTTTCATAACATTTCCGCCGTTACTATCATTTGAAATTGAGGTGTTTCCTTCAATAGTTTCAAATTTTTTATCATTAATTTGCCGAACAAATATTCCTGTGTGGTCGTAACGTTTGTCACCGTTCCAATCAAATAAGACAATATCACCAGGTACTGGCGTTGTTGTTATCCATCCATTTTTTAAAAAAAAATCATAACCTGTTTGGCATCCTGCAAAACCTTTTGTAAAACCAATTTTACCTAAAGGTTGCCCCGCATGGGCATAACACCAACTTACAAACATAGCACACCAAGCAACGCCATCAAATCCAAACCATTTACCATATTTAGTTTTATTTGTATTAGCAGGGTATTCTGTTTGCCCTATTTCTTTTTCTGCTATTTCAACTATTTTGCTCATAATATATATTTAAAACCCAATTACTTTTTTATTTTCAGATATTAAAGGCTGATACTGTGTGGCCTCGTCCATGTCTGTTGGTGGGGTGTACAGTGGGTAATCTGCTACATTTTTGTACAGAAAATCTTTTAATCGTGCTAAATGCATATTACCCAATTGCAACATTTTAGCGGCATAGTCGGCAACTTGCTCTTTAGTAGCAAGCATATTGGTAACAATGCTGTCGTTTATGTTTATGACACGCGGGCCTACGTTGGTTAATTGCACGGGCAACAAAGGCAAGGCTTCAAATAAAACAAGGTAAGCAAGAGGCTCACGTATTTTGGCTAGTAACTTGCTAGCCTCTTCGTTTGGAGTGTTACCGCTTGCAATACCTTGCAATAGGTCTTCGTACAATTCTGACCCCAAAACAGGCTCAATGTACATAAGTGAAGTATGTTTTATAAAGCGTTTTACATTTAAAAACACTTGCATTGAGTTGCCTATGTTTACTATTTTATTTAAATCGGCGGTAGTGTTAATAAAATCTCCGTGCGACTGCGTAAATGAGTCAGAAGCGGCCCAGGCTGTAAAGTCTGATTTGTTGTTTTCCAAATAGGCCAACATAGCATCTAAATTACTATACGCGGTATTTAAAAATACTTCTTGTTGGTCGCGGGTTGTCCATTGACGGGCGGCGTTGCTGTTTTGGGGTACGTTTTCTTGGTTACCCGTGTTTGCAAGCGTTACGGCGTTGGTTTTGCTGAATAAAAAAGCGGTGAAGTAAGCCAATGCATACTGAGCTTTTTTGATCAACTCGGCATTTTTACCCGTTGCTGTGCCTGCTTGATATAGAGGTTCAATAATAGCGTATTGAGCTGGGCTCAAATATGGTATTAAATAATCTTGCTCCGCCTGGTAAATATGCGGTTCTATTTTGCTCCAATGTGTGGTTTGAGCAAATGCAGAGCAAAACGCTCTGATAGATTCAATTTCTATATTATTGGTTGACTTGAACAGCATTTTCTTTGGTTGTTGTAGTGAATCCTGATTTATTGTCTGCAGTGTCAATCATTTTGGCGTTTTCAATTTCAAAATGAATGTTTTTTGGCCATCCGTTAACCTTTTTCACAAATTCAAGGTCACGGAGTAACAAGCGGCGTTTTGGTGCAGCCACCTGAACTTCGTAATTATATAAGTATTTTATTTCTGATCCTGAGCCTTGTGAGCCGTCTAAATGCAAGCCGGCAAGGATAGGACTTAAGCCCATTGCTCTGCTTATGGCACGTGTGCAAAGGTCGTAGCTTTGTAAAAACAAGGTGTCGTTATTATTGTTTTCAATTTTTTGCAAGGTCACTTTATCACGCTGGCCCATGTTGTTGTATTCAACCACACACAGCGTTTTACCTGCATTTTTACCCCCCGCCAGCTGGTCTTCAATGTCTTGAATAATTTTAAGGCGTGCGGCTTTTAAATCATCAATATTTTTAGATTTTGCTTGACTTTCAATTAATGATTGAGGAATAACCACCAACTGTTTAGCATACATGGCATTATCTATATTCGCATTTTGGAACGTGCTAATTTTAGCGGCTAGGTCAATCCACCCGCCTAAGCCAAAATACCAATTGGGATAGGAGTAATAATCTTGACCACTTTGCGGGTAACGTGTATGTAAAATACTACGGCCTTTTTTAAATGCATCTTTAAAATCTAACTCGGCAGAGTTAACTGCTATAAAATCAGAGGTGCTGGTATTGCTATCGTCAACACCTTCTTTTTGGGTTATACGCGACTTTTTAAAATCGCCACTGAGGTAAAATTCTTTTACCAAATTAAGCATACCGTTTTTTGTAGAGGTGTAGTCTTCGTAAAAGCCACAACGCACATTTTGAACGCTTTCAGCAACCATCCTAACAATTTTATTTTTGTAGGCTCCGCCATTTCCTAAGTAAAAACTAGTAAATGCGTTGGCAAAGGTTTCTAAATGCAAAGCACGTTTGTGTAAATACAAGTCGATTTCGTTTTCTTCAAAAAAATCTTGAATTAAAGGTTCTTTCTCTAAATCAACAGGTTCTTTAATTATCTTACCTTTTTCGTCTATTTTTTTGGTATACAAAGAAACGCCAAGCCCTGAAATTAAAGATGCTTTACGCTCAATAATTACGGGCATTAAATCGTTATTGTAAGCAGTTTTATAAATGTCGTTTGGTGCGTCATCATCATCACCCCACTTATACCAACGGTTGGTCGCACTCTTTTTTTGTGGAGTTGATTCCGAAGGGTTGCGATCGTCACGCACATATTGAGCAAAGTAGGTAGCCTTAGGCGTTACCACTACATCGCCAAAATCTTGTATGCTTGGGGTGCTATTTTCTAATGCGTCAGCCATCTGTTGTTAAATTTTAATATTGCAGAAATGGGCACGGTTTTATGGTATTTCCGCTGTGGATCAGAAAACAAAATGGTTTCTGTTTTGTTGTAATTGGTAGCCAAACGAGTGGTCTTCAATTTGCGTGGCGTGGCGTTTTTAACAAAACGGGCAACGCCTTTTAATTGGCAAAGCGTACCATCTTTTTTACAAAACAAAATATCAAATAAGCCATCGCTTCCGTACATATACGGGTTGGCAGATATGCGAAGCATGGTTAACTTATCAATGAATAAATGTTCTGCATTTGACATGTACTAAAATTACATACAAATACACTTTAACTTTGGGACTATACCACCCTGTAACACTTTAATTTAACCTCGTAACGTGTAGTTTTAGTTGAGGTGTTGGTGTAGTTGACATCGAACTGTTTTATAATAAAATTATTATTGCTAATAGTAACAATGGAGTCGGCTTCCATTTTATTAATTTCGGCTTGCGTTAAAAAACAAGTAACCGGGAAAATACGTCCATTAATGCAGTCAAGTAAGGGTTTCCATTGGTTGTAAATTTGCAATGCTAAATACGGCATTGCGTAAGCAATGGGTATTTTATAATCTTTAAAGTTGGCTCCGGCGTTGTAGTATTGGCGTGCAGTGGCTGTGTAACTCTGCTCAATAAGCGTAAGGTAGTTTTGAGGCTTTGTGTTTGGGTCAAAATTCATAAATACACCCGGTTTGGCAGATACGGGTGCGTTGCCGTAAAACAACGGCATTACGCGGGCATAGTTGTATTGATTTAACCCCAAAGCAGCTGGGAACGTAGACTGTGCCAACACGCCAATTTTAAGGCTTATGTAATTAGTAGCCGTTAGCGGGTATTTGTTGGCTGTGAACTCATAGCCTATATTATCCAA
>JACCDU010388546.1_pt1 | contig 16056 bp, 18 predicted proteins | sample 7446081 | NCBI WGS metagenome assembly JACCDU01 (sample SAMN15323447, study PRJNA562643) | freshwater metagenome | isolation source: river surface water | place: USA:Blue River Watershed | collected 2017-08-17
AACCGGGTCGGCACGGTTCCTGCTGGTACGCAAACACGTAACCGGGTCGGCACGGTTCCTGCTGGTACGCGTTCACGTATTCCCTGAATCCCTCGTCAAAGTACCCGTGCATTTTAACGTCTGACACCACCACCCTTGCCGGGGGGAGGGGGGTCCGAGGGGGCCGGGATAGGGTGTGTATCGGCTGTAAAATTTTCCCCCAAACCGAAGGCAACCCTTTTTTTAACGGTTGACGCTACCCGGAGACAGGGGTACAGGGGTGCATGGCAGAACCATCCACAAAACGACAGGCCGTCAAACGACGGGAGCAGCGTAAGGAGCGTGCCCTGGCCGCCGGACGAGAACCGGGGAGATCAGGTCGCCCGGCAAAAGCGTGCCCTCACTGCGGGGAAAAAGCGCCCAAGGACAGGGGTTGGTGCACCGAATGCGGCCGACGGGTCTCCCGGAAGCACAAGGACCCCCTCGCCGACCTCCACGCCGAGATAAAACAGGCCAAAATCGCATCCCTCGACACAGAGGCAGCCAGACCCCAATACGTGGAAATTGGCATTGGGCAGGGTGGAGACAGCGGACAGGGTCAGATCTGCGACGGGAACGGCTTTTATGCAACAACTGGAGGGTCTCTACAGAATCTTCTTGACGGCGGCCCGCGGAACACGTAAAACGAGCTTGCCGGGTAGCGAGGACCCCGGCACCTGAGGGGCCCTGCAGTGTCGAGTGACGCTGCAGGGCTTTTTCGTGCCCAGACGGCGGCAGCAGGCGACAGCCAGCAGGACGGTCGGCGCGGGGGTAGATCCGTCGTCAAAAACCAGGGGAATCGAAACCCGCCCAAAAGACTTCCTGGAAAACGTAAATTTTGAATGGGATATATGGGTCTTATGGGGTACCCCATACCCCTTCCCCATACTTCCCATATAACCCATGGACTTTTTTCTTCTGATGCTCTATGGGGGGAGATTTGAACCTGCAACCGTTTTTCGCGCAGAACGCGCCCCCAATGTCGGTTCCGCGCTCAGGGTCACAGGGTTACAGGGCTTGCCCACCCCGATCTTGCTAGGAAATCAGAAAAAATACCTCGTCTAAATTACACAATAAACACGACGACACCCCCCATTCCCCATGTACCCCATAGGCCCCCATAGAAAAAAATCCTAACAAATGGCCATTTTTGCAGCACCCAAAAACCCATGCTGCATTTTGCTGCAGAAATGGCCTCAATCGGGAAAAATTTCCTATGGGGGTCTATGGGGTTCTATGGGGAAATCGCCGTTTTTCGCCCAAAAAATACTACCACTCTACTTTTACTACTCGTTTAACACCTCACCGACCACCTTTACGACGAAAAATCGCGTGCGACGATTTCTGATTTGCGGCAGCAGACGCACCAAAAGGGCCCTCTAAACCCTGAATCCATGAACCCCTGCACCCACCTTCCCAAACCCCTGCACCCCCATCCGTGACCCCACCAACCCCACCTGCCCGATCTCCCTGTTCCCCGTCTCCGGAATCATGGCAACCTGGCTTCGGGGCCGCCGACCTCGCCAGCTCACCGCCCCCAAAAACCCGTCCCACCAAAGTATACTCCACTCCGAAAACCCGTTGCAAGTTTTCAAAATTTCAGGGCACTGCGCAAAAATTTTGAAAAAAGGCCGTTAAAAGTTAAAGACGAAAAAAACCGTTGCAAAGCTCCACAGCCCATGCATGATGCCCCGCCATGAATTTGCACGATCTTCTCCGACCCCCGCCGCAGATCCCGGATCTGACGCCGATCAGCATGTCACTCGAGGCCCGGAGGAGGGCTCTCAAGGAACGGGGACTACGGTCAAGACAGCTTGTCGTGCTGCTTGACGACGACGAGATGCGGGCCCTTCGTATGTATGCAGCCGCACGTGACCTCTGTCTCCGGGACCTGATTACCCGGATGGTGCAGGAATCCATGTCGCGCCACCAGATCATCCCGAGGCCCGCCGCTGAACCTCCCGAGCCTCCTCCCGTAATTTACGGAACACACGTCCTCCCTGCAACCTCCTCAGACCCATCATGCCCTGCCTCGTAATCCCCCGTGTCATGTCCCTCGACGGTGTGTGGGACGTGAGCCCACTCCCGTCCATCTGCCCTGCTCACCTGAAGGGTGTTCCAAAAGCGGTACGCCGTGCATGGCAGGAGTCGCCTCCCGGCTCCCAGACCCCCGATGACTGCCTCGCCGTGCCTGTCGAGGGGATGTCGCCGACCCTGCGCGTCCGCCGGGGGTCGTCACCCGCCGACTGCAACCCTCCCGTCCGCATCCATTCCGTCTTTGTCGACATCGATTCCTACGGCTGGAGGCAGGAGCATTTCCCCGACCTGAACCCCGACTGCCGTCCCGACGAGCTCGCGCAGGCCATCTCCGACGCCTACGCCGCCCGGTACCGCGAACTGTCGGCCAAGGGGCGCTTCGGTGCAGGCATCACTCCATTTGCCCCTGACTGGGTGTACCGGACGCCCGGCGACGGTGTCCGCCTTGTCTGGGAGTTCGACGTGCCTGTCGAAGTGCCTCAGGGCTTCTCTCCCGACCGCGAAGCCAATCTCAAGGTCCCCTTCGACTTCGTCTCCCGGTTCTGGCAGGAGTTCACAGGGATACAGGGTCTTGCCTTCGGCCGTCAGTTCCGCGCACGCGGTGTCCACAAGCCGTGGCTGCGTCAGGCTCTGTCGAGCGGGCTGGCCGATGACCTTGCCCCAGACGAGTGCGGCATGCGGGCGACCCAGCCCTATGCCCTTGTGACCTCCGAACGCTGGGCCCCTGTACCCAAGCCTCCAGGGACCCCTGCCATTCCCGACATTCAGATGATCGCCGACGCCGCGGCCGCCAGCGTCTTCCGGACCATGTACCGTGTCGCCGATTCGCTTGGCGATGACCGCACGTATCAGGACGTCGGGGCCATGCTCGAGAACAAGTTCGGTCACCTGCTGCCGGGTATCGGGACCATGGGTATCGGCTGCAAGATGGGCCACTTCATGGACTCGCAGTTCAATCCCCTGCCTGCCGTCAGCACGCGCAACCCGAGAGCCTGTGAAATCCGCGACCGGGGCATCGCCGTCCACTCGACGTCGGGCACCCTTGTCAACGGGTTTTACACCTGGGTCCAGATCCTGCATGAGGAGCTCGAAGTCCGGCAGTCGCAGAGCTTCACGGAGATTGCTTCGAGGTACTGCGTCAACTTCGCGTCAGCCACCGGGTCCGTCCCCATCCGCGTCCGGCCGGGGTACTTCTGGAAGCTCGACGGCGAGTGGCTGCGGGAAATCAGCGAAGACACCCTCCGGCACGAGCTGGCGACCGAGTGGAAGCTCTCGCCCAAGCGCAAGGACGGCGGAGCGTCGCAGGTCGACTGCGCCATCCACTGCATCGAGAAGACCCGTCAGGTCATCTCCGAGGTACGTCTGCCCTTCGTCGAGTGGGATCAGGGAGCCATCCGCCCATTTGCCCGTGAAGGTGATCCCAATGCCTATCTGGAGCACAACCTTCTCTACCGCAAGTTCCGCATCGTCGACCCCCACCCTGCACCCGTTAACCCCGATGCCGACTTCCCGACCATCGCCAACTGGCTTCGGGGATTCACAGACGGGCACGCGCTCAACTACCTACTTGCATGGCTGCGTGAGCCCTACATCCTCGCATCCCGCAAGGAGACCGCACGGGGGCAGGTCGCCCTGATTCTCGGACCCAAGAACAGCGGGAAGTCGTTCCTGTTCGAGGAGATCCTCTACCCCATGTTCCACGGCGGGCGTCATCCGGCCGACAGCCCGAGCGGCGGCCCATCTGCCGACTTCCTCATCACCGGGTCGCCGTGGACCGGGGCCATCGGGAACCACTTCGCCCTCGTCATCGACGACATCGGCGAAGCTGTCCGCGAGTCCGATCAGGCTGATGCCCGTCTGAGGTTCTCGACTGCCATCAAGACGATCTCCGCGTCGGGCCTTGTCCAGAGCAACACGAAGTACGGTGCCCAGCAGACCATCTCCTTCCAGGGGCGCATCCTGTTTCTGGGCAACGAGGAGGACTCCGCAGCCATGATCCCGGCCAGCTCCGAGTCCCTTCTGGACAAGTTCATGCTCTTCAGGGCCCATGGAATCCCGCCCGAGCGTCAGCTCTCGCCCGCCGAGGCCCGCGACCGCTTCCGCGCCGAGCTGCCGTACTTCCTGTCGTGGCTGCGTGCGTGGACTCCGCCCGCCGAGTGCATCCCTCAGACCTCGGGCACTGTCGACAAGTTCGGCGTCCGGGCGTATCAGGACCCCGAGCTCCTCGCTCACTCGCGCTCCGGCGGCCGTAACGCCTCCCTCATGGGCTGGCTCGAGGACTTCCGGGTCAATCTCCTGACCGTCAACAAGGGGAACGGCGTCCCTTCGCTCTCCATGAGACTCGATTCCCTGCACACGCAGCTCCACGGCTATCTGACCACCATCGGGGCACTCGTCAATCCACGCGACTTCCCGTCAGCGCATGGATTTTCGATCGCTCTGGGCGTCATCATGCGGCAGCAGGGAGCCGAGCTTCCTTGGCTCACTGTCTCGACCGACGATGCTGGCCGGAGGACGGCAACCCTGAGCCTCGATCCCCTGATCCCGTCGCGTGCCGCCCCGTCGGCCGCCGTCACCGCCAATGGAACCCCTGTTGCCCTGCTGCCATGTCCACTGTAACCGACATCACAGACATCGGAGCCCGAGCCCGAAGCTGCACCGTCAGGAACTTTATGTACGTCACGGAGGCTGAACGGCTGATTCCATATCTGGCAGACCTTCTGCCAAGAATCAAGCAGGGACGTATAGCCGACGCCGTTATGGATTTCTGCATGACTGGGTGTTTTCCAGAAAGTTACTACCTTCCATTGATGGCCCCGCACACCGATGTAGACAAACTAGCTCACGAGGCGATAAATCTTGGGTTTATACGTCAATGGGCCGTTTTAGATAACAGAGATCCCATCGATCTTGCGTGCATGCTGTACGGAAGGCTCGAAGCTCTGGACACAATTCACAAAATGATGAAGACCATGAAACCCGAAGAATATGAAATTTGACCCTACAATACACCATTCCGCGATCCCAACGTATACTTGTGCTGGAGGGTACACCGTGAACGGTGGAGACCACGCAGAGGCCGACGAAATAGTCCGCATCCACAGGAAGCTCATCGATCACGAGTACATGCAGCCGTTCTTCATGGCCATCCTTCCCCAGCTTACCGATGATCGGCAAATTGAAATGGTCACCGACTACTTGGCTTCAGGAGGTACGTTCCGCGCTGGGCCCGGATGGCTCGTGCAATCCAGCCTAGTGTCCAGGTACGGGATCATTCAATCTATTTTAGAAATGATTATGTTTAAGAACAAGAAAAATATATGGAACACCCGACCGTCAGTAGTGGAAGGTTACCGTAAATGCCTTGGGTTTGTTGAACAAACGCTCCGGGATAGCCAGAAATGAACTTAAAAAGTAAGTACATCAGTGTGCACAGGTACGCGTTCTGCGGACTTTCGTACGAAGAAGCGCATGAGCTCGGTGAGACAATGGACTACATCCTCGATGAAGACCGCGCCAAGAAGTGCCTTGTAGCCATGCTTGCTGAGGTTCCAACGTATGAAGGAAATGTCCTATGTGAGTATATAACTGATCCTATAATTGATTGGGCATGCGGTGGGGATCTCCGTATTAACTGGGTTCATCGTATTGATGGATGGCTTCCAAAAGAAGATTTTGGCATAGAGCGCCAACTAGTTGCACTTTGCTACTATTCTCACTACATGATACTAAACAAGTTTCTCCCTTTTGGTGAAAAAGAATCCAAAATCATGAAACGACTAGCGGAAGAAATCAAGAAAACCATGAAACGATTGCTCCAAGATGACTAAAAAATACGATCACAGCTTAATAAGGGTGCCCATTTATTTTTCTTACGACGCCATAAGCATTATTTCTGACGGAAGAACAATATTGAGTCGGGACTTTAGAAGTAAGATCGCTACTGTATTACTTACTAAGTTGCAAGGTAAGCATTTTGACGCTCTCACGGACTCTTTGATGACTGATCCTGCTATAAAAGGCCCACATAATGATTTCCATCCAGCAAATACTCCTTATGAGCAAGTGACTAATTTTTTGTTTAATGTGGGGTTTAATGAGGAAAAATATATAGAAGCAGTCGATAATTTTGAGTTCTGCGTAAATGTTTATCCGCAAAATATTATTGATCATTTAAGTACTACTCGTTATAGTCTTAGTGAAGATTCAACAGTTCGTACGATACAAAGTGTTGTTTTTTTGTCTGGAATTTTGTTTTCTTTTAAGCAAAGCGTTGACTACTTTGGTGAGTGGGACATACCTGACGTACGGTTCCTAGAAAACGTCTCTGATAAATTCCGTTTAGAGTTTACAGCCAACATGCGAAATTCATATATACCACCCTATGATCCAGAAAAAGCAAAGCGCTTCCTGCAAAACCATCCCGGCCGCCCCGATCATCGCTGACGCCCGTCAGGCCATGGCGGAGATCATCCCATTCCTCCACGATCAAACCATCCTTGATTTTGCCCTGCGCTTCGCCATGGGTGAGGACTTCAGTCCGGAGCACAAATACAACTTGCCGTACCCCGCCAAGTATCCAATCCTGAGGCTGCCGAAGCTTTTACAATTCCGTCAGGACAAACCCCCTTGCCGAGTCCTCCGCGGCATCTACGAGTGCGGGTACGACGGGAGCCCCAACTACCAACTCCACCCAGAATCCGCAAAAGCATTATGTCGATCCATCGGGAAACTCCGGAGCGCCGCCCAAAACGAGGTCGCCCAAGCGAAAAAACTCCAGAAAAACTCTGCTTCTTTCTGACAAAAGCCCTTCCGTACACACGTCACCAGATGGTCAAGGCGTGGCTGAAAGAGGTACTTGCGAACCCGCACGAGTACCCTCCTGATCCATCCACGTACTGCCCGGCGTTCGCCCGCTTCGTCGAGAATACCAACCCCCGCTGGGGCGAGCGGCTTGACAAAGCCACCGTCATGCTGGCCTACTGGTGGATCCGCGGGGATTTTACCAGAGCCAACTCCGCTCTCGTCACCTTCCGGCATCTACTGTCCCTTGCCGAGGTCGGATCCGGAGTCCCCTACGAGGACTCCATCATCGCTTCGTCGAGGAAGCCCCGCCAGCGAGAACGGACAATGCCGTAGCCGCGATGAGCACGGCGTCGCAGGTCCCGAGCGTGATCTTCGTGTCCGGGAACATCGATCGGGCTACCGCAAGAAGCGCCCTCTTGTGCTCTGCCTTCTGCTTGTGACCGGGCAGCTTAGTGCCCAGCTTCTGCTGCCATGTACGTGGCTCGACGTAATGAACAGCGCTACTGAACCCGCAGAGACGTCCTTCCCACCATCCAAGATTCTGGCCGAACGAAAACGCGGACACCACGCCCTGCCCAGGGAAAGCATGAACGCGCTCCATCATGATGGTGTGGATGTCACGAGACGACCACTCGCGGAGCTTATAGTCCATGTCCTCCGGGGACCTGAACGGATGCACAGCAATCAAGTCGCCTGAGTCTGAGACGAGAGCAGCGCCACCGTTCTTGCCGGGATCAATTCCGAGGATCATGAAAGGGAATCACGTTGTCGATGGCTGCGCCAGCTTCGTTGTCGCGGATGGCTCCGAGGATGGCGGAAGACACGAGAAGGGCAAGCTCTTCGGCCGATGGCTGCTCGATTTTTGCCACCCGGATGTCCGCTCCATCGGACCCCGGAAGATCTTCCCCGTGGTCGGCGACGATGGCCATGTATTTGCCTGACGGGGACTTCTGGATGGAGACGGTGACGTTGATGCGGTTCATTCGGTGAATTCAGGGACCAGACCTTCGATGTCAACGAGTTTCAGGCGGTCGATGTTGGCGGCGAGAAGTTCCATGATTCCCGAATGCGTGAGCCCGAGAGCCTTCGCCCTCTTGGCGAGCTTCTCGTGACTTTCGACAGTGAGCCAGAAGGAATACCGTTCCTTCCTGGGGGCTTGCTTTTCGCCTGACATGTGGGAAACTTGGATCAGTGCCTTGACTGGCGCAAGCACGAACTCACGTGCTGTACACCCATGACCAAGTACCCGATCAACTTCCGATCCAAGGACGATGTACCCCCTGACGTGTGGGCTGCTGCCCGAGACGCTGTAGCCTGCGGCGTGCCAATCGAAACCATCGCCCGCCGGGCAGGAATCTACAAGACCTGGGTCGAGGAGCGGGCTGCGGCCGAAGACTGGCTCACGCAGGAGAAGCGAGACAGGATCCTGCAGATGTATGAGCAGGACCGCCCTGACAAAGTGACCGAGATCGTCGAGGATCTGGCCCTTGCATCGGCCGCCGTGGGCTCCGACCGGGCCCTGATTCACCGATCCCGGATTGCCTCGCTCGCGAATCAGAAGCTCCTCGAATCCGAGCGGATCATTCAGGCCCCCAAGACGTGGAAGGACCTGCAGATTCTCGACAACATGGCCCGGAAGGCATACGGACTTGACGAGGATGCGAAGCCCGCGGCGATGGTTCAGCTCAACCTGCTGAACACCGGGGCGACTGTCGAAGATGCTTGACAGCGTCATTTTGCTGCATTATGCAGCAAGTATGGCACAGAAACCCACACCCAAACTCAGGCAGGTGCGCATCAGCGTCATGCTGACCCGTGCGCAGCACGACCGTCTCAAGGAGCTCGCGAAGCTCAACAACCGCTCTGCCACGAAGCAGGCGTCCACTCTTCTGGCACCTCATCTCGTCTGATCCGGAGTATGGGCTGCCGCTACACCAAGCGCAAAGACGGCGAGGTCTTCAAAATCCCCAACAGCGTCGAGTACAAGCTCGCCTGCTGCGACTGCGGCCTCGTGCACAAAATCGTCATCATGGCTCCTGACGTACCGGAAGGCCAGCTGATCGGATTCTCTGCAACACGGGACAACCGAGCCACTGCGCAGCGTCGGCGTCGACTCAAACAGAAAGAAAAATAATGGACTTCTCTACAGCACTCAGATACTTAATGGCAGGCAGGACGATCCGGCGCAAGGAGTTCCCCAATCGCATTTACAGGCTCGGAACGGTCCATGAGACGCTGGACACGCGGGAGGAAAAGCTACGATTGAGGGATGGAGCCGAAATCGTCGAGAGTCACGCGAGCTTCCCCGGAACGCGATTCCGTGGTGCCCTTATCGTCGGCAGGGCAATGCTCGCAGAAGACTGGGAGGTCGTGGACGAATGAAGACCCTGTTTCCGATTCAGGCTACCTCGCGGGATACCCTGCTGGCGGCCATGAAGAAGCATGGCGCAGCGCTGTGCGGCACTGACACCGGGGGCGGCAAGACACTCACGGCTGTCGAAGTGTGCCGGGCGCTTGGAGCCAAGCCGCTGGTTGTCGCTCCCAAGGCCGTGCTGACTTCCTGGCGACGCGAATTCGAGGCGCAGGGAGTCCAGTTTCTCGGCATCGTCGGGTACGAGAAGCTCCGCGCCGGGAACACCGAGTGGCTGAAGAAGGACGGAGCATCATTCAAATGGAGGCTTCCGGAAGGCACTGTCGTCATCTGGGACGAGGTCCATCGGTGCAAGTCCTACAAGAGCCGCAACTCAGCAATGCTGGCGACTTGCAAGGCCCAGAAGATGCGGCCGTTCATGCTGTCTGCCACACCGTTCAACGACCCCACGGAGATGAAAGCTCTGGGGTTCTGCCTGGGGCTGCACAGGCATCACGATTTCTTCAGGTGGGCACTCGAGAACGGATGTCAGAAGGACAACTGGAACCGTCTGGTGTTCAACAAAGCGCACAAGGACAAGCTCGAAGCGATCACAAAGATGATCTACCCCGACCGTGGTCACTTCCTGACCCGCGAGGACCTCGGCCCGTACTTCGCCGAGTGCGCCGTGTCGTGGGACCCTGTCGACTTCGATGAAGGCGCAATCCGCAACGCGTACGCTGAAGTGTCCGACCAGCTGGAAACGCTGGCCGAGCGCATCGCCATGGACGGCACTGAGCCCATTGGCCTTGTAGAGCTGCTCCGTGCACGGCAGAAAGTGGAGCTCATCAAGGTGCCCATCATCTCCGACATGATTCAGGACGGACTTGACAACGGGATGTCAGTGTTCGTGGCGCTCAACTTCGTAGGGTCACTCGAAGCCCTGAAGCTCAAATACCCTGATGCCGCCGTCATTTGCGGAGGGCAGAGCGCGACCGAAAGGCAGAGGAACATCGACGCTTTTCAGGAGAACCGCACGCATGTCTGCCTTGCCAACATCGCTGCTGGCGGTGTTGGAGTGAGTCTGCATGACGTTGATGGTAAGCATCCGCGCCTTGCTCTAATCAGCCCGTCGTTCAGCGCCATTGACCTCAAGCAGGCGCTCGGACGCGTTGACCGTGTCGGGGCGAAAACACCCTCGGTTCAGCGCATCCTTGTCGCTGCCGGAACCGTCGAGGAGAAAATTTGTGCGATTCTGAAGCAAAAACTTGATCTTTTCGCGTTGACAAAGCAGGAATCTGACGTAGTTGTGCAGCACCAACCGATAACGATTCAAGATTCAGTGATTTCTACTCCAGAAGCTCCAGCAGGCAATAACGGGCACGCCAAGTTCTCGCCGTCACAGCTCAAGTACTTCAAGTCGTGCCCCGGCTACGGCCCGAACAACACGACCAACGAAGCCGCAGAAGCGGGCACTCGCATCCACGAAGCTCTCGAGCTCGACGATGACTCCAAGCTGCAGAGTGAATGGGAACTCTACATGGCGGGCAAGTGCCGCGAAGTGATCCTCGCGATTATCCGCAAGCACAAGCTGCAGAACGCGCAGGATCTCCGCGAAGTCCGCCTCGCCATCAACGCAGGGTCCTTCTCCACGTACGGCACATGCGACCGCCTGTTCCTCGACGGTGATAGGGCGATTGCGGCTGACTACAAGACCGGGCGCGGCAAGATCGATGACGCTGAGGAAAACTGGCAGTGCTTCGCATACACCGCCGGAGTCTTCCAGAAGTTCCCGCACATTCAGACTGTCGACTTCTACTTCATCACCCCGCAGCGCGACGAAGTCAGCTACGCCAAGTTCCACCGCCTGCAGCTCTCACGCCTTCTGCGTGACATCGACAATGTCCTTGAGGGTGCGACCAAGGCGCACGCGTACTGGCAGAACGGTAAAGCGCCTCCGATCGAGATGCTGCACCAGAACTCAGACGTCTGCCGCTACTGCCGATTTGCAGACCAGTGTCCCAAGAACAAGGTGCTGGCCATCGAAGTCGCCAAGAAGTATGCGCCGGACATCCTTCTTCCTGATGCCATCCATGGTTCTGACAACGACGACCCGGAGCAGATTGCGGCGATGATGAAGATCATCCCGATCGTCGAAGCGTGGGCTGGCGGAGTGAAGAAGAAAGCCCGGTACATGGCCATCGAGCAGGGCATCCCGCTTCCCGGATACGAAATCACGACCCGCGCAGGTAAGCGCACGATCACCGATGCCAAGGCGGCGTTCGAGCTGGCTGTCGCGAGGGGAGTGACCCCAGAACAATTCATCTCGGCCATCAAGGCCGTGCCCGTCGGAGACTACGAGGACCTCATCTCCTCGACCGCTCCGCGGGGAACCAAGCAGACCGTCATCGAGTCCGTGATGATGGATCTGTATGCCCGAGGAGGTCTTAAGATCTCCGAGGAGTCCCAGAGTTTGACGGAGGTCAAGTGACCATTCCGCCAATAACAAAACAACAAACCTAGCATAATACAATGACAGACATCGCTCCTGCAGTTCAGGCTCATCTCGCCACCTTCAAAGTCGCCACCAACGTGACCCCTCCGCCCGCTCGCCGCAAGGACCCGGCTCGCGCACAGGCTATCCGCCTCGTGCTCAAGCAGAGTCAGGCGGGCACCAGCATCGAGGTTCCCGCTGACTCGGCGTCGACTTGGTCGGTGATCGCCAAGAGCCTCAACCGCTCCATCGCAACGTCCAAGAAGGGCGCTTCGGAAGGCAACACGATCGTGCACATCCTCTCCTGATCCCCTCCATTTGATTCACGAATACTGAAACTCGAAATCCAGATACCATGGCTACTACAGATCTGAGCTCTCTGACTGAAGAAACTGAAGATACCTCCGTCGTCCCAACCGGGGCTTCCGAAACCGCTCTTGTTGTTACACAAGGCGCGGTTCCGGGAGTCTCCGGTGCGGTGGGCAAGGAAGACATCGTCGTGCCGCGTCTCAACGTGGTGCAGAAGATGTCCGACAAGTTCATCGACCTTGGCTTCAATGCGGGTGACGTTGTCTACGCTCAGGAAGTCCTGTTCGCAAACGCATCGAAGGTCGGCAACCTCACGGTTGTCGGGGTCTTCGTGCAGTACCAGCAGGTGCTTCCGTACGGAGGTGACGTCCTTCCCAAGGTGGTGAACACCATCGAGGAAGTCATTGCCAACGGAGGCAGCACGACCATCGGAGCGCCGAATGAGTACAGCAAGATCGCCACGATCACTGGTCTGATCGAGGCTCCGGATGACATCAGCGATGCTCACGAGAGCTTCTTCCCTCTCGAGTTCGAGGGTAAGCTCTACAGCATGGCCAAGTGGACGGTCGCCAAGACCGCCTTCCGCGATGTCGCCAAGCCTCTGCTGACTCAGGCAATGATGTTCGCCCGCAACGGGGGAATCTTCTCGATCAAGTACCAGCTCTCTACGAAGAAGTCGACCAACGGCACCAACTCGTGGCACAGCCCCGTCCTCAAGCAGGTCGGCCGCCATACCCCCGAGTTCACCCAATTCGCAGCCCAGTTCGCTGGGCAGTGAGCCACCAGGTTCCATGAAGGGCTGAGTCTGCACATTCGGCTCGGGGAACCAAACCAAAGGGCGGCAGCGTGTTCCACTGCACGCTGTCGCCCGACTCTTTTCTACCCATGTCATCTCCCAAAGTATTCGCATTCGACTTCGAGACCTACTACAGCAAGACCTGCAGCATCACCGTCGCTGGAATGGACGCGTACCTCCGGCATCCGGAGTTCAACGCATACATGCTCACTGTCGCCGGGAGTGATGGAACCCGGTACGCTGGGCCTCCGGAAGGCTTCGACTGGTCGAAGTTCAACGGAGCCATCCTCGTCGCACACAACATGGCGTTCGACGGCCCCGTCGCCCGGTGGCTCTTCCAGAAGGGCAAGATCCCGGCTTTCTCTCCAGCCGCGATGCACTGTACCGCCGACATGGTCGCGTACCTCGGAGTGCCGCGCAGCCTCAAGGACTCTTCGTCGTTCCTGCTCGGCGTCACCGTCGACAAGTCGACTCGTGACGACATGAAGAACCAGAAGTGGGAGGAGATGACCCCGGAGTTCCGGGAAGAAGTCACCCGGTACGCAGTAAAGGATGCCGAGCTCTGTCTTGAGCTCTGGCTCAAGTTCAGTGATCAGTGGCCCGAGCACGAGCGGGAGCTTTCTGCCCTCACGCGGTCTTCCGCGGACCACGGCATGTACCTCGACGCCGACGGAGTGAAGCAGGACATCGATCATCTGTCGGGGTTGCTTGCCGACATCGAGCGCCGGATCCCGTGGGCATACGAGGGGGCGCTGTTGTCGTACCCGTCGTTCTGCGAGCACGTCAGGGCTCTGGGTCTTGTACCTCCGGCGAGTCTCGACAAGAAGAACAAGGAGACCGAGCAGTGGTGCGCGGAGCACCCAGACATCACGTGGGTGAGTGACATGCAGGCGTACCGATCGATCAACGCCCTGCGCGAGAAGCTCCGTTCGCTGCTCGAACGCGTACGCGAGGACGGAACTGTAGCAACTCCGCTGATGTACGCGGGGGCACACACTCTGCGGGACAGCGGCACGAGCGGGGTGAACTTCCAGAACCTGCCCCGCGGCGAGATGTACGGTGTCAACCTGCGCAACCGCCTGCAGGCGCGTCCGGGGTATGTTCTCGTGGCGGCCGACCTCTCGGCCATCGAGCCACGCGCACTCACCTACCTTGCCCGCGACTTCGGAGTTCTCGAGGCATCACGCGGCGTGAGTGACTGGTATGAAGCTCAGGCCCGCGCCTGGGGCATGTACGCCAAGCCAGAACCCCTGAAGGTTGGAGACCCTGACCTGCGGACCATGTTCAAGGCGATGGCCATCGGTGTCGGGTACGGCATGTCAGCCAACAAGCTGGCGACCGTCGCCGAGATGCCGCTGGAGCGTGCCCAGCAGATCGTCGGGCTGTTCCGGTCCAAGAACGAGCGGCTGCTGAAGCTGTGGAACGCCCTCGACCGAGGTCTCCGTGCCAGCGTCGGCGAGGACTATACTGTTGCACTTCCTTCTGGTCGTAGTATTTTGTATCGTTCTGTTGCGTATACTCCTGGGGATAAAGAAAAGAAAGGTGGGATTTCTTGTCTTTTTTCTAAACAAGGATTTGTGCGTATGCGTGTGTGGTTTGGGACAATTGTTGAAAATATTACTCAAGCATTTGCGAGAGATGTTTTTATGGAAAAAGTTCTGCAGATTCACAAAGCCGGGTGGCAAGTCGTGCTGCGCGTGCATGACGAAGTCGTATGCGAAGTACCCGAGGACCGGGTCGACGAGGCCAAGGCGCAGATCCTTCAGATTATGAAGGCGTCACCCACATTTGCCCCCGATCTGCCACTTGATTCCTCCGTGAATTCTGCGAAGACTTACTACGAGGCCAAGTAGCACCCGGATGGCGAAAGCGAAACCCCTGAAGAATATCCCCCGGCTTGTTCTCTTCCAGCACAGTGAAAAGCTGCTGCTGGCGGAGAACAAGCGTTTCGTGTGGGACCCAGGGGGCCCCGCGCCGCTGCATGACAGGGTAGCTGCAGCCCTGAAGGAGGAAGCCGCGGCCGCGCCGCCCAAGGCCGTCGCAGCCCCCGCTCTTCCACCTCCGCCGCCACCTGTCCCTGTACCCCTGCCCCCAAAACCCCCGCAGGCTGCGCAGCAGAAGCCGGGCGTCCGGCGGTACGGCAAGGTCTTCCCGCCGGGGACCAACGACCTGACCATCGAGCTGCACTGCTTCCTGCACGGTCATTCCGAGGAGAAAGGCGGCCTCGGGAAGTTTGGTCACTTCCGGAACGTCGTGAACATGCTGTGGAACCGTCCCGGCAGCCCCAAGCCGTTCGTCTGGACCGACTGGGCCGAGGAGATGTTCAGGGCGGCGTGCGAGAACCAGTACCTCGCCGTCGCCGGGTGTGCGTCGTCCGGGAAGTCCCACAACTTCGCCATCTGGGGAATTGTCAACTACCTCGCCGCGCCGCAGCAGACGCTCGTGATGGCGACGTCCACGACGCTTCGGGAAGCCCGCGGCCGTATCTGGAAGTCCATCTCGGCGTACTGGACTGCGGTCCCAGGGATGCCGGGCAAGATGGTGGACTCCGTCGGACGGATCCGGGGGTTGCACGAATCCGACCCGACCGAGTTCTGGGACGGTACCGGGATCGTCCTCATCCCGTCGGAGAAGAAGTCGGAGCGCGAAGCTGTCGGGAAGCTCGTCGGTATCAAGGCCCCACGGGTGTTCCTGATCGCGGACGAGCTGCCGGAACTCCCCGAGTCGATCCTGCACGCCGCCTACTCCAACCTGAGCGCCAACCTCGGGTTTCAGCTCGTGGCACTCGGGAACCCGGCGTCCCACTTCGACGCCTTCGGTGTTTTCTGTGAGCCGAAGGACGGATGGGGGACCATCACGGAGGCTGACTACGAGTGGGCGACCCGGAAGGGCAAGTGCATCAGGTTCAATGCCGAGCTCGGGAAGAACTACACCACCGGGGAGCACGTGTATCCGTTCCTGCAGAGCCGCGAGGTCATTGACGGAATCCGCGAAATGTACGGGGAACGGAGTCTGCAGTACTACCGGATGGTCCGCGCCTTCTGGGCCCCCGTAGGGGTGTCCGACGGCATCTACACCGAGGCAGAGCTGATCCGCGGGATTGCTTCGCGGAAGGCAAACTTCTCCGGCCCGACGACTCGGGTGGCGGGCCTCGATCCATCCTTTTCGGCGGGCGGCGACCGCACGATCTGCTACTTCGGGACTGTCGGCCCCTGCGACGGCGTCATGACGCTGCAGCTCGACGAG
>JACCDU010205934.1_pt1 | contig 16051 bp, 2 predicted proteins | sample 7446081 | NCBI WGS metagenome assembly JACCDU01 (sample SAMN15323447, study PRJNA562643) | freshwater metagenome | isolation source: river surface water | place: USA:Blue River Watershed | collected 2017-08-17
AGGGGCGTGGCTACGCCGCGCCCTCCTATGATAGGAGGGCACGATGAATCGTGCCACTACCCCGGCTGACCAAGGGTGGTCAGCCCTACCCAAGGCAGCTAGGTCGTGACGCGGTCCCGACCCTACCTGGAGGCAGGGGCAGCTGCCCAACCGCTTACCGCCAACCGCTTTAACCTCTTATTTTTCCATATCTCTCTAATAATTAACACCTTAAGTCATTTAATGACGGTAATAAGTCATAAAATGGGCTTCAGGGAGGGGTAAATCGTAGAAAACAGCCCTAAATGACGCTTAAACCGATTTATCGGTTGATGGGGGGAGATTCTAGGTCATTCCTATGAGGGCGGTGCCGACCCCAAGCACTGCGATTCCGTGTCATTTAGTTGTCTAGTGACTTTCTGATGTCCGCCACCCCCCGCAAACCTGCCCGATTGCTCTCCCGCGCCTCCCTCATGGTGGCGGCGGTGATGATCGGGGGTGGGCTGGTTACGGCACCCCAGGCGAAAGCAGCCAATCTCTATTGGGATTCTGATCAGATCCCCTCAGGGAATACGATTTCCACCGGGGTAGGCCTCGGCGGCTCCGGCAGTTGGGACACCGCGGCACTCGAATGGTTCGACGGAACGACGAACGTCGTCTGGTCGAACAGCGCCCTGGACGTAGCCTATTTCACGGGTGCCGGTGGAACGGCCACGCTTGGCGGCCCGATCACCGTAGGCGGCTTGGTCTTCAGTGGCGCGGATTTTGCCGTCACTGGGGATACGCTAACCTTGGCCGCAGTTTCGGGATCGCCGTCGATCAGAGTCACCACGGCCAATGTCGCCAACATCAGCTCGCTGCTCGCCGGGGTCGACGGTCTGGTCAAGACCGGCGGCGGATCTCTCCGACTCGGCAACGCTGCCAGCAGTCATACGGGGGCCGTCACCATCGAAGGTGGGTCGGTCGTCGTCAGCAACGCCACCGCGATCGGCGGCACCGGTGCGATTCGTATCACCTCGGGCAACGTCACTCCTTCGAACACCAACCTTGCTTACCAAGGTGGAGCATTGGTCTTGGACGGCACAGCTGGCGGGTTTGTTTTCTCACGGGACATCAATTTCGAAGGCAGAGGTCCCATCGGTGACCGCGGCGCGGCCATCCTGAGCATCGGTGACAACACTTTATCAGGCGTCATCACTTCTGCGTCTAGTCTGCAATCTCCTTCCACTTCGCGCAACAGCCGCATCAACAGCGTCAACGGAACCCTTGTCATTTCGGGCACGTTCAATGTGGGAGGCTCCGCGGCGACTACCTTCACGACCTTGGGCGGGGTCAATACGGCCGGGGTGGGTAACTTCAGTTTCGCTGGAGCGACCATTGCAGGTACCGGGAGTCTGGAGAAAGCAGGCTCTGGCGTGCTCTATCTCGACACCGCTGCAAGCGTCTCCGGTTTCACGGGGACGGTACGCGTCGGCGCATCGAGCGTCGGCCAGCAGAGCACCATCCGCGTGACGAGGCTCACGGTGGGGTCGACGAGCGTGTTCGGCGCAGGCACCGGCTCGGGTACGACCGCACCGATCAACATCAACGGTGGCGTCTTGGAGTTCCGCAGCAACTCCAGCCTCGACTTCAATTCACTGGCTACAGGCAAGAACGTCTACTTCCAGACGACCGCCGCTTTGTTCACCGGACCGGCGGCGGGCGGCGCCGGCATCAACGGCGTGACGACGCTCGGCCTGTTCCGGGTCGGTCAAGGGCAGACCCTGACCCTCAATAGCCGTAACGGTTATGGGATGGCCTTCCAGGCATGGACTCAGGAATCCAGCAATGGAAACAACGGCATCACCAATGATATGGGTGGGCGGCTCACTTTCGCCGCAGATATCTGGAACAATACCGAAAACACGGGCAACCGCACGCTCACCATCGGCGGTGCCGGTAGCACTACCGTAACGGGTAGCCTCATCGCTTCAGCCGCGGCCTTCGATCATGTGCTCACCAAGACCGGCGCTGGCCTGCTGACCCTCGTCGGAACCGGTGCCACGTTGGACGGTGCGACCAACGTCCAGGGCGGCGCGCTTCAGGTCACTGATTTCCGTTCGATCACCAATAATACGTCGTCCATCGTCCTGGGTAATGCCACGACGACCGCGGGCAGCCTGATCATCGGGACGACGACCGCCGCCACCGCCGCCGGCCTGACGACTTCCAAGACGATCTCGCTGAATACGACGACGGCAAGTAATTCGATTTACGCCAGCCAGTCCGTAGCCAACCCCGTCATCCTGAACGGCGCCATCACCAGGATCGCGGCGTCCACCTCGGCGGCCCTGATTCTCGGAGGAACGAGCACCGTCGATAACATCATCAACGTCGCGATTCCCGGAGGGGGTACCGTCGCCGGTGGCGTCACCAAGCTGGGCGCGGGCACCTGGGTCCTCAACGCGGCCAACACCTACATCGGCGCCACGACGATCCAAGCCGGCACCCTCAAGCTCCGCGCTACCGCCGCTTCCTCGGACGTCGTCGGATCCGCGGGAACTAACACGCTGGTCTTCAGCGCCGATACCGTCACGCAGACGGCGGGCGGTAATCTGGAGTTCAGGGGCTTCCTGAATGCCGCCACGACGGAGACGCTCGGTGCGCTCACGCCGACCGCGGGCGCCGCCACCATCACGTTGCAGGGTAACGGTACGGGCAAAGCCGACCTGACCTTCACGTCCCTGGGTGCGACCACGGCGGCTTCCAGCCTCAACTTCATCACCAGTGGCGCCAATGGTGGCGTCGTCACGTTGACTGGGCAGCCCGCCACTACTGCCACCACTCTGCCGGGGACCGCGAACTTCCTCGGGCACCTTTACCTCGACGGCGCGAATTTCGCGACGATCAACGCCTCCGCACAGGTGGTTGCGCCAAGTTACGGCGCCACTGGCGACTTCCGGGACGCCGGCGGCTCGATGTCCGCCTTGCAGGATGGTTTTCATAACAGGCTCACTGGTGAATTCCTACAGACTTCCTTAGTCTCTATTTCTTCTCTGCTGACGAATAGCAGGACCCTGACTCTTGACGCCACCCTCACCATTAATACGGGTGCTATCTTGCAGTCCGGGGGGACGGCTACGATCAAAAGCTTCAGCACAACCTCGCGCGCCATACGTACGGGGTCTGCCGTGAACATGGTTATCCGGGTCGATTTGCCGACGGATGTCCTAAACATCGGAGTGTCAGGCATCGGGAGGGCGCATATTGGAGACGCCAGCCAAGCTGGCGGGCTCACCAAGACGGGTGCTGGTACGCTAGTCTTTTTCGGAACTAACGTCCAGACAGGCCCGACTATCATCAACGAAGGCATCGTGCGTCTCTCAGGTCAGTTCGCACAGCTCGCCGGCCCGGGGACGGGCCTCACCGTTCGTCAGGGAGCCAGGCTGGAATTGGACGGCGTCGGCGCGGCTTTTTCGGATCTCATCGGCGCCGGGACGGTGACCAATGTCAGCGCTGGCGCCAGGATCTTTCAGACAGATGGCTCCGGCACGTGGAGCGGCGTGATTACGGAGGCCGTCGGAGCGGGCCAACTCAGCGTCATCAAAGGAGGTACGACCGGCGCGCCGGTCTGGTTAGGCCAAAGCAACTATACCGGATCGACGACCGTCGGCGGAAGCACCGGTTCAATAACCGTCGATTTCCTTGCAGACGGCGGGCAGCCGAGCGGCATCGGGGCTTCGACGTCCGATGCGGCCAACTTGGTCTTCGCCGCCACTGGGTCAGCAGGTCTCATATATCGTGGAAATGTCTATAATGGGTCGCTCTTGCTCGGTTCTAGGTCCGCGTCCACTGACCGCCTTTTCACCTTATCAAGCGACGCCGCGCTGCTCCAGAGCGACGCCACCAACAATAACGCCGTGGTCTGGAGCAATACCGGCGAGATTACCCATGGTACTGTCTCAGCGAAGACGTTGACGCTCGGCGGATCTTCCGCCGGGGATAATACCTTCAACCCTAAGCTTACCGACAGCGGTGTCGCCTCGCACCTCAAACTCAGCCTCACCAAGTCCGGTACCGGCCAGTGGAACCTCGGCAACTCCAACAATACCTTCATGGGGACGACGACCGTCTCGGAAGGCATACTTGCGCTCAACCAATCCGGTGCGCTTCCGGCCAACAGCCCCCTTGTTCTTGGGTCCACCACCACCTCAGGTATCTTGCAGGCTTCGGGGACTTTCGCCCGAAGTCTCGCTGCGTCCGCAGTGGTTGGGGCTGGCACCATCACCTGGGGCGGCACTACGGGCGGCGGCGGTTTCGCCGCCCATGCGACTCCTCTCACCGTCACTTTGAACGGCGGCGCCGCCCTCACCTGGGGCAGCGGTGGGTTCGTCGGCACGGGCGGCACGCAGGCCCTGATCCTCAATTCCTCCAGCGCATTGGCGGATGTCACCTTCACCAACGCGATCAACCTAGGTAACGCCGCGCGCAATGTCACCGTCAATGACAACGGGCAGACGGGGGCCGACTACGCCAGCCTTACGGGCGTCCTGTCGGGAGCAGGGGGTGGTCTGTTCAAAGCCGGATCGGGCGTCTTGCGCCTAGGGTCTGCCAATTCTTACACCGGTACGACATCGGTCGACGCCGGGACGTTGGTCGTCTCGTCGTTGGGTTCCAGCACCGTCGGTTCGTCTGTCACGACTTCGGTCGGTGCCGGCGCCGTGGCGATGGATAATGCGAACGCCATCGTCCTCGGCAACGCGACCACCACCGGGGGTAATCTGCAGTACGTGGGCGTAGGGGAGACCAGCAACCGCAAGATCCGCCTGCGCGGTACCACGGCGAGCAGTGTGATTTACGCGGATGGTTCCGGGCCGCTCATCCTGACCAACGTGGCCCATGACACCACGGAGACGGGCGCCAAGACCCTCAATTTGCGCGGTTCGAACACGGATGGCAATCGGATCGACAGTCAGCTCTCCAACAACGGAGCGGGCGTCCTTTCGGTGACCGTCGACGGCGGCGCGACTTGGATCCTGACCAATGCCTCGAATAATTTCAGCGGGGGCACGACGGTCGGCGGCGGAGCTCTTGGTGTCGGTGGTGATACGGTCTTGGGTTCCGGCACCTTGACCTTTGGCAGCGGTAGCGTCTTCGCCTACGGAGGCGACCGGGTTGTCAGCAACCCTATCACCCACAGCAACAATTCCAACGCCGTCTTTTTCGGGGACTTCAGCCTTTCATTCAGCAGCGTCCTGACGTTGGGAGCCAGTGCGAACAACGTCAACTTAACCGCCAACCACATCGCCGCCGGCAAGTCCCTGACCTTCGGCGGAGGGGTGACCGCGAATTCGCTCAGCGACAACCGCGCCTGGGCCTTCGAAGGCGGCGGTGAAACCGTGATCAACGGGAACTTCACGACATCCACTGGCCGGTGGCTCCGGTTGGATGTCAATGCGGGCGGGCAGCTGACGCTGGGGACGAACGGAGCTGGCTCTAATTTCAACCAAGGAGCCGGCACGGCGATAGACGTGGACCGGGGAACCTTGAAGTTCACCGCCAACAACGCCATCCCGAGCAACCTGACAGCTCTCAGTTCAGCGACTACGGCGGGGACCGCTACTTCGGCCACGACCTATACGGTTGCAAGCACCGCCGGTCTCGTCGCGTTCCAGCCCTTCACGGGTACGAACGTGCCTGCCGGCAGCAGGATCCAGTCGATTGATTCTCCGACCACTTTCACCGCGACGCTCGCGCCGACCACGGCCGTGGCTTCCGGGGTGACCCTGAGCTTCCTGGGCAGCGGCGGTCTCGTGCTAAGCCCCGAGCTTTCCACCGGCGACACGGCCTTGGTCGATCTCAATGGAACGACCCAGACGATCACCTCGCTGACGGCGACATCGGACGGAACAGTTCGAATCGACAACACATCGGCCAGCGCTGCCTCGTTCCGTTTCGGGGCCAATAATTCCACCGTCAGTTTCGGCGCAGGGGTGGGCACTTACCTGATTGAGAATACGGGCGTTGGCGCGCTTGGCCTGGTGAAACTTGGCAATACCGCCGTCACCTTCGGGACGGGAGTAGCTGTCGGCAATAAAGGCGAGCTCGCCAGCGAAGGAGGCTCCTTCACGGTTGCAGGCCAGGTCACCGCTGCCTCCGGCCTAAGAGCGGTCAACGCCTCGACGCTTGCTTTGACCGGCGGCATCACGAATCCTGGGTTGATGCGCTCCGTCGAGGTCGCGGCCGGCTCGACGCTGACGCTGCTCGACGCGGCAGGGTCGAACTTCAACGGGCTCACCGCCCTGCGGCTAGGCAACACGGGTACGGGCACGGCCACCCTTAATCTCAACGTTGGCACCGGCGCCACCGATACCTTGACGCTCACCACGGGCGGAACGCTCGCCTTGGGCGGCACGGTCACCTTCAACCTGACGGACGCCGGTCTCGAAGAGAACACGGCCTACACCTTGCTTGACCTCGCCGACGGCGGCATCACGTCTTTCGGCGCCGCTAATATGGTGCAAGGGGCGATGCCGGGTGGCTTTGATTCGATCACCTGGTCGGTGAACAACAATCAGGTCCGCATCATCACGGGTAATCTGATTACAGGGACTCTCTATTGGCGTGGTCTCACGAGCACGGCATGGAACGGCAACGTCAATAATTGGACGACGGATAAGGCAGGCACCCTCGCTTCCGCATCGTTCCCGGGAGCCGGCACGGACGTCGTTTTCTCCCATAACGGCGCATCCGGGGTGCTCGTGACGACGCTGGAGCAGAATTATCGCGTCAATTCTCTCACCTTCGAGCCTGGTACGGCCACGCCGACGTCCGTCACGATCAACCCAGGCGCCAACGCATCCAGTCGTCTCGAGGTCTCGGATTACATCACTCTCGCCACCGGTGCTCCGGCCACGGTCACGCTCGGCGGCGCATACAAGATCGGCGGTGCGCAGACCTGGACCGTGGCGGACGCCGCCACCACGCTCACCCTTGCCGGCGCCTTGATCGGTGATGCCGATGTCACCAAGGCGGGGGCCGGAAAGGTGGTGCTCGCGGCGGCGGCAGACGCCACCTTCAACTCAGCCCAGACCTTAGACCTCACGATCAGCGCCGGCAACTTCGAGATCCAGAACGCCGGCTCGCTCGGCACGCTCGCGAACGCCAACCTGGCGAACGTCACGATCAGCGGCGGCTCCTTCTACTTCGCCAACGCTGCGAGCGGCACCGTCCCGACCCCGCTCACCCTCGGCGGCGGCGCGCTTTCGGTCGGCCTCGCCAACCAGACCTACTCCGGTGCGGTCGCTGTCACCGCCGCTTCGACGATCAACATGGCCGAGTTCAACGGTCCGGCCGCCAACACCGCTCGTAATATTACTCTCTCGGGCGCGCTTACCGGCACTGCCGCCCTGACGATCGACAGCAATAATACGGATTCGGGCGGCAATCAGCTGGGCGGCACGCTGTCCGTCAGCAACGCGGGCGGCAACTGGTCCGGCAACCTGATCTTCAACCGCGGCACCGTCATCGTCGAGGCCGCCGCCAGCGCCACGGTCCAGCCGACCGATATTACCTTCAGCAGCTTCGGCCGCTACATCGTCAGGGGCGTAGACGGACAGGCGATCAACCGCTCGGGAGCATTGACCTTTTCGCCGGCCGCCGTCGGGGAATTCCAGGTCGATAACACGACGGGCACGCAGGTAACCGATTTCATAGTCAATCAGAACGGTGCGGTTACCCTCGGGGCTGGCTCGGCTCTGCGTGTCGCCCTGGCCGATCAGCTCAGCCGTTTGAACCTCACGGGAGCGGTCACGCTTGCGGGTAATGCAAGCATCTCGGCTTCAAACGCAGCCACACGCGTATTGACCATATCCGGTGTCATCGGCGAAACGGGCGGATCAAGTTCCCTTGCCATCAACGATGACCTTGGAGGCTGGGGAGCGACTAACGGCATCGTCCGTTTGACCGCCGCCAATACATTCACCGGCAACCTTGCCGTCGGCGACGGAGTCCTGGAATTCGTCACCGTCAGCAACGTGGGCGGAGCCGCGAGCAACCTCGGCCAGGGCTCCGCGATCTCGATGAGCGGCGGCACGCTTCGGTTCGCCGGGGCCGTCTCGCAGACGACGGACCGGCCGATCGCCACTTCGGGTTCCGCCACCCTGTCGGCCAGCGGGACCAGCGGCGCGGTCATCAATTATTCCGGCGCGATCACGCAGGCCCTGGACAACAATCTGACTCTCGTCGGCACCACCGGCGCCGAAGGCGCCGTCACCGGCGGAATCACCCAGTCTGGCACCGCCGCGGACCTCAACGTGTCTTCCGGCATCTGGACTGTCTCCGGCGCCGCCAGCATGCTCGCCGACGATATCGTCGTCGCCGGCTCCACCGCGGTGCTCAATCTCAACGGGACCAGCCTGATCTCCTTCACCGCCGGCACGAGTAACGGTCTCTATGCGCGCAGCGGCGCGGTCATCAACCTGCTCGCCAGTGACGTCTTTGGTCCGCTCAATGCCGGCTCCCTCGATTTCATCCTCCTCGGCGATAATTCCGTCGGCGGCGGCCTCCTGAACCTCAACGCATTCAACCTCGAGACTCCGCGGTTCGACCTCGGTCAGCGCAACATCGGCTATGAGGCCCAGATGGATGGAACGGGCACGCTGTTCGTCCGGGGAGGCGCGATCGATCTCTTCCGTGGTACGGTCAACGCCAACCTGGCTAGCGACGGGTCCACCGATCTGGAGAAATACACGACGGGCACGGTCACCTTGCGGGGCGATAACTCGGGCCTGGCCTCCACGGGCGTCACTTTGCTCTACGCGGGCTCGCTCGTCCTCGATTATTCGGCGAATACCGCGACCAAACTCCGCACCGGCTCCGCGCTCGATATGCGCGGCGCCGCGCTCACGTTGAACGGCAACGCCTCCTCCGGCGTGGCCCAGACGGTGGCGAGCCTCACGCTGGGCAGCGGCGGCAGCAGTATCATCAATTGCAACCCCGTCACCGGCAACGGCATCGTGCTTCACCTCAACGCCATCACTCGTGCGATCAACGCGCAGGACGGCACCTTGCGAATCGTGTTGCCGACCGGAGCACAGTCGACCGCCAATGGCGTGACCACGGACACGACCAACGGACTGGGCTCCGGGGTCGCCGCGATTCTCGGGGGCTGGCTGACCGTCGATGACGGCAGCGGTGTCTTCTTCGCCCGCAATGCGACCAATGCGGCCGATGGCAACATCGTCGCGGCCGTCACGGCGGAACGCGACGCCGTCTCGACCTGGGTCGCCGGCGAGAACATCAGCGACGCGGCCGGCTTCACCGGCACGCTGACCTACGCCTCGCCCGTCAGCCTGCGTTTCAATGCCGCGGCCGGTTCCGACCTGGTCCTCGCTTCGGCCGGAGTGCTTGGCATCGCCAGCGGCGGCGTGCTCGTCGCCGCGAATGTCGGCGGCAATCCCAGCATTGCGAACGGGACGCTCTTCTCTGGCGCGCTCGCCTCCAACGTGCCGGAACTGATCTTCACCCAGGACAGCGCCCAGGTCTTCGAGGTCTCGGCGGACATCCTGGTCAACCATTCCATCACCAAGACCGGTAACGGCGTCCTGCTGCTCAGTGGCCAGAACCGCTATTCCGGCGTCACGGAAATCCAGAACGGCGTGCTCCGCGCCAGCGGCGCCAACGCCATCGGGGACGCTTCGCTCGTGAATCTTTCTGCCTCGCGGGCCACGACCTTCCAGCTGCTTGCGAGCGAGACGATCGGCCGGCTCGCCGGCGGCAGCCGTCAGACCGACCAGGACCAAGGCTTGGTGGACATCGGCGTCCACACCCTGACCTTCAATCAGACCGCCGGCACGACCTATTCGGGCATGATCGCCGGCAGCGGGTCGATCGTCATGACGGCCGCGAGCAATGCTAACTTCAACTACAACGGGCAATCCAGCACGGGTACGTTCACTGGTACGGTTCTAGTCAACGGCGGCCTTTTCCAGCTGAGCGGCGCCACCGCGCGCCTGGGCGGCGCGACTGCCTTCACCATCAATAATCGCGGCAATTTCCTGTTGGATAACAACGACGACGCGGCGCCGAACGACCGCATCGCGGACACGGCGAGTTTCACGGTCAATTCCACGTCGGGCTTCTGGGGCGGGACGACCGTAGTCCGCGGTCTGGCCATCCGTAGCGACAACAACGGCAACGAATCCGAGGCCATTGGCGCGCTCACGTTCGCCAGCGGCGCCAATTACGGCAGTCTCGAGTCGAGCGGCGGCAGCAGCGCCTTCACGGCGATCATCGCCGACAGCTGGACTCGCCAGAACGGCGCGACGATCAACATCCGCGGGCGAATCTTGGGCGCCACCGCGGACGCTTCCGGCCGGACTCAGTTCAAGGTACAGGATGCGAACGATGCCGCCTTGATCGCCGCCAATATCGGTGGCGGGGGCGTGATCGGCGCCACTGCGAAGAACGTGAGCATCCTCCCTTGGGCGATCGGCGAGACCGTCGCAGGCGGTATGGCCGACGCCAACATGGGTAATACGTTCGTGAGCTACGTCGATAACCGAGGTCTTGTTCCGCTCTCCCTTACCGGTGAATTCTCGACCTTCGCAGCGGCTTCTGCGGGACACAATGTGCGCGAATCCCTGACGGCGGATCTTGGCTCGCTGGGTTCCTTGTCTGCCAACTCCGTCATCCTTCACAATAACAACACCGCGAATTCCTCCGTGGTTGTGTCCGGTGCGGGTGCTGGAGCGACGCTGGGACTCAGCAGCGGCGCCCTCCTGTTCACTCTGAACGCAAGCGCTACCGCCTCGACGTCCCATTCTTTGTCTTTGGGTGGATTCGATGGCGGTATCACCTCTGGCACTTCAGGGGAATATGTCATTCATGTGGTTAATCCTTCTTCAGTCGCAACGACACCAGCATTGACCGCTACCATCAGTTCGCCGCTGACGTCCTCAGCCGATATCACCAAGTCCGGTAGAGGCACGCTTGTGCTCTCGGGCGCGAACACTGCCGGCGGCGGAGCCCGCCGTACCACGCTTAACGAAGGGGTCCTGCAGATCGGCGACCTCGATCAGATCGGCGGTGCCGCCGGCACGCTGGTCTTCGCCGGCGGCACCCTGCGCCTCGGTGCCGGCTTCGCCGACGACATCAGCGCCCGTACGCTCAGCTTCCTCGTAGGCGGAGGTGCGATCGATACCAACGGCGTGGACGTAGCCCTGGCCGGCTCCCTCGGTTCCGGAGTCGGCGCATTCACCAAGGACGGGCTCGGCAACCTGACGCTCAACGCGGCCGCCGCCTTCACCGGCGGCGCCGTGCTGTCGGCCGGCACAGTGACCGCCAACGCCAGCAACGCCCTCGGCAACGGAGGACCCTTGACCCTCGGCGGTGGCGCGACTCTCGCCCTCGGAGCCGCCGTCAACCTGAACCACTCGCTGGTAACCACCTCCGGTGCTTCGCCGGCCATCACGGGGACCGGCACGATCACGGCCTCGCAAGGTTTCTCCTTCGGACACACCGGTGACATCACGGTCGCCGCCGTCCTCGCGGGCCCGCAGGGACTTTCCAAGTCCCAGTCCTCCGTCCTCACGCTGTCCGGCTTGAATACTTACGCCGGCACCACCGAGGTCACCGCTGGCACCCTGGTCTTCGATAGCATCGCGAACGTCGGAGGCGGCGCCAGTTCTCTGGGCGCACCTGCCACCGTCGAGAACGGCATCCTCCGGATGGGACTGATCACCAACGGGGCTGGTCTGCGATACACAGGTGCCGGCCACAGTTCCGACCGCATCATCGGCCTCCAGGGTACCACCGGGACGATCTCGATGTTCGCCAACGGGACCGGCGCCTTGGCCCTGCCTTCTGGTGCCCGTTTCGAGATGGGCGGCAATAAGATCCTGACTCTGCGCGGAACCTCCGATGTCGCACTCGCCAATTCGATCGGTGCGCTCACCGAACTCGGCGGCGTGATGACGCTCAACAAGGCCGACGCGAACACCTGGGTGCTTACGGCTGGCAATGCTTACACCGGAGCCACTCAGGTGGATGATGGAACTTTGCGTTTCTCGGCCGCCGGTGCATTGCCTATTGGTTCCGCCCTTAGACTCGGCGCAGCCGCGACGGCAGGCGTCGCGGATTTCACCGGCTTTGATCAGGCCGGGGCCGGACTGAGCGTCCAATCTACTTCTGCTTCAGCCGTCAACCGACTGCAGGTCGAAACGGGGAAGACTTACACGGTCACGGGAGCAGTGACTATCGGTACGACCGGCGGCACCACCGTTCTGCAGACTTCCGGCGGCGGCCAGCTGACCGTCGATAATGTCTCCGCTACTGGCAATACCTTCCTCGTCGGAGGCAATGAAACCAACGTCACCACGGCCGACCTGACTGGCCTCTCTTTCCTGGCTGTGTCGTTGCACCCTGCGTCAGGTGTTTTCTTGGTGGGCAGCACGAGCGGTACGAACAGCACGGGCTCCGCTCAGATCACCCTGCCTGACGCCGCGACCATCACTGCCGGTTCCCTGACGATTGGCGGAGGTGGCTCTTACAACGGCAATGCTGGTCAGGTAAATCGGCTCAGGCTTGGTGCGGGCGCCACCGTTCTGCGTGTCGGTGCTTTTAATATCGGGACAGGAGCCCGTGATCTCGGCTCGGTGACTTTCGCCGGTATCGCCGGCACCTTGGATGTGAGGGCGGTTGATGGCGCCTCCGCCACGCCGTTCAATATGGGAACAGGCTCCGCGAACACCGCAGTGGTCTTGTCCTCCAACCAGAATACTTTTGACGTCACCGGCCACCAAGCCGCCCTGAAGTTCTCATCAGTGACCATCGGCAACCAGAATCGTAACGCCGACCTGCTCAACGTCTTCGCCTTCGACGCTGGTACGCTGGAAATCGGCACCCTGAACGCCTCCTCCAAAGGCGCCAACGGAAGCACGACCACGACGAACATCAATCTCGGCGGCGGTACGGTGACGACCGGTGCCTGGACCCTGGCTTCCACTTCCGGCAATGGCAATGCGGTCGCCACCGCCAACCTCACGGGGGGGACGATCACTTTCTCGGGCGCGATCCTCCGTGGTGCCGATGCGGCTGGCGGCGGCACCGCTACAGGCACCGTCAACCTCATAGGCTCTACGCTCGACATGGGCGGCTTCGCTATCGGTTCGGCGACGAACAGCATCACGTTCTCCGCACGGTCTGGCGTGCTCCGAAATGTCGGCACGCTCAACGGTACTGGCGGCCTGACCAAGATCGGCGCCGGGACTCTCGCATTGGAAGGGGCCAGCTCCTATGTCGGAGCTACGGCCATCAATGAGGGCAGGCTTACGGCCACGTCGCTCGGCGACGGCCTCGCTCCCAGCGCGCTCGGCATGTCGGCCCTCACGCCGGCGAACCTCGTCTTCTCCGCCGGCACGACCTTCGGATACGCGGGCGCCGGCGAGACCTCCGCCCGCGGCTTCACGATGGGCGACAACCTGACCATCGAAGCCGCCGGCACGGGCGCCCTCGCGTTCAGCTCCGCCGCCAAGGTCGCCTTCTCGGGCGCCAGCGCGACCCGCACGCTGACTCTGACCGGCACCCAGACCGGCGCCAACAGCTTCGGCGCCGGCCTGTCGGACGTCGCCACCGCCGACGCCTCCAAGTTCAACCTCATCGTCAAGGACGCCGTCGGCTCCTGGGTGATCACCAACGGCGAGACGCTCAAGAGCACCGTCCAGATCGACGTCAACGGCGGCCTCCTCGGCCTCGCCGGCGGCGTCCTGCCTATGGCCGGCCGCGTCGACCTCGCCACCGGCACGACCCTCCGCTTCGAGTCCGGCAACACCGACGACCTCGGCAGCCGTATCCGACTCGATGCCGGCGCTGCGGTCACCTTGGCGGTCGCCTCCGACGTTTCCTTCGCCACCTCCCTGGCCGTCGCCGGAGCCGGCAGTGCCTCGGTCACCAAGTCGGGCACCGGTAAGCTCACGCTGGCCGCGGCCAACACCGACATCACCGGCGGCTTCACCGTCGCGCAGGGCACCTTGGAAGTCACGCACGCCCAGGCCCTCGGCGCGGCCGCGGCCAACGTCACCGGCGGCCTGCTCAACGTCAACGCGACGATCGCCAACACCGTCAACGTCGCCAACGGCGGCGCGCTCGGCGGCGCCGGCACGATCGCCGCGGTCAATGTCGCCAGCGGCGGCACGCTGACCCCGGGTAACTCCCCGGGTATGCTGACAATCGGCAACGTCGTCCTCGCCGGCGGATCCTCCTACGAATGGCAGGTCCAGAACGCCACCAACCACACCACCGGCTACGACAAGCTGAGCGTCACCGGTAACCTCGACCTGACCGGTGCCTCGAGCGCCAACCGCGTCACCATCCGCATCGTCTCGCTCCTCGGCGCCGGCGACGGCAACACCTTGGGCAACCCGCTGAACTTCGGCGCGCCGAACGGCGTCGCTTCCATCCGCACCTTCCAGTTCGCCTCTGTGCCGACGGGCGCCGGTGGCGTCATGCTCAACAACGGCGTGAACATCAGCGACGTCTTCGCGTTCAACGTCGATGGCTTCACTTATTCGGATGGCAGCTCGTCCAACGCCGCGCTCTGGTCGATTGATTGGAACCAGGGCAGCGGCGCGATCACGCTGACCGCCGTGCCCGAGCCTTCGACCTACGGCTTCGGCCTCGGCGCGCTCGCGCTCGCCGCCGCGGCGATCCGTCGGCGCAAGCGTCAGGCTAAGGCCTGAGCTTGCGGTAGAGTATCGAGTATTGAGTATGGAGTATCGGGGGAGTGCCTGTCTCCAGGTAGGGTTGAGCGGCTCGCTCAACCTTGGCCGCCGGATGGTGGCCGAAAGGGTAGGGGCGTGGCTACGCCGCGCCCTCCTATGATAGGAGGGTGCGATGAATCGTGCCCCTACCTCGGCTGACCAAGGCTGGTCAGCCCTACCTCAGGCAGCTAGGTCGTGACGCGGTCCCGACCCTACCTGGAGGCAGGGGGCGGCTGCCCAACCGCTAACCGCTTCCACCCGATACAGGTCTCTCCCCTTGTCACCGTGTCACCTTGCCCACGTGCCCCCTCGCGGCGGCTACGCCGCCGCGCCTACTTCTTCGCCGGGGCGATCGGATTATTCTCCGCGATGATCACCGCGCGGGTCATGGGCCAGTCGGCGTTGGGCTTGGCTTCCCAGAGGCGAAGGTCGCGGATCGAGCCTTCGGGGCCGGCGACGATCATGAAGCTGTGTTTGAGCTGCGCGATGGCCGGGTGACGGCCGGTGATGGCGTGGCCGTCGACGGTCGCCACGTATTCGTCGCCCATGATCTCGATGAGGACGGTGTGCCACTGGCCGAGGGCCAGCGCTTTCTTGTGAGTGGCGAGGATTTCGCGGGTGTCCGGGCCGTCGCGGTCATTGTCGTCCTTGTTGATGGAGAAGCCTCCTGGGTGAAGGTTCAGGCTGCAGAGGTAGGATTTCTCGTTGGTCGCGCGCAGCTGGATGTAACGTGCCTTGCGGCCGTGAGCCGGATCCTTGTCGAGCGCGACGTCCTCGAGGCGGAGCTGACACTGCAGGATGATGTTCTGGAATTTGATGCCGTAGGAAGCCGTGGCCGGGTGCTTCACCTGCGGGTTTTCGTAACCTTGGAAACGTCCGTCGACCTGCTTCCATTGGCCGCCGCGCGATTCCGGTCCGGTGCCGTGGATCAGCCAGCCGGCGTAACCGCTGGCGTAGCCGTTGGGCTTGCCCGTGTATTTCGCGAGGGGCTTGGCGAAGTCCTCCTGGTAGAGTTCCTTGCCGCGCGTCGTCATCTTCGTGGGGACGTCTTCCGCGAAAGCGGAGACGCAGGCGAGGGCCAGGAGACCGGCGAGGCGGAGAGGGGACATGCGAGCAGGATACGCCTCTGCAATGTATGTGGCAATCTTCATGGGTTACGGCCGCCGTATGGTGGCCGAAGGGTAGGGGCGTGGCTACGCCGCGCCCTCCGAGGGATAACGGTCGCGACGCCGTCGCGCCCCTACCTGGAAACCGGAGACCGGAGGGTTGGCTGGGGTGCTCATTGCTTAAGGTGACGGGTGACGGCCATCGGGGCATCGGCCTCTCAGGAGTCG
>JACCDU011025516.1_pt1 | contig 16043 bp, 9 predicted proteins | sample 7446081 | NCBI WGS metagenome assembly JACCDU01 (sample SAMN15323447, study PRJNA562643) | freshwater metagenome | isolation source: river surface water | place: USA:Blue River Watershed | collected 2017-08-17
ATTCACCAATGAAAGTTTGGTCATAGATCTCGAGTACTTTCTGAAGGAGCTCGAAGTCATCTACTGAATTTTTCATCTGTTTCAATCTGGGTCAAAAGTGTGACGAATTATCACATAATTGACCCAAAATTTGAGTGAGTAAAGGACATTTCTAAGGAATTAGTTGAAGATTTCAATCGCAGTCCTAACTGCACGTCGAATCATTTAAAGTGTCTACGTATGCCGATGGATTGACAATGTCGATGTACTGCAAGTCTTAACAACTGAGTGTTATTTGTGCATGGGCTGGCCGTTGCGATGTTTTCACAAAATAACTTTTGAAATAGGATGAATGCTTTTCGTTGCCGATGCACCAGCTGCAATTGCATGACTTTCAAATCTAAATTTCATTCCGTTATATTTACTCAAATGCTTTCCGAAATCGGAGAAATAATTTATGTCTAGGAATGTGCCTTTTCGGGTTCAATCACATGTGCTGAAATTGCTGGGTGATGAGCTTATCGGACATGATCGCCTCGCTGTATTTGAACTAGTTAAAAATTCTTATGATGCCGATGCAACCATTGTTGATGTGGTGCTCAATCTTGAGTCTGACATCCCGTCGATCATTGTTCGCGATAACGGAACTGGTATGTCGGATGCAACGATTGAAAATGCTTGGCTGGAAATCGGTACAGACTCTAAAAGAGACAAGAAGAATAGGCGACGCAGCCCAATGGGCAGAATGCCATTGGGTGAGAAAGGCGTTGGTCGACTTGCCGTCCAGAAGCTTGGAACAGGTCTCAAATTAATCACACGAGTGGACGGACGGCCAGAGTGTCAATTTTCAATTGATTGGGATCAGTTAATTAACAGTGCTCGTTATCTTGGAGAAGGGTTGCAGGTCGAGATTGATGAGCTTACTAGCCCCGATATCTTTAAGGTAGGGACAGGAACGTTTGTTGAGATTACTGGGCTACATCGCGAACAATGGAGCCGCCGGGATATTCGTGATTTGTACAGACTCATCACTTCTCTGAGTAACCCCTTTGATGCAGCAAAATCATTCCAAGTTAATTTGCATCTACCCGGGCGTGAAAACGAAATTCAGGGGTTGCCGACACTTCAACAAATGCTTGATACGGCAGTCTGGAACTTTGAATTTAACTTGACTGAAGTTGGAGAATTTACATGGGCATATTCATTTACACCTCCTCGATTTAAGGGGCTGAAGGGGCGAAAGGTCGAGGGAGTTGAGAAAATCCAATTATTGGAACCCGATGATGATGAGCTCCCTTTTGAAATAAAACGTGGTCTTGAGAGGCGCGATGACAAGATTTTTCTCACAGCAAATGACCTTGAAGGCATTGGCCCAATTAACGGTAGATTTCACGCGTTCCACCGTCGAGATGAAATATTGAAGGCATCGGGGGCTCCCCAGCAGATTAAAAAGTGGCTGGACAATCAAACTGGGGTACGCGTTTATCGAGACAATATTCGTGTTTTCAATTATGGAGAGCCCGGAGAGGATTGGCTTGGACTTGATGCTCGCCGTATTAATCGACCAGCAGGCAAGTTAGGTACACAGAGCGTTATTGCGCAAATTGCTTTGAGTTTGTCGAGTAGTTTTGGTCTGAAAGAGAAGACCAATCGCGAAGGCTTTGATGACAATGAAACATTCCAGCGTTTGCGCAGAATTGTTTTGAGTATCTTTGATCGATTTCATCGTGAACACGCAAGCGATAGGGCTGAGATCGACAAGGCACTGAAGGGCGAGCAAGAAAATTCGCCACCAATACAAGAAGCATTGCAACGTTTGGAGTCGCTTGGTAAACAACACAAAATCGAAAATGAAGTAAAGCCCATACTTCAGTCTATTCAACAGGAGTTGAATACTTTTCGAGAGGTTATGGTGTCCTCAGGAATGGCTGGAATTAATTTGGCTTTGATATTCCATGAGGTAGTCCACAGTATTGATCGCGTCCAGCGTAAGTTGCACGATGGAGCCGAATCTACTGAGGTTAGAGCGGAGATTGATCATCTTCGCAAATTACTGGATACGTTTAAACCATTACTCCAGAGAGATCCGCCGCGAAATGTATCTGTGGAGGATTTAGTGCAGCGTGCTTCCGGTATGCATGAAGATCGATTTGTTCGCCACGAAATTGTGTTCTCAAATTGGACGGTAGATCCTGTGAAGAAGCACTCTTTTACACAAATGCTTCCACGTGGGCTTATGGTTGCTGCTCTAAGTAACGTAATTGATAACGCGATCTATTGGACTCGATACCGCAGAGAGCGTGACGATCGTACTAGCCCAGGAGCCATTTTGGCGTTGTCTCATTGGGACGATGAGACAGGTGGTTTGATCGCGATCATTGACAATGGCCCCGGTTTACAACTGCCGAAGAATCAAGTCGGAAAACCGTTTTATTCGACGCGGGCAGGTGGCATGGGATTGGGGCTGTTTTATTGCAAGACAGTTATGGACTCTATCGGTGGCAAGCTTGAGGTCATGAATGCTGCAGATCTAAAAGACATCGTAGATATACCTGATGCATACGATGGCGCTGCAGTTGTTTTTTCATTTAAGTACAACAAATGATCCCTCTTTACTCACGTGTGGTAGCCGTCGATGACGATGAAGATCATCTTCAAAAGATTGTGTGGGGGCTTGGCAAAGCAGGTTTTTGCACACTCCCTTTTTTCTTTGACGACGGGCAACTTGAGGCGCCTCCTATAGAGCCACTACAGGGTGTGCGGATTGTTTTTACTGATATTCATCTTGTTGGTGGTGGAATTGGCAATGAAAAAACGCATGCGGCAAATATTGTTAGGTGTTTAAAAAGGATCGTCGCACCCGGCCCTTACGTACTAATCTTTTGGTCTCAATTTCCAAGCGAAGGTACAAGAATCGCCGAATTAATACTCGAACGAGCTGCAGATGCAGGGCTGGTCCCTCCAATTGGATTTGGTGCTATCAACAAGAATGAAGTTTTTAAAATCCCATCTCAAAATGGTGATGATCATTTCAATGCGGGGAAATTACGAGAACTTATCTTGGAAGCAGTTCGTGACTATAAGACGCTGGCGGTTGCAGCCTCTTGGGAGGAAAGGGTTTCGCGAGCCGCAGCTAGAACTAATGACAGAATTTTTGGCTTAGTAAAGACATCAACAAAACCACTTGATGACTGGGAGTCCCTGTTAGCCTTTTTGGCATGCGAGGCAGTTGGTCAGCGCGTAGCTAAAGAAGAAATTGTTTCTTCACTTGATGCTGCATTGTTGCCATTGCTTGAAGATCAGTTGTCTTTAATCGGAAATGATGCGACGCCTGTATTAGATGATTTTCAAAGACTGCTTGATATCGTTTCGTTGGATAAACGCCCCCAATGCCCTGACTCTGTTGCCAAGTCTCATCTCAATGCAAGCTATCTAATTGAAGAGTTCGTCTCAGGCGCTGAACCAAAAATGTGGTCTCGTGGTACTGTGACTGCTCTTGGATCAGGATTTGTTAATTCAGGTCGATACGTTAATGCCTTTGGGCATGATGATGAAACTTTAATTCGACGTGAATTTGCGACACAGGATTTGTCCGCTGAAGAAAAACGGACGGTTAAATTGCATGTCGTTGAACTTGGACCTGAATGTGATCACGTACAAAGTAAGGTGAGCACACATCGTTATCTATTAGCATTGCTAGTGCCAGTCGCCTTAATGGAGACAGGTGCATTTACTCATAAAAGCAAGAAAATTTTTTCCAACTCTACTCGCTACAACAACGATAGCGTTATGAATGTTGGCAAAGTAATGTTGAAGAATCACGTTCCCGGTGAATGGTTCTTATTAATTTCTTGTCGTTGTTTTATGGCCTTGGCGGCTGAAGATGCTATTGAAGGAAGGCCCGCTTTTCGTCTTCGTCGATCTCTAGTCGAAGAGGTTTCTCATCGCTATGTGACTTACGCACGGCGGCCGGGCGTTATGCGGTTTCATGACTAATTTGATAGGGTTATGCTTAATAAATTGAGCAAGCACTTCGTTACTTATTTAACTTTGCTAAGTCTCTCATGTCCGCAGACACGCCAGAACACTTCGAAGACCTCTCACAAAATCCTGCCCTGAAGACTGTGCTGTTGCCGCAATACCAAGCTTCTGAAACAGCGAATGAGCTTTTTCTTGATGTAATTCACTCTGGCAATCTTGGACTAGAGCGGTCCCCCCAAATGCTCTAGGAATCAAGATGGCTGATTCCAATGAGCTTCAGGCGGATGCATATTCGTACTTTATCGAAAATAAGCAGCAGTTAGAACAAGAATTCTTGACTGACTTAATCGAGTCAATAGGTCGTGACAAAGCCAACGAATTTTGCGATGTGATTGCTCGTGATTGGTTTGCAGGAGCGGTTGGTCGGCGTAAACCAAGCATTGCTGGTTTGAAGGCGGGAGTTCGAGATTACATCTCGGCTCTATTACGAGGTAAGCCGCTAGATGGAGTCGTCATTGACTCTGATGCTTTGCTACCGCCGTCTACATTCACTTCGTTTGAGATTTCACGTGTCTTGACAGTGAATGATAGATTGATGCTAAAGCATGTTGAACAGTGGAAAACTCATCATTCTGGTTTCCCAAATATTTCCACAGACGAGATATTCCTCCGGCGTGGACTCGGTTTGGAGGTGCCGCTTGTGGCCAATGACATCTATCGTGAAATGGATTTCATTAGTTCCTATTCCATGGCCTTCACTGCGTCGGAGAAATTTGCTCAGATGCAAAGCCACTTGTACTCTTCAATAGTCAACGGTGACATAGAACTTTTTAGAGGACGCATCTTATTTTTCTCTCCTTTTGTACCAAACATGCCGGGGGGGCAGTTAGAAGTCGGCGTCATTCCTGCGCTAACGGGTCTTTGTATCAAAGATCAAGGAAGTCATGGTGGTATTCATGAATATATTCTTGACCCTCGCCCCTTCGATCGTTAGGCGCATTGCTATGAATCGTATTGATGCCATTGATTCGGTCCTCAAGGTGCAAAATTCAATTCCGCCCTTTGTGGGGTTCAAATTAGGAAGATTTGATGTCGTGTGACGCTGATACTTGGATTAATTTGGCTGCGGCTGTTGGGTCGGTGGGGGCAGTTATCGCAGCAGTTTGGCTTGGCCTTTCCGTGCAATATAGAGAAAGACGAGAAAGACTGACTCGAGCACAACTTAGTGCTGCTGGGATAGGCGCGAAGCTTGAACACACTATCGACCTTACTTCTAGTGGTCTGGCACAAGCGATCTTCAAAAATTTTGAGCTCAGTGAAGAGGAAAGCAGATACGAGGCGTCCAAAAAGATTCGCGAACTCATGGCTCGAGGTTACTTTAAACCTGACCTTGATACGTTGCTTGGACTTAGCGCTTTGGAAAACTATTGCGCTAACCGTATTGCAAGGGCTTTCGACATCCTCGATGTGATCAAAGGTCAGACCGAGAATATTCCTCTCGGAGAATATAGACCAAGCGTCATTGCGAAATCGTATGGCTACAGCGAAATGCTGCTGAGTGAATGGGCCGTTATGTTCAGCAGTGCACACGACTTGCTCACAGTGGCTTTGCGAGAGTGCGAAAGGGTCGCCATAGTAGCCGCACCACATCCATCGGGTCAAGAGCTCCATGGCAACGATGAATGAACGGCCACCGTTGTGTACTTTGTGGGACGATGATGTTGAGTTCTACCAAGTGACTGGTGCAGATGGCCTCGAACATTAGTTCTCCAAAACAAAGCGAGAGCCGCCAGCCTCAAGCAGACATAACCGATGAAGCGTCATCGTAGATGCGGCCAGCAAAGGAAAATCAGCATGCTAGGTCAATAGATCAGTGATCAGCCTTCCGTAAGATCCCATAGTAGATGGTGCGTAGCACTAACATTCTGCGTTGCCATGATCGGCATGCTCTTTTTGCCGGCCTTTGGTGCGCATAAGGAATGAGTGCAGCACCTCCCCGACTCGGAGCGCACGGCTGTATAAGGTCTGCTAGCGCAGTCGAAACGATTTTGTAGTCACAGGAAGGGGACAAGATGGCAACAGGTAGAGCGACGTCCGAAAAAACAGCACTTCTAAGTACGCTCCGTACAGAGCTTGAGAACGTCGATGATGGTGATGCGGAGCATCTTGCTGCGAACTTGCTGAGCAAGCTTCTTGATGGTATCGGCGTTTACGTCGCCAAGACAGGGTCTCAGTTTGGCGGTGATGCTGGAACCACGGGGCTGAGACGTCGCGACGTCCGATTGGAGTCCAAGCGTTACAAACAGAGCACTCGCCTGTCGCCACGAATGCTTGCAGGCGAAATAGTTGAGGCAAATCACGCGGACCCGAACTTAGAAGTTTGGATTCTGGTCGCGACCAAGGCCGTCAGCGAGACCGAGCGCAGACTGGCTCGCGATGAAGCGGATAAGCGAGGATTCCCGATTATCGTCATTGACTGGACGGCACCTGCAGCGGGCGCCGGCATCAACCCCTTGGCAGCTCTGTGTGCGCGGTGGCCCGACGTCGTTGAGACTCACGTCAACAAGGCGGCTGCCGATGCCGCCAGAGGGCTGACGGCTCACGTTGGTTCAGCAGTTGATGACCTACGCGCCAACCTTGAGATGTGGAACATCGGTTTTGAGAGCCTGCGCAAAAAGACTGCGGCGCACCTGCAGCACGTTTGGGTAGATAGCGCTCAAGCCAAGGCCACCCTGAACCAAGATGCCGCCGGCGGTAAGACTGGCGTCCACCTCATCAAACGCAAGGATGTTCTGTTGGGGCTTTCTAACTGGTGGCTGGCCCCCTCGGACATCAGGTCGCCTGTAGCCGTGACTGGGCTGGAGGGGGTGGGCAAGACTTGGGCAGCGATCGACTGGGTCAATCAGGAGCTGGCCATGTTATCAATCGTTTTGCCGTTTCCGGCAAGTGCGTTTGTCAGCAATCAGGACTTTTCCGACACGGGTGTTCGGGACCTGATTGCCTGCAATCTTCGACGCATCACTAACTCCCATCAGAGTCGTGAGTACTGGCGGCTGAGAGTCGATAGGTTGTTGGAGCGCCCAGTGACGGACGGCGCTACATTCCTGCTCTTGGTCGACGGACTCAATCAGCAACCCTTTACTCCGTGGTTGGCGCTCGCGCAAACCCTTCAAGGGGATACGCTCGCTGGCAAAGTGAGGCTACTGTGCAATTCAAGAAGGCACTACTTCGAAGAGGACATGCGACAGTTCAGGGAGCTTGTCGTACGTCCCGTGCAAGTGCGCGTTGGTCCCTACTCACCAATCGAGCTCGAAGAACTGCTTCGCTTGCACGGCATGAACAGTTCTGACTTACCGCCTAGTCTGCTCGACCTAGCCTCCACGCCTAGGCTCTTTCCACTGGTGATGCGCCTCAAGGACAAAGACGCAATTCGCTCGGATGCGTCTGTCCTGCGACTATTGTTCGAATACGGAAAGGACGTTCATCAAGTCCGGCAGCAAGGCGCTCTCACTGACGGTGACTGGGTTCAATGGCTTGCCGGCAGGGCGAACGAGTACCGAGAACTTTTGCTAAAGTCAAAGGGGCGTCAGTTGACCACCACCATCACGGACGTTGTGAAGAGCCTTGACATCGCCAGTGTGTCCCGAGAAGATGTCGCTAGGCGGCTTAGCGACGTCGTTGATGGGCGGCTTTTTGAGAAAGAAACCTCCGTCACTGGGGCTCAAAAGCTGGTTCTCAAGGAGGAGCCCACGGTTCTAGGGTTGGGCATCGCGCTGCTGGACACCATCTCAGGGGCTGAAGATACCTTCGAGGATGTGCAGATCAGGGTTATCGAGTGGCTCGAGCCTGTTGCGGCCATCGACCTAGCTGCGGATGTCTTGAAAGCGGCACTAGCAATTCTTTCCGCGACCGCCACGCCAGACGCAAGTTCAATCACAGATGTGCTGCTCGTGCTATGGATGAACGGGCAGAACCCGTTGGTCGATTTTGAGAAGGATGCGTTTGCATTCGGAGAGGCCTTCCCACGCTCGATGTTGACGGTAATTGAGCGGTCATCGCTAAGCTCGCAGTCTTCCGCGTTCCACTACGCCACTCAAAGTCTGCGCCGACTGCCACGCTCAAGGACAAGCGACTGGGAGAGCATCCGCAGCCGCATGCTGATCTGGACTAGCTTGATCACTCTGCCTGACAAAGACAAGCTGGACGATCCGAACCACTATGCCAAGCGGCACCACGACAACCTGCTTGAGCGAATTGGCATCGCTGAACCCTCGACGCTCGTTGTTCACGGCGAGGAGTTGAAGCTCGACTACTCGCACCTTGGGGCGAGGGCCGTAGCCATCGCTGGTATCTTGGAGGGCCACAACCTGAGCGCCTTCATGCCAGTGATTCGTCGGTGGGCGGTACGGGAGGCTGTCAAGGTTGACTACAGCGATCGAGGCTGGGAAGGCATAAGATGGGTTCTGCTGGCCGCCTGCCAGAACGCATCTGAGGCACGTGATGAAATCGCTCAGATGGCCGAGGAGTTGCTTCTTAGTATGCCTGAGCAGGGTGTTCACCCGAGGCTGCGCAATCGCGTTGCAGCCTACTTGCTGCGATTGACTGGCGTGCAAAAGTACGAGGAGCAAGCTGCAGAGGTAAACGAAACGTTCGGCCAAGCGTGGGACTATCAGAGCGACTACTTGGACAAGCCTGGGCGATCCTTTTTTGATCTGGAGTTTAGGCACATCGGAGCTGTGTTTGAGGATACAGAGCTGGGCACATGGCAGAAACTGGACCGAGTGTCGCGTTTTCTGGCACTACCGGACTTTCAGCTTCCAGACGAACTACTGCAGGCCATCATCGGAGAGCTGCAGCGCAAGACGTTCGCTGGATTTAATGAGTTCGGACAGAGAACTGTCGAAGACCACAACTTGGAGCGGCTTGTGAGTCTCGGGGCGCGATTTGCGCCAGCCGAACTTGCTGACATGGCGCGCCGATGGCTAAGCGCGCTAGCCGACAGGAGGGGCGACCAGAAGTATTGGGCAGCACTTGCCGCACCTGAGCTTCTCTTGGTGGCAAACGAGGAATGCACCGCCAAGTTCGCGCAGCTCAGAACCGCCAGTTCGGCTGGTGAGCGCAATCAGTTGGCGAACACATGGAGTTTGCAGTTGGAGTTGTTGCACAAGGGCCTAGGCGAGCAGTTGAAATTATTGCTGGAGGCCGATGACTACCATTTCCTCGACGACCTTGTCGACATGGTTCGACCCGCCGACGCACGTCAGCTGCGTTCGTTCCTCCAAGGAACCGAGTCGGAAGCTCGTGACAAGGCCGCCTGCATCGTCATGCAAGTGATGGCGCGTCAGGGCACGAAGAGTGCAGATGAACTTGCGCAGGACCTCTTGCCCTATCTTGGGAGCGAGAAGCCAGAGGTGCGGGGTGTCGCGTTCGTCGCTCTCGGCCTATGCGCACCCCAAGTCACTGGGCGGGAACTGCTTGCGTTGAACTGGAAGGCGGACCCGGCTGACCCGAGGCCCGCGCACTATGGCAGCAAGGCGTTGGTCGTGGCCAGCAAGCACCTCGACCTCGCTGACGTGCTGCCCCTCATCGCGCCCTGGTTGTGGCTGCAGGCAGCTGTGAGCAGGGGGGCGGTTCAAGCCGAACTTGAATTCGTGATCCACCGCCTAGCGGCCGTCATGGGCTCTCCGCTGCAATCAACTGCGGAGGCGGAGGGCGTACTTTCAGTGCGCATGCCTGAACCGTCAGAAATGGCTCATGTCCTAGTCACCGAGCCCGTCAGTGCAAAGGGAGATTTAGGTGAGGCCCTCAAACGATGGGCGAGAAACCCCGAGGAGGTGAGCAAGCGCATGCAGCAGCTAGCTCAGGACGCGGCGGCGACCATCGATAGGATGCGTCGCCAGGGGCACAACCTGTACCTGCACACTTTTGAGTTCGAAACAGTGGAGGCGGCTTACAAGGGTGCGCCGGCCGCTTGGGAGCCGCTCTTGAGGGGAGTCGATGCTCAATCGAAGGAGTTCCAGCAACGGGTTCGGCTTGCGGAGGGGTTGTACTTGTCTCTTTGCGATGTGCTGCTGACACACGCTCCAGCCGAAGGGCTGCGGCTCTGGCGTGCCCTATTCCAAAGCATGGGGGTGCGCTTCAATGGATCGGCCGGCATCCAGGAGTTGGTCCATATTGCTTTTCGGGCGCCTGATTCCAAAGAGGTTCTCGCCGCGCGTGCCGACTTGACGACAATCCAGCACTGCAATACTGATCAAGAAGTGCTGGAGATGGTCATTGCGACGCAGATGCACGGCCGTGAAGCATGGCTCGATACGCTGATTGCGGAAGATGAAATGTCAGACCAGCTCTGGAGACGCAAGCGAGCTATCATGTTCAGGGGCTTCAACACGATCCCGGCAGTGGACAAGTTGCAGTGGCCGGAAGGCTCTCCAGTGAGCTCGGCGGAAGCTCTCAAGTGCAGTGCTCTTAAGTGGACCAACAAGGGTGCTCTGGCGAAGTACTGGTGGGACAAGTTCATCGGCACTACTGATGCGGACAGTGCCTACTCGGCATGGCAAGTATTCCTCTGTCTTGCTGATCAGCGTGCGTGGGTGTGGCGCCAAGCACGGCCCTTCCCAACAATCGAGTTGGACCGCCTACGGGAGATGCACCTGAGATCCAACAAGGAGCTGTACGTCAGGACATTAAAAAAGTCAGAAGAAGGAACAGCGAAGCTAGGTGAGAAATTCCTCGGGCTGGACAAACCGACGGAGTGGCTGATGTTGGACGGGGCGCTCTCCAGGTGAAGGCGCCAGGAGGCGGTGACCAGCTATGCGGCCACCGCAAACCGGGACAATGTCTCGCGCTTACCGAGTTAGCGTACTTGAGCGTTTTTCTTCAGTTACGCGTTGTGTGAGCGAGCTTTGCCACTTTCGCATTTGTAAACCGAGACTGACTTTACCTGTGCATCTTCTGCAGATGAAAGTGCTCCAGAAGCACATTGAACGTCGAGAACGTCATGGGGGTGGATAGCCTTGTCCTCGCCTCGCTCAGCGATTGCACGCTTTCTAATAGGACGTCGAGCTGGGCCACACTCGCGGAAGCCGCATTGAGTGGATGAGCGTTGATGTCTTGCCCTACTGCCGCAAGCAGGCGTGTCTCTTCCTGAAACTGGCGCAGATTCGTGTTGAATTCCTCGACTTGCTTTTTTTTCGTATAGCCGAGATCGCATTTGAATTGGACTAACAATAAAGCGTTATAGACGTTTCTGAGCATCCACCGATCCTGGAGCGCGCCGTGGTCCAACAGTGTCACGGTGAGGCGCGTGATGCGCCGCTCCCTAAGCTCTAGCCTCGTGCCGTCACGAAATTGTATTGCGCCTACACTCCGCAAAATACGCTCATGCCTGAGCGCCTGAGCTTGAGAAGCAAACAAACCACCCGCAAAATCGAGGAGCGCATCGCCCTGCACGCCAGTCATGGCACCCCGAGTCAGAGCCTTCGATTTGCACTCAACAAAGATGATATTTCCCTCATCCTCGAAAACCAGATCGCACTCGCCGGCACCTTGTTCACCCAGCTCATAGACACAGCTCTCGAAGCTAGGTTGAAAGCCGTGCTTGGCGAATAGGTATTTCGACAGTCGCTCTGCTGCATCACCTCTCAGACTGGCGATTTCCTGATCGGTCCTATTAGTTCTCCAAGCCGCGAATGTGGCTTCGAATAGGGCTGGGCCTAGAACCGAGGCCGCCGGCAGAACGACGCGCTCTCCTTTGAGCAGAATGAGCGGCTTGAAGATTACGTCAGGCCCCTCAGCCCCGAAGGGAGAACGATAGTTATTATTGACCTCTCCCTCTCTATGCGCAAAGAACGGCAACATGGATTTAAGGACCTCTGGGGTGATGCCGGTTTCAACCAACTTGATGATCGGTACGACCTGAGTGCCAGGTCTGGCATGCGCTTCAAGAACCTGGGCCAGTTGCACCGTATCCGCAACGTTCCAGCCGAGCCGCTGCTTCATGTCGTTATCGAAGCTTTCGCCAAAAAAAACGCTGAGAAACTGCGGCGTGAAGCTTAGATGCCACTGACGAAGAGTGAAGCAGTGGTCGTAGTGAGCGACCTCTCGTAGTCCATCTTCCAAAGCTTGGGCATTCAATCCTATAAAAGCGAATTGTGAGTAAGGCTCGAGATCGAGCATTGCAACGAGATCGCGAGCTAGGCAGACGGCCTTGTTCCAGAAGGATTCAGCTTTGCGTTCATTGGATCCCTGGGCCGGCAGCTTAACGGCAATGTTATAGAGCAACCCGATCGGCACCCCAGGGGAACGATCGCCAAGGCCGGTGGCATATTTCCTGCCGAAAAGAATTTGCTCGTAGGCGTAGTCTTGAGCCCCAAGGGCTGCCTGCATAATATTCGAGAGCGCCTTGAGACAACCTAAGCGATGGAGGTATTTCCAAATTTGTTCAACAATATTTTCGATGCCCTCAGGCCTGATCTGGTATCGGCCCGAGCGGACTGAGAAGGCATAGCCGAGCCGTTTGACCCGAGTCGCTGCGTCTGCAACCGCTTTTGTGCGAGCATTCGAGAATGGAAAGCGCTCGAGGACCGCGAAGGCGCGGCCTATAAGCATGGCTTCCAGCCAAACCGACTCATGGTCGATCGCTCGAACGAACGCAGTAACTTGCGGAGTAGCGGGGGTGCCCGGTTGAACAGGCCCAGATGGAATTCTCGATCCGTCGGGCTTAGCTATTCCGGGCAAGCAACAAGCAATATTATTTAGCGCTTCGGCGAGCGGCTCACTCACCCTATCCAGCACATTAATCAAAAAGAAATGATTAGCTAGAGCACGCACCGTGCCAACGGTTTGGCCAGTATCCTCCAAGACGATCAATATATCGAAAAGACGGTCCGATGCGTGTTGAAGACTCTGATAGCTTTCCAAGACCTTATGCGCGGCGGATTTATCTGCCATCGGAACGGCTGTGACGGAATTCAGATAAATCAGTCTTAATTTTTCCGATTGATCGTCCAGGCCCTGCATCCGGGTCTCCTTAAGGTGGGATGTCTCATGATGGTCGCGGTCCGAAATTTAAGCTGACGCCGCACACTGGCTATAACTGGATATTTTGAATCAGCCGCTCAATATATTAGCTTTCCAGCGGCTTAACATGCACCGCAGCCCTTCAGATGGTTGTCGCTAAGATTGGCCAGCCGCTCAACGTTCAATAGCAGCCCCTCAAACGTTTAGCGACGATAGTGGCCAGCACGCAAATCTGACATCGCGGAGACAAGCATCCATATTGCTGCGAAGATCATATTTCATCCGAGAATGATCCTCATTCTTTCTAGATCAATGCGCTACAAGCGGATTACAGTCATATTCCATAAAACAAAGGAGCGCGTATGTATCTTGGCATTGAACAGCACACTGGGTTGATCTACGAGGGAACAGGTAACCCTGACATCCCTGTCGTGCCGATGCCAAGCGTGGTGCATGCCAAGCTCATCGAACAGCCTGCCGATTGGAAATCTCTTCCTAGGCCTTCAGAAACATTCGGTCTCGTCTTTCGTGAAGATTCCTTTGACGCAGTCAGCCGAACGCGCAGGGGGCGCCTTTATCAGAAAAAGGAAGGCGCTCAGCCCGAGCAGCACACTGTCTCCACGCATCCCTATGACAGGGGCCTAATTCCTGGTTATGACAAAGCGACACGCAAATCAATGTTCGTCTACATGTCATGCTTAGATATTTTGTATAAGCCGAATCAGGGACAAGGTTTGGTATTGGCTTTGGGCTCATCTCATGGAGCCTCGGCGTGGCGTGTCGTGCAGTCTGAAGCGGTGTACAGCGGCGCTGTCATGGTGACTCTTAAAGCCTTATCGGTCTATGGAATTCTTCCTGAACTCGATGTGGAAAGGATCGAGGAGCGGTTTAGACCAGCAGTTGCGCAGGCTCTTGTCAAAGTACTCGACTCCGCGTTTAAGGAGTCTCCTGGTTCTGTTGTGGACAATTGTCGCGATGCCATGCAGGTGATTCTCTCATCCTGGCTAGCTCAAAATGGCGCTGCCGACACTGTAATTGGAACCGAGCTAGCCAAGGTTGCAGGCGCAATAGAAGCAGCACCGCATGAAAAGATTTGCGTTGGAAATTTGGGCAAGGTGTGCGCGAAACTCCACAGTCGAAATAAGAGCAACGCGCAACGTCAAAAGGGATATCGCCCCATAGTCGAGGAGGATGCCGAGCTTGCGCTACAAGCATTAGGATTTGTTTTGCGTGATCTTGATTGGTCGAAGAATTAGGGGTTCTTTTGTCAAAGCAAATTGAAGTCAATCAGTATTTAGATATTCATGATCTGCGAGTATCAAACCATGAGTAAAAACGAAGGCGATGCAGAGCTAAAAATGATTGACAAAACTCGAGCTTCAAAGTCGGGTCATGCTTTTCATGAAGCTTGGGCAGCGCGCACTGCTCTCGAGCTTCTGCCTCCATCAACCGATCTCACATCTATCACGCTTGAGGGGTTCGATGAACGAGACGAGCAAACCTTAGGAACTGGTGCGATAGAGATTGCTGATCTAGTCAGGTATCACGGCGGTACAGATGTTGCCCGAGCGCATCGAGTCACGGTTGTCCAGTTCAAGTATTCGATCGCAAGCGCTGATGCGGCAGTTCGTGCTGCTGATCTGGCATCAACTCTTACAAAGTTTGCGACGACCGACACTGAGCTTCGGGCAACGCACCGCGATGATCATGTTCTTGCCGTAGTTCGGTATGAATTTGCTACGAACAGGTCTATCCACGAAAACCTAGGGAAGGCAATCGCAGCGGTTATCGCGGGCACACAAGAGTCCGGTGATGTAGCCCGCCAAGTAGGCCAGATCGCAGAAGCTCTGAAAGACTATCCCCATCCTTATGTTGATCTGCTGCGGCGATTGGAATTGGTAGGCTGCAAAGGAAGCTTGACTGAGGCTGAGAGAGCGATTTCCGCGACTCTTGCCGCATGGAGCGAACCTGGGGATCCAGATGCGGAGAAACGTCTCCTCAAGCTTCGGAATCTCATCAGGATCAAGGCTGGTCCCGGAAGCGAGGCGGACAAACGAGTTGATCGTGTAGCGGTTTTAGCGGAACTGGAAGTGGAACACGAGGACCGTCTGTATCCCACGCCCGACGCATTTCCCAAGGTTGAGGTAGTTATTCAGCGAGATGTTCTCAGAGACATTGCAACCCTTGCGCGTGAAGTTGGTCTTCCTCTCGTTATCCATGCCGCGGGAGGGATGGGTAAAACTGTCTTAATGCAAGGCCTCGCAGACCGATTGAGAGTCGATGGCCCTGTGGTGCTCTTCGATGGTTTCGGCGCCGGTCGCTGGCGGGATCCTGCGGATGGTCGACACCTACCGGAAAGAACGCTCGTTCACCTTGCTAATCTCATGGCCGGACAAGGCCTGTGCGACATTTTGTTGCCAGTGGCGGACGTTACGAGCTTGCTCAGAGCATTTCGCCGACGGCTCGTCCAATCGGTCGAAACGGCTCGGCGAACTCGCAGCAATGCGTGTGTTTCATTAGTGCTCGATGCGATCGACCATGCTGGCCTTGCCGCGCAGGAAACCGCGACGTCATCCTTTGCACACCTTCTTATGCGGAGTATCAGCGTTGAGCCAATCGACGGCGTTCGCATCATCGCATCATGTCGGACAGAACGGCTTGCGCTTGCAACCGGCGATACATCGCATCGTTCTTTCTCAATTCCTCTTTTCACGGATGCGGAAGTACGAACACTCGTCGAGCAACGCGTGTCGGCCGCTTCAGCCGACGAGATCGCCGCTCTGTTGACACGGTCAGGTCGCAACCCACGCTGTCTCGATAACCTGATCACTACAGGACGACCATTTGATCCCGTGTCTTTCCCTGACGCACTTGGAGAGTCGCAAGACCTGCTTGATGTGTTGATTCGCAAACGTCTTAGCGAAGCGCGTGAAACTGCACGAGCTCGCGGCGCAAGCGATGCGGACATTGACCTCCTGCTAACAGGCATCGCCTTGCTGGCGCCCCCAGTCCCAATTGAAGAGCTTGCTGCAGCTCATGGATTAATCTCGGAGCAGGTCGAA
>JACCDU010811489.1_pt1 | contig 16040 bp, 34 predicted proteins | sample 7446081 | NCBI WGS metagenome assembly JACCDU01 (sample SAMN15323447, study PRJNA562643) | freshwater metagenome | isolation source: river surface water | place: USA:Blue River Watershed | collected 2017-08-17
CCAACCATGAGCGCCCGTGTAGAATGTAGCTGCGGCATCCAAGGCTCAACGTGTGGGGCTAACAACAGACTTGGCAGTTTTGATGCGGAAAATGGTTTGCACCGTTCCCGCGCAATTGCCGCATGGAACACCCGCGCCGATCTGGTTGACCCCGCCGCGATCCGTGAGGCTGCGCTGCGGGAGGCGGCTGATGTTACAGGTTTCATGCCGGGTAGTGGGAGAAATAAACCGATCATGAAGCCGTGGCGTGACGCCATCCTCGCACTGATCGACAAGAAGGAGGGGTGAGGGATGGGCTTTGTTGAACGCACTGGGCTGATCTTCATGATCCTGCTGACATGGATCGCGCAATACAACGCAGCCGAAGCGCACCGCCACGCCCATGAACTTGGGTGCGCCTTGAAATATGAACCGCTTTGCGAATGGAGCCACCAATGACCAACCCGAATGATCTGATCCGGCGCGGGGATGCGCTGGCAGCGATCCAAGAATACGCCGTGCAGCAAGTCGGGGCGTTTCAACAACCCACACTGAAAGGCGCTGCGGACACCATCAACTCCATTCCCGCAGTCCAGCCGACCGTGAAGCCTGAGTTGCTTGCAACGACCAACGATGTGGCGGCGCTGGTGGATGTGATCCGTGTCCAAACTGGGCTTATCCGTCATGGATGTGGTGGAGCGCAGCACAGACTGAACATTTGCTGTGACCGTATCGACGCCGCCCTCGCCAGCCTGAAAGGTGGTGCGGCATGAGGATGCTGATGTGGCGCGTAAAACTGTGGTGGCTGCGACAAATGCTTTTGGAGGCAAGCCGGATGTCTCTAGCTGACCGGAATATCGCCCTGAACGACATTGACGACCACATACGGAGGATGCCGAAATGACCGACGAAGAACTGGACGCTGTTCTGATGGTCCTAGACTACAGCAAAGACGCCGAACTCCCCATCCCCGGAAGCAATGCGTTTTTCAAAGTCGAAGAACTTGTTGGCTACTTTAGCGCCCTACGCGCCCAGATTGCCGAGGCGCAGAAAGGTCGTGATGTGGCGGAAGCCTGCAATCGTGGGCTTGTGCGCCTGAACGAAGCTACGCAATCCCGCGCCGACCGGGCCGAGGCAGCACTGGCCGCGACAATGAAGGACAAAAGGTGGATCATGGAGGAACGTGACCGGACGTTTGCCCTTATGCTTAACCGCGCCGAACGGGCCGAGGCTGAAGTTCAAGATGTCAAGAAATCCTTGACAACTGCCGAGGCAGCACTGGCCGCGCAGATCGAGGCGGATGCGGTGATTGCTGACGAGTTTCACCGGAACGCAATTGAGTGGGCAAAAAAGGTGCGCTGGTTTGAGAACCACATTGACGAGACAGACAGTTCTCGCATCGCCGCCGCCATCCGCAACCAACCCCACGACCGCACCGCACTGGACCGGATGCTGGCAGAGGCCCGCGAAAAGGCGCTGCGGGAGGCGGCGGATGAGTTGCGGGGCTACGGCTACAGCATGGCGATCCACTCAATACTCGCGCTGATTGAGGTGAATACATGACGAACCCAGACGAGCGTATGCACCTCCGCTGTGGTGAGTGCGACACCTGCTTCTCGACCGAGGCTGTGTTTCCGATGGACGCGAAGAAGCTATCCAAGCTAGCGCGGGAGACTAAATGCCCGACCTGCGGGGCCGGGTCCAAGAAGCTGTATTTGCGCGCAAACGTGAGGGATGACAATGCGCGTTAATATCCGAGGCACGATTTACGAGAGCGTCCATGAGGCGGCGAAGGCGATCAACCGATCCACCAAAACCGTATACCGGGCCATCAATCAGGGCCGCACCGATCAGCTTGGAACTGGCAAAGTATCTCCGTACAAACCAAGCCCGAAGCAAGGACGCGGAACCAGCGTACCACTCAAGATTGCTGGCGTGTACTTTCCATCCATCGCCGCACTCGCCCGGTTCATCGGCAAGGATAAATCTCATACCCGTGTCGCCCTCTACAAGGGCGGCAGGGCATACCGAAACCTAGAGGATAGGGTGCGAAATGCCTCACGGAACTGTGGCACCTGAGGTTACATGCAGCAGGCCTTGCAGCTCGAAGCTAGTCTGCCGCAGGGTGGTGAGAGCTGGCGTGGTGTATCGATGCGTGACGGCCCTCTCTGAGGCTCTGGGGATCAACAGGCCGGCTGTCTATCAGTCGCTCCACCGCCATGGAGACGCCGAGCATTGCGGCACTGGCAAGGGGATCAAACCGGGGCGTGGATACATAGGCAATAACCGCAGGCCCGTGTCCATGTGCGGACACTCATGGCCCAGCGTCTCCGCCATGGCTAGAGACCTTGGTATTGGGCGCAGCATGCTATCGAAGGCGCTGAAGCATGATCCAGAGTCCGTTATCCCCCACATACTAAGATGGTCTGCGCGTCACGAGAGGGCAGCGTCCAGAGTGCGAAGCTCACACCTCTAGGCGTGGGTTGCCGACCATAGGCACATGACGTCCGCTCGACGCAAGGGCGGCGCAACACATGGAGTGCATGATGAACGAGAATGATGAACTGATCGCAGCGGCACGTCTGGCGCAGCACGATGATCGCATGGCAACAGGCGCCCTGTACGGCAATTTGGCAGATTGCATCGATGCCATCACCGAGCAACTGGCAGCCGCACGACGTGATGCCAAGGAGGCTGAGGCTTATGCGGAGGAGTTGGAGGCAGAGGTTGCACGACTGAGGCTACTGGTTCCGCGACCAGAGCAAACGCAGGACGAATTGGTGTGGCGCGATCACATGCGCGGGGTTCCTCTTGCCGCGCTTGCGAAAGAGTTTGGCTGCACAAAAGAGAGGATGCGTTATCGCCTAAAGAAGATCGCGGAGAGCAAACTGCATCTGACAGGGGGCAATGATGAGTGACGCAGAACTAATCGCGTTCTTGCGGGAGTACAGTATCGGCATCGCCGCCGACCGCATCGAAGGACTGATTGCCGAGCTGGCGAAGGCGGTGGAGGCTTTGGAAGCTCTCATTCAGCAAACCTACGATTGCGAAAAGGAACTGACAGAAGTCTTGCACCACATGGACTTCTGCGGAGAGAGTGAGCCTCTGACTAAAGCCCGCGCCACCCTCGCCCGCGTGAAGGGGCTGATGTGATGATCCGCAACGCCATCAACAACTGGAAGTCCGCGTGGGAGCGAAACCGTCGCCAATACAACCTGCCGCACAAGCAGCGCGATTGGGAAGAATACCTCAACGGGCAGTCTATGTCCGAGGTGTTGAGCAACTTGGAGGCATACGACTATGACTGACGAAGAACTGAGCGTCTCTGACGCGACCTTGGACGCGCTGGACGAAGTATACGACACGATGATGGAGGTGCAGCGCAACCCTACAGGGGCATGGCAGGCAATTCAGGATCAGGCTTCCGCCATCACCACCCTACGCGAGTGCGAAGCACGACTTCGCGCACAGCTTGCCGAGGCGCGGGCTGAACGGGATACGGCGCGCCAATGGCTTGGGGCAGCGAATAACGAATTTGGGTCTGCCGCATGGGATTGGCCTGATCTTTGGCGGCGCATCGCAGAACTAAAAGAATTATCTAATGAACGGTGGCAACGCGCCGACCGGGCCGAGGCAGCACTGGCCGCGCTGGACCGGATGCTGGCAGAGGCCCGCAATAATGCGCTGCGGGAGGCGGCGGAATTGATCCGTCGAGCGCAGACGATTGCTTGGAATGGAATGGACCTAGACACAGCAAAGAGGGCTGCAAATTCCATCATCGCGCTGATCGACAAGAAGGAGAACCAGAAGTGACCGAATCACCTGAACGGATTTGGATCAACGACAAGTGGGAGGCGTATCTGCGCCCCACGTTTAACGGAGATAAGACGGGGTACATCCGCGCCGATCTGGTTGACCCCGCTGCGAAAGCCTTGGCTGAGCATACTGCTCAAGCGATCCGTGAGGCTGCGCTGCGGGAGGCTGCGCTGCGGATCGTGTGTCACGAAATGGGAACCCCAATGCACTCTCCGCCGCAACTGCTGACTGATGCACATGCAGCCATCCTCGCGCTGATCGACAAGAAGGAGGGTGCGCCGACCGAATACGAGCGCAAAGTGGCACAGATGAAGAAGGACTTTCCAAATGGCATCTAAAGACACGGGTTTCCATCCTCACGACGCAGATTGGACGCGCGGGAGAGCGTTGGCTGTCGGAGAAGCCGATAACATCGCCCGCAAAGATATGTGGCAGACGCGCGGCGTAACCCTCGCGCTGATCGACAAGAAGGAGAACCAGAAGTGACCGAATCACCTGAACGGATTTGGGCAGCGCGTGGCTTGTATACTGCGCGGAAGGATAACAGGTGGCCTGAGCCTGTCGAATACATACGCGCCGATCTGGTTGACCCAGCCGCGATCCGTGAGGCTGCGCTGCGGGAGGCGGCTGGTGTTGCTCACAAAGGCGTTGAGGCATTTGGCGCAAAAATGAGAGCCGCGCCAAACAAGCAAGAAAAGCGAGACTGGCAGTCGATGCTCATGGGCGCTGTGGATATTGAACACGCCATCATCGCGCTGATCGAGAAGGAGGAGTAGCCTGTGGCTGAGTATAAATTCGCCCATCACCCATATCCTGTCATCATCCAGTTTGTCCCCAATGAGAAGGCATGGGACAGGATTATTGGCCGGATGGGCCTAGACGAGCCATACCCAGAATCCGATGGCAGATGCACTGTGTTTGGCCATAAACGACTTGGATCGAGAATCCTCATCACTTTTTCTGAGAAAGCCGACGCACGATCATCGACTGACGTCATTGGCCTGATGGTGCATGAGCTAACCCACGTCGTCCAGCAGATCGCAAAGATCGTCGGGGAAACGGCTGACTGCGAGACGGAGGCATACATGATGCAGTCGCTCATCACATGGCTCATCGAGTCTTACACTGCGTCTGGGCGCACATTTAAAGATGGAGGTTGAAATGAAGGTTAACGTCAGGGGTGTGATTTATGGTAGTGTCAGGGAGGCTGCATCGGCCAACGGAGTTTCAGAGCAGGCGGTCTACAAGATGTTGCAACGTGGCGTCCCGGAGCGCATCGGGATGCCAGTCAAATGCAAGAGGCCAGTCACTATCGGTGGGGTGAGCTTTGACAGCATCTCTGCGCTGGCGAGGTACATAGGGAAGGACGCGGCACACACCGGGCGCGCGCTGAAGGCTGGCCCTCTGGCATTGAGGAATCTAGCAGACAGAGTGAGGGCTGCCACGGAAGAACGACGTGGTAAGATCGAATCGGACAATAAGAATTGATGGAGGTAGAAATGGAAGAACGCAAATTTATCAGCGTGGACATGCTGAAAGAAGCAAGAGACAACGGATGGGGCTACCTGAAGGCAGCCAAAGAGTTCAACGTGAAGGCGTCCACCATCGCGATGGCGTGTCACAAGTTTGGCATCCAGCTTCCGGCTCCGAATGTGGCAGCGACATGGGTGAAGGCCGAGAGTGTGGAAGAGGTAGGCGAGCCAATCCCAGTCGAGCCGCGCAAGCCGTCATGGTCATGCAGTCCCGATGCTATCATGCGCGCCCTAAAGCGGGCAGGGAAGGCGTGACATGAACAAGGCTGACGCTTTGGAGTACCTGATCGTCTTGTTCGTTGACGCCATGGGGATCGATGACGATGTAGTGCGTGAGATGACGAAGTGCGGATGCGACAAGTGCCTCATCACACTGTCGATGTACCGCGTTGCCATGGCCGCAACCAATGGCGGCGCCATCTTGTCGCCGTCAGGTGGGAGGGTGAATTGACCAGCGGACTCCACCGGAAGACACTGATCCATGGCATGCTGAGGGCAGGATTTGGCGTAGAGGACATATCCATCAAGGTGTCATCCATGGGTCTGTACACGAGCGAAACGCATGTCAGGATGGAGGTTGCCCGCCTCAGGAGGGACGGGAGACTAATGGATGTTCTGGCATTGAAGTGGAGAAGAAGTGGCAAAGCCGTACGGGAAGATGAGTGCAGCGGAGATCATCAACCGCAGGAACAGGCTTCGGAAGGCGATAAATTCTGAAGGCTCCCCTCGTATTCAAGAGGCATGGGACATGTACGAGGAGGTCTTAGACTTCGACCTCATGACGCACAGGGAGAATGGCGATGACGTGAGATGACGAAAGACGACAAGGAAAATAAGTGCAAATGAACTTTAGGAGAATAGCGTGAAATTCTTGAAGCCAAGTGACATCGTGACGGTTCGCTGTGAGGTGAGCCATGTGACAAGATCAGGGTCGGCGTTTGCCGTGGATTCCAACGGAGAGTCAGTCTACATCCCTGTCCGCTTCGTTGAGCAATCAAGGATCGACATCGGGGACGGTCTTGTGTGTTACTGCGTCGATCAGGAGCTCGAGGAGCATCGCGTTGATGCGCCAATCGGGGCTCGGTACCGGGCAGTTCGTCTCAAGATCGAGAATCGACTGAACGACATCCTTCCGGGCAGCGCTGCATCTGACGCTCTGATCGGAGGATCATCACGCGAAGAATCGTCTGCGCCTCCAGTCGTCGTAAAGGAGGTCAACCTAGACGACGCCCGCAACGCCATCAACTCTATGTTCGCAATGCGACGGGCTTGGACTGTCAGTCAGATCATCGACGAGATCAAACTGTCGTTCCCGGGGACTTCTGTCGGGCAGGAGATGCAGGCCCGCATCTCAGCGTGGATCGACATGATGCACGACATCGGTACCATCGCATCATGCACCGTGAGCAAGTCGAAGAACGATGCCGCGAGCGTGACTTGGTACGCAGCAGCGTCCGAGACGTTTGTCTCCCTGATCGATGATTACGAGCTAGAGGAGTGACAAAAAAAGGGGGTGGCCAAACGGTCACCCCCTTCAGTCAGGCATTGAGCAACAGACACATGCGGTGTCTAGGGCAGTTATAGGCTCCTTTTGGAGTCAAAGTCAACATCTTGTTTGCCCTCAATCTCAACCAGCAAGATGTGAGCTGCGGCCAGATAGTTGATGGCGCCGAGAAGCTCCGCACGGGCCGCCTCATACTGCCCTCTCTTAGCCATGCCGCCAGCTTCCTGAGCCTTCTTCATGGCCTGCCCTGTCTGGTACCCCATGCCGACCATGCGACCTATCTCCATGATCGGCTGGTCAATGAATGGCTTTCCATTGGCATGTCTATCTCGGCCCTTGCCAGATGATGCCTGAGAGTATGCTGCATCCAAGACGCTACGCAGCGGCGCGTACATGGTGGCCAACGTCTCGAAGTCGTTTAGCTCATCACGCGTTGCCACCCGGGTCAACACTCTGGGTACATACCCCTCGCCCATCTGCTCGGCGATATACTCCTCTAGGTCCACTTGGCGTGGCTCAGAATGGCGGGAAATCATTGTCTTCCTCCTTGTCCATGGGTGCTGGTCCAATTCCCGCAAACGGGTCATCTACTGGGATGATGTTCGCGAATGGGTCATCACCAACCTCGACGTATGTGTTGGTGATGGTCGAGTAGAGAAGCTCCGCTTTCCCCTGCTTTCCAAGCCAAGAGAAGCGGCACTTCCAAGAGTGAATTTCTGACGACAGAGACCTGACCGGGTCTGGCCTGTGGACCGTGAGCCCGTGGTCAGCCTTGGCGAACCACGCAGCAGAACCTGAGATGTCGTACCCCTTCGGAGGCGGAACATCTCCGTTGGCGCTCCGCATCATCTTTGCCGGGTGCGCCACGAACCAGATGTGCATGTCGTGGGCCTGAGCGAAGAGCCTGACCTTGGACAGCAGGGTGCTTACCCACTCAGTCTCCGCCACATCTCCGGGCTTCTGGATGTAGTTGTAGGGGTCAATAACGGCGCCCCTGACGCCATGTCGCATGACTGCCACCTTGAGCCGCTCAAGGATTGAATCGAGGGCAGCCATGCTTCCATCGGCCTGATAGATGAAGGAGAAGTGCTTTTGAACAAATTCTTTGCCAATCTGCAGCTCTTCAGGGCTGATTCGCTCAATGTGGCTCTCGAAGAACGGCTTCTTCATGTACTTGGCTATGAGCTTCGCGATGTGCAGCCTCGGCTCATTCTCGAAGCTAGCAATGGCGAATGACCATCCATTGGTGACTGCCAGATTTATCATGATCTGGTCGACGAACTCAGACTTGCCTGATGATGGATGCCCGGTGACCACCGTCAGCATTCCGGGCGATACAGTGTACAGGTTGTCAACGCTTGGGTATCCGGTCGACTCGCCTTTCCCCATCCCCTTCTCGTACATGTCATCAAGCTGGTCGAAGAAATGTCCGCTATCGTACAGCCCTGAGATGGGCCAAGGTCTGCACTCGGAGATCAGAGTATCGATGCCTTCCTGCCCATGCTTGACCCATACGTCATTGGCATCCTTGCACCCATCAGGGTACTCCACGGTCCACACGCGGTCCTTGCCGATGCGTCGAGCGATCTCCTCTGCGGCTGCCTGCCCCGGAGCATCACCGTCGCAGCAGATGACGACACGGGACGCCTTGTCGATCTGCGCCTTTGCCTCCCACACGAAGCGGAACTTGCCGTCTTCCTCTGGGTTGATCTGCCCGTCAGCTACCTTGAGGACGGCACCAAGTGGTATGGATGTTGCCCCGGTATACCCAGCCTCGATGAGCGTCAGCGCATCGATCTCTCCCTCGCAGATGATGAGCCAGTCACCGCTGGAGAAGTTGTTTAGGTTCCAGAGCGTGGCTGGGGCGCCGTTTGAGGAGAACCCCTTGTCGGAAGTGGCTCTGATCTTGGCTGCGTATTCCTGACCCTTGTTGAAGTACGGGAACACGACGCAGTCGACAACTTTTCCGATAGCTTGAATGAAGTGGCTTGCGGACTTCACACCGCACTTCTCTGCTGTCGCTTGGCTTATCCCTCTGGACTTCAGAAACTTAATGCCATCGTCGGTCAATGCCGACCATTCCTTCTTAGGTGCTACGGCCACTGGCTTTCTCCTATCTGCCTGCCATGTCTGGCTTCTGGTGGTGTCACCACCCATGTTGACGACGCCTTCCTCTTGGCAGTGCCAGCACTGATATACGGCTGAATTCCCATCGACCTTTACGGACATGGTCTTGTCGCCCTTCTTCTTCCGCTGAGACCCGCATGATGGACACACAAGTCTGTGTTGCCCGTGCCGCAATTGAGTGACGACTGGCCGAACCAACTGTTCGATGCCCACGATGTTCCCTCGCATTTGCTCGTTGCCTGATGAAGAGACTATCTTCGCTTGTCTGGCAAGTCAATAAGGGAATAGTCGATCCTTTTAGGTCCGTTAAGTCACCTTGGATCGTTATGTACACAGTACTGCATGTATACATAGAACGGACACCCTTTAGGGTGTCCTAGTATATATATAATACATATACACCGCGCGCGAGGCGCTATGCTATATCGCCCGAGGTGGTCGACAGGTATGCTGGCACATCGCTGAGATCGCACTGCGTGACGCGTATCACGGCTCTGGGCATATCCTTGTCTAGGCCCCAGTACGTCATGCGCTGCCGCACCTGCCTATCGTTCTCGTAGACAATGCCCTGCATCGCATCGAGGATGACGCTCTCATCTAGGTCTGGTCGGCGTGACGCATAGTGGATCATCATCTCCACCCGCAGGTCGCCATCGATCATCTGCCGCACCTGAGCCCTCGCCTGAGCCTTGAACGACCCGACATAATCGAGGGCCTTCTGTGACTTGATGGGAACCATCCTGCCCTTGATATTCACGATCCTGCGGCTGTTGGCCTTGGACGCTGGTTCGCCGAGAATGACAATCGTCAGCTCTTTCTTTGGCTGGACATCCGTCATGATTTGACTCCTCTTGGGTTTGATATTGACCTATCTGGAACTAAATGCTATCAAAGGGAACTAAACGGAGCAACAAGAATGAAGATCACGAACAAGCAGAACCTGCCGGACGCCTTCGTCTCTTTCGCTAAAAGGGATAACTACTCGAAGGGCAAGTCAGACATCAGCGTGACCACGTTGATCGACGCGCCGCGAGTGAACATCCTAAAGCAACGTGAGGGTGACAGGATAGAGGTTGACGCGGTCGACATGATCTGGCCCCTCCTCGGTACGGCTGTACACCACATGCTGGAAGAGGCCACCCCAAAAGGCAATGTGACGATGGAGGAGCGCCTCTTCGCCGACATCAATGGCTGGACGGTATCAGGGCAGATTGACCACCAAGAGGAGATCGGCGGCTTCGTTCACATCTCAGACTACAAGGTGACGTCGGTGTGGTCTGTCATCTATGGCAAGGAAGACTGGGTTCGCCAGCTAAACTGCTACGCACAGCTCGTCCGCATGGCCAAGGGCAAGGATGTACGCAGCGTCAGGATCGTGGCAGTGATGCGAGACTGGCAGCGCCGAGACGCGCAATTCAAGCCTGACTACCCGCAGTCTCCAGTCGCGTCCATCGACATCCCGCTGTGGCCGGAGGAACAGGCTGCTGCCTACATGATGGATCGTGTCAACGCACATCAAGGAGCCCAGATGATCTGGGACTTGCAGGAAGGTGTGGTCGAGTGTTCCGACGAGGAGCGGTGGACCAAGCCAGACACATGGGCAGTCATGAAGGGATCGGCTAAGAGGGCATCGAAGGTCTGCGAGACGCAGCAGGATGCCGTTGATTGGATCGAGACATCTGGGGTTGGGGCCAAGTCGCAGTACAGCATCGTCAAGAGACCGGGGAGCCGTACACGCTGCGAGAACTACTGCTCGGTCGCCGAGTTCTGCACACAGTGGGCGATGGAGCGAGTGTCGGCTGCAGCTCCAGAACTGTTGGGAGGGGATAGTGGAGGAGACTGAAGCACAGAGCCTGAAGGAGAAGTGGTGGGCATGGCATAAGAAGAACCCACATGTTTACACACTGTTCGACAGGTTCACCAGACAGGCTATAGCAAAGGGACACAGGAACCTGAGCGGCTGGCTGATAGTGAACAGGATCAGGTGGGAGACGTCCATCGAGACATCGGGCGAAGACTTCAAGATCAGCAATGATTATGTCGCCCTTTACGCAAGATTGTTCATGGCAAGAAACCCGGAGTTCGAAGGGTTCTTCCGCACCAAGAGGATGAAGAGATAATGACCGAGAAGACACCGTGGGAAATCCTGTCGCGCATCGACGTGAGCGACAAGATTGAAAAGAAGAACGGCCTTTCGTACCTGTCATGGGCGTGGGCTTGGGGGAAGCTTAAGGAGAGCTTCCCATATGCTTGGTTCCGCAAGCATGATGGCGCCAGTGGCTATCCGTACTTCATGGATGTGCAGGGGTATGCCTTTGTCCGCGTGACGGTTGGCCTCGACCGCACTGGCGATCATGAGGTCACCGAGAGCCTGCCAGTCCTCGACCACCGCAACAAGCCAATCCAAGGCCCCAATGCATTTGAGGTTAACAACGCGCTGCAGCGGTGCCTCGCCAAAGCCATCGCTTACCATGGGCTTGGGCATTACATCTATGCCGGGGAGGACATGCCCCAAGACGTAGCGGAGGACGCCGCCACAGCGCCGAGCCATGGCGCAGCCACACCAGCACCCAAGACAGCAGAGAAGGCCCCCACAGGCTCGCCTGACGCGGCAGCAGGGCCAAGCCCAAGCACAACCATCGGCATTGTCGGGATCAACGGAGAGATCAATGCTACCCCGGTTGACATGGTCAAGACCGTGTTCACCACGTTCATCCCGACATGCAGCGACGAGTCGATGCTCAATGGGTTCTATGCGAAGAACAAGACCGCCCTCGCGTACGTCCAGAACAACAACCCTGATCTGCACAAGCAGATCATGTCCGCATTCTCTGACCGCAAGGCAGAGATCAAAGCAGCAGCCAAGGCATAAGGAGAAGCAGCATGGCACTCTACAGAACGAAGCCCGAGGAAGTCGAAGCGATCCAGTACACCGGGAACCTGAGCTCGCCGTTTGACGGCGCTGTGCCTCAGTGGGTGTGGGAGTCTCTTGGCTCCGGCAACCTGAAGTTCAATGCCCACGGCGTCGAAATCGCCTATAACGGCATGAGCGAGGATGTGCTTCCTACCGACTGGATGGTGATGTCTTCTGATGGGGTCATCCGCGCATGCAGCGACAAGGTCTTCAAGACCTACTACGTCCGCGCCCGTAAGCGCACCAGCGGGAACACCGAAGATGAGGCCGGGGCAGCAGCCACGGCGGTCGCGGCAGCAGAGTAAGGAGATACATCATGGCTGGTATGGATAGAGAAGGCGGAGCGTTTTTTTCAAACTCCAAGAAGCAGACGCCGAATGCGCCTGACTTCAGGGGTGAGATGCGCCTTTCGCGCGAGGTGATCGAGAACCTCAATCAGCAGCTTCAGGCAGGGGTGCAATTCCCCGCCATTGAGCTGTCTGGCTGGAAGAAGACGTCAAACAGCGGGACTACCTACATCTCCATGTCTGGTCGCAAGCCGTACGTTAAGGGGGACCAGAACCAGCAGCAGCGTCAGGCACCGCAGGGCGGGTGGGGCGGTAGCTCAGGGCAGTCCTCCGGGTGGAGCCCGTCAAAGGGGAACGCCCTAGAGGACGACATCCCATTTTCTCCCGAATGGAGGTAACATGGTAGACGTAGCGCTTTCTGGCGTTGTCGTGGTTCCGGTGGGGAGCAGGGTGACCTGCAACCCACCACCCACTGACACTGACGAAGACTTCCTCGTCTTCACGAGAGACAAGGCGGCAACCATCGCCGCGCTGAGGTCCATTGGCTTTGAGTATTCAGCCGATCCAGAGAAGAATGCAAGGTATGTAAGGCTCAACGAGACCAGCGACTGGAGATTCACATCGCTGTACTTTGGCGATCTGAACTACATTGTCACAGACAGCAGCTTCTTCTTCGAGCGCTTCCTCACGGCGACACATGTCTGCAAGATGCTCAACCTGCTCAACAAGGAGGATCGCATCATGGTCCACGAGGCGATCAGGGGGGTGTCTTCGGTTAAGGAGATCGCGCCGTCGTGGACACCGCCCAGTGATGATCTGCCGCGAGCTGAAGAGCTCAAGATGCACATCTTCGACAGGCTATCTGCTGAAAACTCCGAAGGCCTTCCGTTCTAATAATGCTCGTTCCGAAGGAAACATATGTTCGGAGCGAGGCCTACCTGAAGACCGTGCGTGGCATGCCATGCCTGATTTGTGGGATGCCCGGGTCGGCTCACCATGTCATGTACGGTCAAAGGCGCGGAGTGTCACTCAAGACTGGCGACAATTGGGCGGTACCTCTCTGCCATCGCTGTCATATGCAGCTCCATCACTACGGTGACGAGCGGACATGGTGGGACTTGCAGGGGATTGAACCGCTCGAGTGGGCGAGAAAAAACTGGGAGAAGTTCAATGGCACAAGTTGATGCATCTAGCGTTTTGCTTCTGGATACCAAGATCGGAAAGGAGGGTGGGCTCAACCTGTCCATGAACGTCATGTGGGATGAGCGATCAGGTATGCACCGCCTGATGATCGTCGACACCACGACAAACAACGACGCATCTAGGGCGGTGTCTGATGGCAGAGACGAAGATGGCCGAGTCCCGGCGCAGTCATTTGTCAACGCCATGCCCGAGATGATCGAGGAGATCATCGTCCTCAACAAGCTGATGGGTCCAAAATGAGCTCCAATGCAACAGTATCAGCCAGTCCTATCGGGGAGCTGGCTGGTGAATGGCTGCGTAATAGCAGCATAGAGCGACTCAAGAAGTCAGTCCTGCACAGCCCGGCCTTCGTAGTAGCTGGGCTGAAGTACGACGACCCGGTGGGTGTGATGTTTTGCGGCAGGGGGTTCCGCATCATACTCAGCAGGTGTGATGTCAGGATGATAAATTGCGTCCATTTGCTTGATGTAATCTCTGGAATTGAGGTCAGCGAGAGCTTCACGGATGAAGAAATGTTGGGGAGGAGCGTATCAAAAGTTGCCTCCGAGATCATTCCACGGCTCATGACTGAGGTCGCGATATTCTTGAGCCTTGAGGTACTGAAATGAACGACGCACCAATCAAAGACATCGCCATGCACTTCGAGGCTGTGAAGGTGTCAATGTCTCAGGACAAGAACGGCATCATCCTGCGCCTCAATGTCCACCCAAATGACTGCCCAAAAGAGCTGCATACAGACTGGGTCGGGACGAGATACGTCGTGGCGATGGTCAAGCTTCAGGACAATGACACGCCGGATGATCGCGGATATGTCGCCATTCAGCGCCTAATAGCGTCTGCAGGGCTCCTAAGTCGCAATGAAGACTTCTTTGCCTTCCTCGTCGAATGTGGTATGGCTGACCATACAACCGACGCCAGCCTGATGGAGAGCCGCTCTGCGGATGCAATTCGGGATCGGTGCGGGATACGCAGCCGCAGCGAGTTTCGTGACAACGAGGACGCTCGGAAAGAGTTCGAAGCCCTGAGAGATGAATTCAGGCAATGGAAGCAAGGACAGCCAACATGAATGACAACATCCTGCTCGAGTCCGACGATGTGGCGAACATGCTGCGTCTTGGGCGCAAGAGCTTCTACAAGTTCCTGAAGAGCGATGCCTCTGTAGGGTTCCCTGCGCCGATCAATTTTGGTCGCCGACTGAACAGATGGCGCCGCGATGACATCGTCAACTGGGTCAACGGACAGAAAGCTGACGCTACATCCGAAGAGTAAATGGAGGGGTCTCCCCCTCCATTTTTTTGTTCACTTGAACTTCTTCCAGATCAGAGGCCCGCCTCTCTGAGAAGTGAGTTTGCGCGGGACAGGAGCATTTGCTTGCGCTCATCAATCTTGTCCAGCAGCGCGCGTCTTTGATCGTCAGGTATCGACGGGTTCGAGTTGATCTTGTTCCTCATCATGCTCGTCTTACGCAGAGCAGACTCGATTGACTTGATTGGCCCGACAAGGCGGAGCTCCTTCCCGTACCGCTGGATCGTCTCCTTGGCCCACGCCTCGTCTCCGACCTCAACTGCGCGCTTGTATTCCTCCCCGGCTGTCAGGATGGCCTTGGCACCTTCCATGTAGTCGCCCATGTCCTCGCGCTCAGACACGGAGCCTATGAGCTTGCGGACGAACGGTATGTCACGGACAAGCTCCTCTGACATGCCGCCATCGTACGCCTTTGGCCCAAGCTCCGCGATGCGCTGCGTGAAGGCACCAACGCCACCAGTGGCGAACTCAAACCAGAACTCGAGAATGTTCGGAGACCAGTCAACGAAGCCGGGCCTTACCTCGTTCCCTCCTGTCAGCTCGTTCATGGTCTTCGACAGCCATACAGCAGACGGGCTGGTCGTCGCCCAGTACATCTGACTTGACGGGGATGGCGTCCTGTCGAATGGCAGCGCCTCCTTGTAGATCGGCTTCCCGCTGTAGTCCTCGTTCTCGATGACATCCACAAACGGGTCAACGACTGTCGGGGCGAAGAAGTTCGCCCAGCTCTCCGCGCCGCCGATTGGGTTCAGCGTGTCAACGATGGTCCCTGTGATCGTCGAGGCGGCTTCCCCTGCGTCGTACTCTCCTCGCCATGCACGGCTGACAGAGCGACCCAAGTTGTGGGCCATAGACAGGCCGTACGGCATCGGGATCGAGATGTACGAGCGATCCGTCATGTTCATGATGTCAGGCAGGATGAAGTTCTTTTCCAGAACATAGTCTGGAATCTTGTCGTAGTCCTTCTCTCCGTCGTCATCTTCACCAGACAGCATCGCGTTGAGCTGGTCTTGAAGCATGCCAGCGACCATGATGGCGACCCACATCTTGCGGACCTTCGGGGAGCGAACAGCCGCATTCAGCATGGCAAACGAACCCTGCAGTGATGCGTTGTAGAACAGGTACCAAGCTCCCATGAACTGCCTGTAGTCACCACCTTTAGCAAAGTTCACGGTGACATTGCGGGCAGCCTGAGCCGCGCGCTGCTTGGAGAAGCCACGGTCTAGGAGCGCCTTGTACGTCGCGACACGGATGCCGTTTTCGACCACGGTGTTGTAATCCTCGATGAAGTGCAGGAACGATCCAGCCTTCTTGCCGAGGAAGCTGTTCCTCACAGCCGCGATGTTGCCACGGATGCCAGACTCCGAGATGTC
>JACCDU010963122.1_pt1 | contig 16032 bp, 14 predicted proteins | sample 7446081 | NCBI WGS metagenome assembly JACCDU01 (sample SAMN15323447, study PRJNA562643) | freshwater metagenome | isolation source: river surface water | place: USA:Blue River Watershed | collected 2017-08-17
CGCCCCCGCGCGCCGCGCGGATTTTTACTCTCCCCCACCTCGAGAAAAATCGCCGTTTCCAAAAACTTTTTCCTACAACTTGTTCGCTTGTCTTTCGCCTACCACCCAGCATCTTCCTCGCAGGATGAGCCAGCCGCCTGACCATTACGAACGGATCTTCGATTTCACCGATTTCTCGGCGATGCAGCCTTCGGCGCAGCAGCCGGGGCAGAAAATCGACCAGGAGCTGGACGCGGCTCGCGAGAGCCTGAACGACACCATCGACCGGCTGGCTGAAATCCAGCGTGACGACGGCAAGCTGCGTGCGGACGCGCTGGATACGACCGAGTTCGACGAGATTTTGGACGACGCTACCGCGTCGGTGCTGGCGGCATCGGCTTCGGCTACCGCCTCGGCGGCTACGGCGACGACGAAAGCGGCGGAAGCGTCGGCATCAGCCACCTCGGCGGGCAATTCGGCGAGCGCGGCGACGGGTTTTGCTGCCTCTGCTCAGGCGCAGGCGCTGATCGCGAGTTCTTCGGCGACGACGGCGACCACGAAGGCGACGGAAGCGGGCAATTCGGCCGCATCGGCCTTGGCATCGCAGACATCGGCGACTGCGTCGGCCGGGACGGCCACGACGAAGGCGAGCGAGGCGTTCAATTCGGCGTCTGCGGCGGCGACATCGGCCGGCAACGCGGCGACGAGCGCGATTTCGGCGGGAGCTCAGGCGAACCTGGCGGCTGCGCACGCCACGGCGGCGTCGAACTCGGCGAGCACGGCGTCGGCGCAGGCGACGGCGGCTGGGAACAGCGCGTCAGCGGCGGCGGCATCGGCTGTTTCGGCGGCTGCCTCTGCGGCTGGCATCGTGGCCTTGGACCCTGTGGAGGAAGCACCGACCGACGGCAACGAGTACGTCCGCAAGAACGCCGCGTGGGAGATCGCCACCGGCGGCGACCTGTCGGCCAAGCGAGATTTGACGGACTACGACTTCACGAACGTCCCCGACGAGAAGCTCGAGACCTTCGGCCTGACGCTTGAGCCCCCCATCGGGGCGGCGCACAATTCCATCTTGGACTACCAGTCACTTACGCTGGAGTCTGACACTAGCAACGGCGGTTCTGTTGTCGGAACTTACGGATATTCATACCTGACAACGTCCAGCATTTACAATGTAACCCAGACCTGGACGGAAGAAGACGGAAACCTCATCACCCTTGGGCCGCTTGGTTTCACGCTTAGTCAGGCAGGCTTGACGTTTAACGGCACGACCAGCCCGGCCTCTGACACGGTTCAATATCTTCGCAACGGCATCATCTTTGGAAACAACTCCACCCAGACCACCGCCTTCCCCGGCTTCAACAACGTCGCTCTGACGGGGACGCCGACGGCGCCGAACGTATCGGCGGGCGACAGCTCGAGCAAGGTGGCCAACACGGCCTTCGTGGCCGGTGCGATCCCGGCGTTTGCGACCAATGCCCAGGCGGCTACCGGAGTCAGCACAACGACGGTTGTGTCTCCGGCATCGGTCAACTACGCGATGACTTCGCCTAGCTTCTTCCGTTTGACTGGAATGACGGCTCCAGGCGGCGTTATTCAGAGCGGGTCTGGTGCTGTTGCTCAAGTGAACATTAACGCATACAGAGCGCAGGCACCGACATCTGCGGTTGGTTATGGGATTGTGAGTTGGGGTAATACATTCCACAGCCGAGGTTCTGGGTCTACTGTTTTGGCTCCTCTTCCTTGGAACAGAAGTTTCTTCCTTCAATTCCGTTACAATCCTAGGACGCTTGGAACAGATCAGAATACGGTGAACAGGGTTTGCTTCGGCAAGGCTCTCGGACCTCAACTTGGAGACATTACGAACCGAGGCGTTGCGATGAAGCAGGTCGCCAACGGTCCGCTTCTTCTTCAAGTTCACAATGGCACTACGCTTACGACGGTCACATCAACGCTGACTCCTGTGACTACAAGTTCTTACGACATCCGCATTGTCTCCGATGGAACAGGAAATGTCACCATGTTCTCCAACGACATTCAGATCGCGACTACATCTGCCGGTCCTTCGACTGCATCTGGAACGGCTTCTGTTCTTGCTATTGAGTCTGAAAACCTAGCCGCAATCACCGGCACGTCTAACGGACAGTATGTCTCCGAAATCACATTCAGCTTCTCCATCGCATGATTACTTATCGAATCACATCCTGCCTGGCTTTCGGCGACCACATTATGTTGGTTAAAACCGCCTTTCCTTCTTGGGATGGAGAGTTTGTGTCTGCTGACCAATACGAAATCATCGTGAAGTTCCCCACCCCGCAGACGCCCGTCGACCTCGGCCCCCTCGTGAAGGTGGAGGTCGTCCAACCTGAAATCTGATGAGCCAACCCCCTACCCCCTACGCCCGCCAGTACAACTTCGCCGGATGGTCGGTGAGCCACCCGACCACCCCGCACCAGGGGAACAAGCTGGACCAGGAGTACAACGCCTTGCTTGCGACGGTGAACGCGACCATCTCCCGCCTCGGCGAGATCCAGAAGGACGACGGCACGCTGCGTCTGACGCAGGCGCAGGTCGAGGCGCTGATCGCGGAGTCGGAGGTGCTCATCGACGCGATGGCCGACGCGGCCATCCAGGCGGCCGCGGGCGGTTCGCACACGCATCTGATCTCGGCCATCACGGGCTTGCAGGCGGCGCTTGACGCCAAGGCGTCGGAGGCGGCGCTCATCAGCGGTCTGGCCGGCAAGGCGGCGACCGCGCACTCGCACGCCATCGCGGACGTGACGAACCTCCAGACGACGCTCAACGGCAAGGCGGCTTCGGCCCACACGCACGTCATCGCCGACGTGACGGGTCTCCAGACGGCCCTCGACGGCAAGTCGGCCACCGGCCACACGCACGCGCAGTCGGACGTGACGGGCTTGGTCGCCGACCTCGCCGGCAAGGCCTCGGCCACGAACGTCGGCATCGCCAAGGCATGGGTGTCCTTCGACGGCACGACCACTCCGCCGACCATCAAGTCGAGCCACAACGTGACGAGCGTGAGCCGCACGAACACGGGCGTCTACGTCATCAACTTCACGGCGGCCTTCGCCGACGCCAACTACTGCTGGACCGCCTCGGCCCGCGGCACGGGGGCGTCGTATTACATCGCCTACCAGAGCACGGCCGGCAACGGCCAGACCGCGTCGGCCCTGACCCTTGTGACCTCCAGCGCCTCGGCGCCGGTCAACTGTTCCTTGGTCAACGTGGCGGTCTTCCGCTGATGTCCGAGGAAACCGACGACATCCGCAGGCAGGTGGCCGCGGCGGAGCGGTTGCTCCGCCTTCGCAAGGCCAAGGGCGACCTCATCGAGTTCACGAAGCTGACCATCCCCGACCCGGAGAACCCGGACGACCACGACCTCTCGAAGTACAAGCCGTCGAAGCACCATGAGGTGATCGCGGCGGCGCTCGAGGAGGTGGAGAAGGGGAACTACCTGCGGCTCATCATCACGATGCCGCCCCGCCACGGGAAGTCGGAGCTCGCGTCGCGCCGTTTCTCGGCGTGGTTCATGGGCAAAGACCCCTACCGCCAGCTCATCTTCGCGACGTACAACGCCAACTTCGCGCAGGACTTCGGCCGCTCGGTGAGGGACACCATGCGCCTGCCGGTGTACCAGCAGATCTTCCCCGGCGCCAAGCTCAAGACCGGCTCGGCTGCCGCCGACCGCATCCAGACGGCCGAGGGCGGCCTGGCGGCCTTCGTCGGCACGGGCGGCTCGCTGACCGGCCGCGGCGCGGACCTGCTCATCATCGACGACCCCATCAAGGACCGCGACGAGGCCAACTCCAAGTCCTTCCGCGACAAGCAATGGGAATGGTTCACGCAGGTGGCCATGACCCGACTGATGCCCGGCGGGCGCGTGGTGCTGATCATGACCCGCTGGCATGAGGACGACCTCATCGGCCGGCTCATCGACCCCTCGAACCCCTGCTACAACCGCGACGAGGCGGCCAACTGGAAGGTGCTGGCCCTGCCGGCCTTGGCCGTCGAAGACGACCCCATGGGCCGCAAGCCCGGCGAAGCCCTCTGGCCGAGCCAGTTCCCCGCCCATGTGCTCGAGGCCCAGCGGCGGCTCGACCCCGCCGGCTTCTCGGCCCTGTACCAAGGCAAGCCCACCCCCGAGGACGGCGACTTCTTCACCAAGGAGATGATCGTCGGCTACCGCCCCGGCGACCTGCCCTCGAACCTGCGATGGTATGCGGCCTCCGACCACGCCGTCGCCACCACCCAGGACGCCGACCGAACCTGCATGGGCTGCGTCGGCCTCGACGAGAACGGGGACGTCTGGGTGCCTCCCGACATCTTCTGGCGCCGCGCCCGCACCGACCACGTCGTCGAGGGCATGCTCAACCTGATGGACAAGTACCGCCCCGTCTGGTGGTGGGCCGAACGTGGCCACATCTCCAAGGCCATCGGCCCCTTCCTCCGCAAGCGCATGGCCGAACGCCAGATCTACTGCGCCATCGACGAGGTCGTCCCCTCCAAGGACAAGCAGACCCGCGCCCAAGGCATCCGCGCCCGCATGGCCATGGGCAAGGTCCACTTCCCCAAGTTCGCCTCCTGGTGGCCTGACGCCGAGGCCGAGCTGCTCAAGTTCCCCCGTTCCCGCCACGACGACTTCGTCGACTTCCTCGCCCACATCGGCATGGGGCTGGACAAGACCGTCTCCGCCCAGCCCGTCATCCCCAAGGACGACGGACCCAAGGCCGGGACGTGGGCCTGGATCAAGGCATCGGCCCGTTCCGTGGCCGACCGCGAGAAAAGGTTGAAATCCAACTGGTCCTGACAACACTCCCCGCAACAATGGAAAATGACATGCCTATCGACGCTCCTCCGCCGGAGCCCTTGCTGACCGACGAGAAGCCCTCGAGCGGCATGATCCGCGAGGTCGACCCTGAGATCACCGCCGCGCGCAAGGCCCTCGTCTCCGAGTGGCAGGACAAGGTGCTCAAGGCCAAGACGCATTGGGAAGACTCCCACAAGCGCATGAAGGAGGACATGAACTTCCTCATGGGCGAACAATGGCCGCACGGCAACGGCGACAAGTACGTCGCCAACCTCGTCCAGCGCCACGTCCAGCAGCGCGTCGCCTCGCTCTACGCGAAGAACCCGAAGGCCGTGGCCAAGCGCCGCGAGACCCTCGACTTCACGCTCTGGGACGAGACTCCCGGTTCGCTCGAGATGGCCAAGGTCGTCTCCGAGCAGTCCATGATGCAGACCGGCATGCCCGACCCTCGCGCGGCCGCGCTTCTCGAGGACGTGATGCAAGGCTTCGAGCGTCGCAAGAACATCGACAAGATCGCCAAGACCCTCGAGATCGTCTTCCACCAGACCGTCGAGGAGCAGGCCTTCAAGACGCAGATGAAGCAGCTCGTCCGCCGAGTCTGCGCCACCGGCGTCGGCTTCCTCAAGGTCGGCTTCCAGCGCACGATGGGCCGACGCCCCGAGGACGCCGAGAAGATCACCGACGTCACCGAGCAGATCAAGATGCTCCAGCGCCTGATGGCCGACAAGCATGACGACAAGTTCGACGACCAGTCCGCCCGCATGGAGCAGCTCAAGCTCATGCTCGAGGAGATGATGCGCAAGCCCGACGCCATCGTCGACGAAGGCCTCGTCTTCGATTTCCCGCAGTCGCAGACCATCATCCTCGACACCCGCTGCCGCCAGCTCAAGGGCTTCATCGGCGCCGAATGGGTCGCCCAGGAGTTCGTGCTGTCCGTCGACGAGGTGAAGGAAATCTACGGCGTCGACCTCGGCAAGTCCTACGTCCCGCAGTCCGTCATCCGCGACGGCAAGCCCGAGAAGTCCGGCGAGCCGATGGCCCGCATCTGGGAGATCTACTGCAAGCGCGACGGCCTGAAGTACGTCGTCGCCGACGGCTACACGGACTTCCTCACCCCGCCGGCCTGCCCTGACATCAAGCTCAAGCGCTTCTGGCCCTTCTTCGTGCTGACCTTCAACGAGGTCGAGAACGAGAACGAAATCTACCCGCCCTCCGACGTCCGCCTGCTGACCCCGGTCCAGCGCGAATACAACCTCGCCCGCCAGCGTCTGCGCGAACACCGCAACGCCAACAAGCCCCTCTACGTCACCCCGCAGGGCGCGCTCACCGAGGAGGACATCAAGAAGCTCTCCGACCGCTCGGCCAACGAAGTCATCCAGCTCCAGGCCATCCAGCCCGGCCAGTCCGTCGAGCAGGTGCTCCAGCCGGTCAAGGCCATCCCCATCGACCCCGCCCTCTACGACACGTCCTTCCTCATCGACGACATGTTCCGCATCGTCGGCACGCAGGAAGCCAACCTCGGCGGCACGGGCAGCTCGACCGCCACGGAAGTCTCCGTGGCCGAGTCCAGCCGCATGTCCTCGCTCGGCTCGAACGTGGACGACCTCGACGAGTTCCTCACCGAAGTGTCCCGTGCCTCCGGCGCGGTCCTTCTGGCCATGATGAACCCCGAGACCGCCGCCAAGATCGCCGGCCCCGGCGCCGTCTGGCCGACCCTCTCGGCCCAGGAGATCGCCGACAACCTCCTCCTCGAGATCGAGGCCGGCTCCAGCGGCCGCCCGAACCGCGCCGCCGAAATCGCGGCCTTCGAGCGCCTCGCCCCCACCCTCCTCCAGATCCCCGGCATCGACCCCGTCTGGTTCGCCAAGCAGGCCATCAAGCGCCTCGACGACGGCATGGACCTCACCGACGCCATCAACGCGGCCATGCCCTCCATCATCGCTCAGAACGCCCAGAAGCAGGTCGGCACCGGCAACCCCGCCTCCGACCCAAACGCCCAAGGCCCGCAAGGCGCCGGCAACGTCGAGAACGCCGCAGGCGCCCGAGGCACCGGCGGAGGCGTCCAGGTGCCCAACGTGCCCCCCGCCAACCTGTACAACGAAGGCCCCCCGCCTCCGAACGCACAGTAGTTGTTGATTTTTCCTACCAACATGACCAACATACCCGACGTGCAAGAGACGCTAAACCAGCCTGATTCGGCCCCGTCAGCCGAAACCACGAACACCCTGCCGGTGGCAACGCCGGCGGTCGCGGAGACTCATGCGCCAGAGGCGCGCGAGGAGTCGGCTCCGCAAAACGACGCTAAAGAACGTGCCGCTGCCCCGTCAGTAGCGGACGACAAGGACGCTAAAAAGAAGGCCACTCTGCTCGATGTCGTGAAGAACGGCCTCGAAAAGGGCAAGCCTGACTCGGACTCGTCCGTCGAGGGGGAAAAGCGGGATGCCGCCGAGGGAAAGTCTGACGAAGCCAAGACCAGTCTGGACGACGGTCAACAGCCGAAGGAAGACGCCCAGAAGGCCGCTGATAAAGTCCCGTTCCACAATCATCCGCGATGGAAGGAAATGGTCGCCGAACGCGAAGCCTTGAAACCCAAGGCCGAGCAGTACGAGAAGATCACCACCTTCATGAAGCAGAACGCCCTCTCGGAAACCGAGATGGTCGAAGGCTTCAACATCATGGCCATGATGAAACAAGACCCCGCCAAGGCCTATGCGGCCCTGCGTGGGTACGTCGACAAGCTCGCTCCGCTCGCTGGGGAAATCCTCCCCGACGACCTGAAGAAGCGCGTCGACGACGGTTTCGACTCCGAGGAGTCCGCCAAAGAGCTCGCCCGGCTTCGCGCCGAGCGGGAGTTCAACGCGGCCCGACAGAGGGAAGCCATCGAACGACAGGAACAGGAACGCGCCGCCTTAGCGCAGCGCGAGATGGTTTCCGCCGTGACGTCTTGGGAACAGGCCGAAGAAGCGAAGGATCCCGACTGGTCCAAGAAATACAACCTGGTCAACGACCGGGTCCGCGTACTGCTCACCACCGAGCGGCCGGCGACTCCTTCGGACGCAATCAAGCTCGCACAACGCGCGCTCGCCGATGTGAACGCCAGCCTCAGTTCGGTCACGGGCAGGAACACGCCGATCAAGGCTCCGACCAGTTCGATGTCGTCCGCTTCAACTCGCCCGACCCCACGCTCCTTGTTGGATGTCGTGAAGTACGGCCTCAACACCTAAGACCCAGCACACACCATGCCCTCCAGCACGTTCACCAACGTCGAGTCGACCATCGCGTCGTCCCTCGACTTCCACATCAAGTCCCCGGCGTTCGCCCAGACCGTCCAGGACAAGCCCCTCCTCAACGCCTTCACGAAGAAGCAGAAGACCTTCGCCGGCGGCAAGGGAGAGATCACCAAGTCCGTTAAGTTCAACTACTCGACGACCATCAACGGTTACGAAGGCGACGACTCCGTCTCCTACGTCAACCCGCAGAACGTCAAGAAGGCGAGCTACGGATGGAAGGAAATCCACGCCGGTATCACCGTCACCCTCACCGAGCTCAAGCAGGCGGGCATCTCCGTCTCTGACACCAACGGCGAGTCCTTCTCCAAGCACAGCGGCCGCGACGCCTTCGTCCTGACCGACCTGCTCCAGGAGAAGCTCGACGACATGTCCGAAGGCTGGGCTCAGGGCATGAACAGCATGCTCTGGAAGGACGGCACCCAGGACGCCAAGCAGGTTCCCGGTCTGATGAGCCTCATCAAGCCGGCCGCCTCCACCGCCCTCGGCACCACCGGCGGCATCTCCCGCGTCTCGAACGCCCTCTGGCGCAACCGCGCGGCCTCCTTCACCTACGCCGCCGGCTCGACCGCCATCATCGACGGTCTCCGCGCCGAAGTGCGTCAGCTGAAGCGCTACGGCGGCAAGCCCAGCATGATCGTCTGCGGCTCCGGCTTCCTCGAGAAGCTCGAGAAGGAAATCCACAGCAAGGGCCTGTTCACCCAGTCCGGCTTCTCCAAGGGCACCGACATCGCGATGGGCGCTCCGTCCATCCTCGGCATCGGTGAGTTCGTCTACGACCCGACCCTGGACACCCTCGCCAAGCACGACGGCACGGGCAACCAGAGCAACTTCGCCTACGTCCTCGATACGGACGCCATCAACCTCATGGTGATGGACGGCGAAGACAAGAAGACCCACAACCCGGCCCGCCCCGAGAACAAGTATGCCATCTACAAGGGCATGACCTGGACGGGTGGCCTGGTGGCTTGGAAGCTCAACAGCTCCGGCCTGTACGAAGCGGCCTAATCGGGCCGGCTACATAGCCCCGACGGGGGGTGGTTCTTACGGGACCACCCCCCTTTCTTTGTTGCACTTCCCTGACCCCTGCACAAAACAGGATGCACTATGCAAACCGCCCAAGCTGAAATCCTCCTCCACGGCAATATTAGCTCCACGGTCGTCCGTATCGTGACGCCCGCCGAGATCCCGCTCCTGCGCCACATCCACGGCGACGACGCGGTCATCAACGTCGAGGCCAAGGACAACATCAAGCGCACGAACGCCGAGGAGGTCGAACGCCTCAAGGGCTTCTACGGCGAAGAAGTGTTCGCCAAGGTCTTCCCCGGCGCCCTGCCCAAGCTGCCCGACACCCTCGCCGAAGTCGGCGCCGCGGCCGTCGAGGTCGTCGAAGAAATCAAGCCCCTGAAGAAGGTCAACTGAGATGGCCCGAGGAACGTCGCTCTCCGCGCTGCGGGACATGCTCCGCGCCGAGATCGGCGCGTCCTCGAACGTGGCCATGGGTGTCAACACCCAAGACCAGTATGACCACATCCTGCGTCGCACGCAGGAGCGCCTGTGGAACGACTTCGCGTGGCCGTTCGGCTACATCAAGCGCGACGAGCAGCTCCAGAACAACCAGCGCTACTACGCCTTCGACAATGACGTCGACTTCACCCGCATCGTCAAAGCCGAGGTGAAGTACGACGGCAAGTGGGTCGACCTCGCCTACGGCATCAGCGGCGACGAATACAACCAGTACGACTCCGACGCCGGCGAGATGAGCGAGCCGGCCATGCGCTGGCAGCATTACGAAGGCAACCAGTTCGAGATCTGGCCCGTGCCGAACACGGCCAACCAGGTCGTCCGCTTCAAGGCGGTCAAGAAACTGCCGCCCCTCATCTCTCCTTCCGACACCGCCATCCTCGACGACAACCTCATCGTGCTGTTCGCGGCCGCCGAGCTCCTCGGCCGTGCCAAGGCCACGGACGCCCAGGCCAAGCTCTCTCAGGCCACGGCCCACTACAACGCCCTCAAGGGCAACGCCCAGAAGAACGACCGCTTCATCTTCGGCGGCGGACTTCCCACCGGCGAACGCATCCGATACGTCGGCGGCCGTGCCGTCCGAGAAAGAGACTGATGCCCTACGTCGTCGTCGATAACTTCAGCGGCGGCCTGGACAGCAGGCGGCACGTCCTCAATTCCAAGAGCGGCACGCTGTCGAAGCTGGTCAACGCCCACATCACCCGCGGCGGTGAGATCGAGAAGCGCAAGCGTTTCTTCGAGACCATCGACATGGGCGTCGGGGAATATTTCGCCGCGGTCACGTTCGGCATGGAGGCCACGGCCGAAGGCATCTACGTCTTCGGGCGAGACCCTGCTCCAACAAGTTGGCTTGGAGGTTATGCTTATGGTTTCAATGACACCAAGTTCATCTACCAGCACCTTGCCCATCCGGTTTTTCCTGACGATTTCAAGCTGATTGGCATCACACACTCGACGGTCTACGGCGGGAAGCCATTCGTCATCGCCGAGTTCGGATCGCTCGACGTGGCGGGAAATTACGGCGCCGCAGCTCACCGCATCGCCTTCTATGACGGCGTCGCCATTAAGGACTGGTATGAGGGCTATACCGGAAAGATGCTGTATTCGTCTTCGTATACCCACTTCATTTCCAATTTTGTCTCATACTTCCCGGTCTCTGGCTATTCAGCGTCCACTCCGGTAGACCCGCTTGAGTTATACTTCACGGTCACGGGCCAGCCCGGCAAGCCGTTCACGCTGACCGCCAGCACGGACTTCGGCGGCACGCCGGCCATCACGACGACGCAGGCCGCGAAGGTGGCGGTTCCTGAGACTCTGGCCAAGGGCTCCTTCTCCATCACGGGCGGTTCTACGACCGCAGCCAACGCATCGCGCGGCGGACGCTACCTCGACGCGGCCAGCCTGCCCGGCATCCGCAGCATCCGCGTCGGCGCGAGTTCCGCGACGGCCGCCAACGGCATCGACCTCATCGGCTGGGGTGCGGCGACCGGGCTCAAGTACAATACCTACACGGTCACGGAGTCGTACGGAAGCGACGCCGGGGCTTTGTACTGGAACATCCGCAAGGCCATCAACGACAACACCTCGTCCGGCCTCGCGCATGGCCACTCGGCACGCTGGGCGAGCTACGGTGGTTGGTCTGGTCCCGACCCTTCTGCTGTCTGGATTGACGCCCCTTCGGCGCTTGGCTCCGGCGCGAACGGATTGCTCGTCCAGATCGAGTTCGACTCCAATCCCCACGGCGTTGCCAACCTGTCGGAGTTCATCGACACGACTACCATCGCAGTCAGTCCGTACGACAACCAGAGGCACATCGCCACCTTCGGCGTCCTTGCCAACGGGTCTTTCAACCGCGTCAACTCCGTCAAGGTGGACGGCGTCGAAGTCCTCGGATCTTCTGTTTCTTGGGAGTCATCCCACGGCGAGACGGCCAATGCCATCGCCGCGCAGATCAACGCCTACACGTCCTCGACCGAGTATGTGGCCAGCGTGTCTGACGGCAGCAAGGTCGTGCTGACGGGGGTCGCCGGTTCCGGCAAGACTCCCAACGGCCGCGTCATCTCTGTCGAGGCCGAGGGGAATATCATCATCTCCGGCATCACAAGTTTCTCCGGCGGCGTCGACACGGTAGCCGCTGTCCCGCAGATCACAAAGGTTGACCTTGAACCGTGCGCGGAGGCTACGTCCTATGCCGTTTCTACTGAAAAGAAGTTTTCAGTCACCATCGTCGACCCGGAGAACCCTGCCGTTCCCGTCATCGTCGGGGCATCCCGCGTGGCCGGCACAAACCCGAACTTCTCCGTCACTTACAAGTCCAAGGAATACATCGGCGTCGGTTCGACCCTTTACTTCTCGGCCGTCAACGACGCGACGAAGTGGGACATCTACGACACGGGTTCAGGCTTCATCGACATGTCGAACAACTTCGGCGGCCGTGAAGACCTGACCGGCGTCGGACTCTATCAGAACTACCTGGCGGTCTTCAGCCGGCGCAGCATCCAGCTCTGGTCGATGGACGCCGATCCTGCCCAGAACAGACAGGTCCAGGTGCTCGCCAACACGGGCTCAATCGCTCCGGACTCCGTCGTCTCGGTCGGCTCCATCGACCTGCTCTATCTCGCCGACAACGGCGTGCGTTCGGTGCGCGCCCGCGAGAACACGGACACGGCCTACGCCTCGGACGTCGGCTCGGCCATCGACAGCATCGTAATCGACCATATCGCGTCCCTTGCTTCCGAGGGATATGAAGACCTGGTCGACAAGTCGAAGGCCGTCATCGAACCTATCGACGGCCGCTACTGGCTGTCCATCAAGGACAAGATCTTCGTCCTGTCCTACTTCCCCGGCAGCAACATCGCCGCTTGGTCCATCTATGAGCCGGGCTTCACCGTGGATGAGATGGTCGCCCGCGAGGACAAGGTCTTCCTGCGGTCCGGCGACAAGATCTACGTCTACGGAGCCGCCGGCTTTGACAACAGCGTCTACGACGACTGCGAGGTAGTGGTCGAGCTGCCCTACCTCGACGCCAACAAGCCCGCCACCTACAAGGAGGTCAAGGGCATGGACGCCACCGTTGAGGGTGAGTGGGAAATCAGCATTGGTTTCGACCACACCAACCCGACGGCCCGAGACCCTGTCATGCGTCCGACCGGCCCGACCTTCGCCTTGGGCAAGATCCCGGCGACGGGCATCGGCACCCACTTCGGCCTGCGTATGACCAATGATGCGGCCGGCTACGCCCGCCTCGCCAACATCATCGTCCACTACGACGAGATGCACTCCAAACACGACGCAGGCTGATCTTTATGTGTACGTACAGAAACCCTGACGAACCCCGAAAAGCCAGAGGCGGATTTTTTGGTGCGGTCATCAAAGATTTCGCTCAGGCCAAAAACCCCACCTTCAACCCCGTGAAGCGGACCATCGACAACTGGTCGCCCAACGCCCCCGTCAACCCGATGGGCGTGGCCATGGCTGGCAAAGCCGCCTCAATGGCCGGCGCCAGCCCGTCTCCGTCCAAGCCGATGAAGATTGCCGACTCCTTCCTCGGAACGACTGACACGGCCGCCCAGAAACCCCAGTCCGGCTACAAGGTCGTCGGATGAGGCTGGCCAAGCTCAACGAGGATGACCTGCTCTACGTCGCCAGCAACATGCGGGAATGGGACCGCCGGGAAGTCTTCGCCACCCGCTGGGACGACGACCCTGCCTCGCTTGTCTCCGGCCTTCTGGCTGGCGGCGAGTTCGGCTGGGTTGCTGGTGAAGGTGAACTACCCATAGCCGCCTTCGGCGCCGTCCCCACCTGGGCGGGCAACTGGCAGGTCTGGATGTTCGCGACCGACGAGTGGCCCAAGGTGGCGCTTGGCGTCACCCGTTTCATCCGCAAGGTCATGATCCCGGCCCTCGAGGACGTCGGCTGCCACCGTGCCGAGTGTCGGTCGATGGAAGGCCACGACGTCGCCCACAAGTGGCTGAAAGCCCTCGGAGCCCACAAAGAGTCGGAACTCCCCCACTACGGCCGGGACGGCGAAACGTTCTATCTTTACTGCTGGACGAGACCGATAACCCGACCACACTCACGGGAAACCTAAACTATCATGTGTACCGGAGGAGGAGGAGGAGACGGGGGCGCCGCCCAAGCCAGAGCCGACGAGGCTGCTCGTCAGGCACGCATCAAGCAGGGCGTCGAGTCCATCGACAAGAACTTCGGCGGCTTCGACAAGAACTTCTACGACAGTCGCGCCAGGGCGTACACGAACTACGCAAACCCGCAGCTTTCCGATCAGTATGCGAACACGCAGCGCAACCTGACCTATAACCTTGCCCGTCAAGGCCTGACCTCGTCCAGCGAGGCCTCGCGTAACGTCGGCGAGCTCCAGCGCCAATACAACGACGCTCGCGCGCAGATCGCAGCCAAGGGAATGGACGCGGCCAACGATGCCCGCCAGAACATCGAGCAGAACCGCTCCGAACTCATCTCGCAGCTCTACACGACCAGCGACCCGACGGCGGCCGCAAACGCCGCGTTGAACCGCGCGTCTATCCTTTCCCAGCAGCAGTCATTCTCGCCTCTCGGCCAGCTGTTCGCCAACACCACCGGCCTCCTCGGCAACGCCGCTACCGCCGGATACTACGACCGCAACGCTCCGGGCCTCGGCGCCTACGGCATCAACGTCGGCACCGGCAACCGCGAAAGGGTCATCAGGTAATCACCATGTGCCTCCCAGCCCTAGCAATCGCCTCCCTTGCCCTGACGGCCGCAGGCACGGCCGCAAGCGCAGCTGGCGCTCGCCGTGCCCGCAAGGCCATGGACGGAGCCCGTGAGGCCGAGCGTATCCGCCAGAAGGGGTTTCAGGATCAGTCCAACTCCCTGTTCGCCGAGTCCCTCGGCCAGCAAGGCGCTGACACCCAGAAGGACAAGATCGCCCAGGCCGAAGCCGACCGTGCGGCCACGACCACCGCGGCTCAGTCCGCCGCTCCCGTCGTCAACGTCCCCACGCAGGGCGACACCCCGACCGTCGTCGCCGACGAGACCTCCACCCGTGTCGGCATCGGCAACGCTCAGGCCGCCCAGGACGCCTACAACCGCGCGGCCCTCGCCTCCTTCGGAGATGTTCAACTTGGCAACGCCCTGATGAACGCCCGCTACGGCCAGCAGCAGGGACAGATCGGCAACTTCATGAAGGGTTCGGCTGACGTTCTCGGCCTTGAGATGGAAGCAGCCTCCCGCAGGGGTGACAAGCTCAAGGGCATCGGCTCTGGCCTGACGGCCCTTGGTTCCGTCGCCGGCATGGGTGCTGGCATGGGATGGGGTGCTCCCGCCGCCGCTCCTGCCGCGGCCACCACCGCCAACAGCATCACTCAATCCGCCGTGCTCCCGAGCACGTCCGCCGGCGCATCGTTCGGAGCGAACCCAGACTGGTTCCGCCTCAGCAACCCCAATAACTGGATCTACAAGACCGGCACGCAGCGCGTGGGTTTCTAAAAAATCATGTCCGACTATTCCTGGATCAAACCCGCCACCGAGAACATCGCGAACCTGTTCGGCCTGAACCCGCGCGCAGCGGCCGAAGGCCGACGCATGCAGTCAGAGCAAGAGTTTCTCGCCGCCCGCACCCGCAACACGGACGCGGACACCGGCCTTTCTCCGTACCGCCAGCGCCTCCTCGAGGCTCAGGCCGCCACGCAGGGCGCCCTTGGCGGCAAGTACGGCGCCGAGACCGGCAAGACTAACGCTGAGGCTGAAGGCATCAAACTCACCAACAGCGTCCGCTCAAAGCTCGGTGACGCCGTTCGTGAATATGTCAATGCGTCGCCTGAAGCCCGCAGGACTGCCGGAGCCAACATGAGCGGATTGCTGGCTCAATTCGGCGTCAACCCCGAGCAGTCAATGGGTGCCGTTCGCGACGCCGAGTCCCTCATTAACTCGACCACCAACCCAGAGCTCGCCGCCCAGCAGGGCAAGATTTCAGCGGCTTTTGCTCCGGACGCTGCTTTCTCCGCCAAAGAGCGCGAGAAGTACCAGTCGTCTAGGGCCGCCGCTTCGCAGGCCGAAGCCATCGCCGTCCAGCAGGAGAAGAACAAGGGATCGCTTGCCGAGGCCTTTCAAAAGGCAGGACTACCTGGCGCCGCAAATGCGCAGGCTCAGGTCGACCAGATGGAACTCAATCGCCAGGCCGAAGGCATCAAGGCCGGCGCCGAGTGGGCCATGAAGGTTCCCTTCAACGGCGGCTTCCTCTCCGAGGATCAGGCATACCAGCTGGCTCAGGCCGCCCGTGCGGCCAACCCGACCCTCAATCCGCAGGACGCCATCGTCAAGTTCGTCAGGGACAACCCGAAGATGCTCCAAGGCAACTGGGAGGTGTTCGGCAAGAACAAGGTCGACATCCCTGGCGGCATCCCCGCCACGGTCCCC
>JACCDU011192305.1_pt1 | contig 16031 bp, 16 predicted proteins | sample 7446081 | NCBI WGS metagenome assembly JACCDU01 (sample SAMN15323447, study PRJNA562643) | freshwater metagenome | isolation source: river surface water | place: USA:Blue River Watershed | collected 2017-08-17
CGTTGAATTCCGCGAGGAGCGCTAAGAATGGCAAAGAAGAGCAAGATTGCTCGTAACGAGCAGCGCAAGGTTGTTGTTGAGCGCTACGCAGAGAAGCGTCTAGCCCTGAAGAAGGCGCTAGTTGACCCAAACTCCACCGCTGAGCAGCGCGAGGAGGCTCGTCTGGGCCTTCAGAAGCTGCCTCGCAACGCGAGCCCAGTTCGCGTTCGCAGCCGTGACCTAATCGATGGCCGCCCACGTGGTGTGCTTTCCAAGTTCGGCATCAGCCGTGTTCGCTTCCGTGACATGGCTCACGCAGGTGAGCTTCCAGGTGTGACCAAGTCCAGCTGGTAATCAGTTCTAAATCTGATCCCGCCTAGAGAGGCCAATTACCTCTCGAAGGCGGGATTAGTTTTTCTGCGCCAACAAACCTCTTAGCAAGATCAAGCTCCGCCTTTAGATGCGGGGCCATTTCTTTTTCCAGCGCCTTACCAACAAACGGCTCTTTCCAAAGCGATAGCACCCTAAGTTCCTGCGATTTACGCTCATGCTTTAGATCGACCCGGCCCACTAGTCGGTCTTTGTAGAGGATTGGGAGGGTGTAATACCCATACTTACGTTTTGGTTCTGGGGTGTAGATCTCGATCATGTAGTCAAAATCAAACAATCTTCGGTTCCGATCGCGATGCCAGGTGAGTGGGTCGAAGGGGTTGAAGATTCTCAGCGGCCGACTGAATTCGAGGTCAACTTGGGCTTCAAGGGTTTCTGCCAGCGCGTAGTTTGGTTCTTGCCAGCCCTCAACCAATACCTCGACAAGCTTCCCGCTAGCAATCAGCGACCTAAAAGATGCCTTCGCCTCGGTCTTGGTGAATCGAAAGTAATCGGCCAACTCACCCTCGGTTGCAATGCCAAGAGCCTGGGCAGATCGCCTCAGCAGTTCGATCTTCTGCTCCGCCTCCGTCAAGCCAAGCTCGGGCATGGAAACCTGCTCGGGCAGGGCATAGAGCCTAGAGAAGTTCTTCCTTCCAGCACTCACCATCTCTCCGGCAAAGAACAGGCGTTCCAGAATCAGCTTCACCTCAGACCAACCCCACCAGTTGCCGGTGCGCTTATTGGAATCATGTTCGAACTGGGCAATGGTCATTGGACCGTTTTGCCTGAGCTCTCCCCTGATCCAATTAGTGAGCTGGTGCTTCGGCGAGAGCAGCGCTTTTACTTTGTCGCGCTGGCGATATTCGTTGCGACGGAACTCGAATAGCCCCCAGTCCTGAGGCGCAATCAGGGCTGCACAGTGCGCCCAGTACTCCCTGAGATCCGGAGCGGACCCCGCTCCGAAAGCGAACCGCTCAAACTCATCGAGAGAATAGGCACCCACTCGAGAGAATGCGGGCATCAGGTGCGCCCTGGTGAAAACGTTGACCGAGTCGATTTGAAACAAATGCAGAGTTTTCAGAGCATCCTGGATGGTATTCACTGGCCTGTGAATGCCCAACGAATACAGTGCTAGGGCCCTGGCCTGCTCCTGAGTTAGCGGTTTAGTAATTTCAAATCTCGGTTCTTTTTGGTCGACCTAACTCTATTCCGCGTCGTTATTGGGCAAGCGGGGATGTCGCGGGATTTGGCAATTTTGGTTCGGTTACCCCTAGAAAGTCCAAAAAACCGCGTGAATTCAAGGAAAACTCCCCCGCAACACGCCGAGGTATGAGCGTTGACTTGGTATCTAGGGCTATAGGTTGATTGAGACATTCCTGTCCCTAGACGTCCAGGAGGACCAAAATGAACAAGAGCGAGCTCGTAGCAGCAGTCGCAAAGCACACCGGCGAGTCACAGGCCGCTGTTGGCCGTGTTATCGACGCAATGTTTGAGACCATCGGCGCATCAATCAAGAAGGGTGACAAGGTCACCATTCCTGGTTACCTAACCGTTGACAAGGGCCGTCGTGCAGCACGCACCGGACGCAACCCACAGACCGGCGCAACCATCCAGATTGCAGCTGCAAACACCGTTAAGGTTTCTGCAGGTAGCAAGCTAAAGGCTGCTGTTAAGTAAATAAGCCAAACGATAGAGGCGGTGGTCTTCGGACCACCGCCTTTGTCTTATCCAAAAGGTAGGGTTGAGGGGTGAACAATCGCGCTCGTGGCTACATCTATGTTGCTGGCCAACTCCTGCTCCTGGGCCTACTTTTCACAGCTCCGCGGATGGACTCACCCTATGGAGCTTGGAGCGAGCTGATTAGCTACCTGGGTCTGGCCGTTATGGCCGGGGGTATCGCGATCTTGATCGCGAGTTTTCTAAGACTTGGCAAGTCACTCACCGCTAACCCAGTTCCTAAAGACGATGGTGAATTGGTGGTTTCTGGGCTGTATGCCTTCGTTCGTCACCCGATCTACTTGGGCTTGCTGCTCCTTGGTTTCGGGGTGGTGCTGGATGCCGGCTACTGGCCCCAGATTTTGATTTTCCTCATGCTCTACATTCAGCTGCACATCAAAGCCAACTTCGAGGAGTATCTGCTGAAGCAGAAATACCCAGGTTATGCGGCCTACTCAGCCAAGACCCCAAGGTTTTTCCCGAGGTTTAGGTAATTGACTAAAAACCTAGCTCGACAGTCACTCCTTGCCATCGCCTTAGTTGCGCTTGGTGCGGTGCTGAGTGTTTATGCGGGGTTGATTTTTGGTGGAGCTACCATTCCCTTGCCATTTTCGGATCCGGGTCCAGTGGTTCGCTGGGGATCGCCGATTGCCAAGCTTGTGATGAATCTGTCTATGGCTGTCACGGTTGGAACTCTTGTCTTCTCCGCCTATGCCGCAAACAAAGCAGAGCGCGATGAGCTGCGTCCAGTCGCAGCCTGGGCAGCAGCACTTTGGTTGATTTCAGGCAGCGCCTACTTCGTTCTCACCTACCTCTCGGCTTCGGGAACCCAAATCTCATTCGGTTCAGAGTTTTCGGAGGGGTTGTGGCTATTTGCTACCCAGATTGAACTTGGGACGCTTTTGGCATGGAACCTGCTCTTCGCAATGGTGCTGAGTTTGACAACTATCGCCCTCAATTCTCAGCTCTGGGTTGCGATAAACGCAGCTCTAGCCATAGCTGCGCTCTACCCCCTCGCAGAGTCTGGGCATGCTTCAAGTGATGTTGGTCACGCGGTTGCGGTGAACTCGATGCTGATGCACCTGGTTGGGGTATCGGTTTGGCTCGGCGGGTTATTTGCCCTCTACGCGGTGTTTTTCTCGAGTTCCGAGCGATCGGGAGAACTAACTAGGCGCTACTCAACTCTCGCGCTAATCAGTTTCATTGTGGTTTCAATTTCGGGTCTCACCGCAGGTTATGTCAGGCTCTACCAGCCGAGCGACTTGTTCAGCGAGTACGGTCTCATGCTGATCGGTAAAGCGATTTTGTTGGTATCACTCGGCGCCTTCGGCGCTCGCCACCGAGTAATTCTCGCTGGCAAATTTGCTGAGCGCGCCCGCGGATTCTGGCGACTGGTGGCATTCGAGCTTGTTGTTATGGGCTTGGCTTTCGGACTCGGCACGGCTCTTGCTAAGACCGCGACACCGGTCTCAGATGCCGAGTTCGTGCCACCGACCCCTGCCCAGTTATTGACCGGGGACCCACTTCCACCTGAGCTAACAGCAAGTTCCTGGTTCACGGTTTGGGACATTGATCCGCTGTGGGCAACTGTCGTCCTGTTCGGTGTTTCGCTCTATCTAATCGGCGTTTTCAAGCTTCTATCCAGAGGCGATAAGTGGTCCTTTGGTCGCACAGCCTCCTGGCTGGGCGGCATGGCACTGTTGTTCTACGTGACATGTGGCGCCCCCAATGCCTACAGCGAGTATCTGTTCTCAGTCCATATGGTCGGGCACATGTTGCTTTCAATGTTTGTTCCGGTGCTTTTGGTGCCGGGAGCTCCGGTCACACTCCTTTCCAGGGTTTCCGCAGCCAGAAAAGACGGTTCTAGAGGGCTGCGGGAGTGGGTGCTCTGGGCAGTTCACACCCCATACGCCTGGCTAATCTCCCACCCGCTGTTTGCCGGATTCAACTTCGCAATTTCGCTAGTGCTGTTCTACTACACCCCAGCGTTTAGGTGGGCAACCGAGCAACACCTTGGGCACCAGTGGATGATCGTGCACTTTTTGATTACCGGTTATCTATTCGTTCAATCTTTGATTGGCGTTGACCCACAACCCCACAAGCCTGGATATCCGCTAAAGCTGATGCTTCTAATTGGCACCATGGCGTTTCACGCCTTCTTTGGGCTGGGACTTATGAACGAGAAGAGCCTGCTGCTGGCCGACTGGTTCGGATCGATGGGTCGCACCTGGGGCGATGACCCACTCTCAGACCAGGCAATCGGCGGTGCCTTTGCATGGGGCGTTGGTGAGATCCCAACCATCCTGATTACCCTCTACGTGGTTTTCCAGTGGTCAAAATCAGATGACCGTGAGCGCAAGCGCCTCGATCGCGCCTCTGACCGCTCAGGTAACCAGGATCTCAACGATTACAACGAAATGTTGCGCAAGCTAAGCGAGCGCTCATGATCATTGAACTCAGCGAAGAACAGCGCAATCTCTTTGACTACATCGAACAAACCGATGCCCATGTTTTTGTCACCGGTAGAGCAGGAACGGGAAAATCCACCTTGCTTTCGCACCTGGTAGCAAACACCGAGAAATCATTTGCGGTATGCGCACCAACGGGCGTCGCCGCGCTAAATGTTGGTGGGGTTACTATCCACTCCCTCTTTACCTTCCCACTCGGGCTACTGGGCGAGGTCGACATTGGTAAGCACCTGTCCCGCAGAACCAGGGATGTCCTAAAGGCGCTGGACATGCTGGTGATCGATGAGGTTTCCATGGTTTCGGCCGATCTGATGGATGCCATCGATAGGGCGTTGAGAATTGCCAGGGGCCGAAGAAACCTGCCCTTTGGTGGGGCACAGGTCGTTATGTTTGGCGATCCCTACCAGCTTGCACCGGTGCCACCGCGGGATCCGCAGGAGCGCGCCTACATGGCCGAGAACTACCAATCAATTTGGTTCTTCGATGCCCATGTATTCAGAGACGCCGGCTTGGAGCGCTTCGAGCTGAGTGAAATCTTCCGACAGTCAGACATCCACTTCAAGGAGATCCTGAACGCAATCCGAGATGGTTCAGTCACCCAGGAGATGCTTGACCACATCAATCAGGCCGGCAATAGGTTTCCTCCACACCCCGATGTCATCAAGCTGGCAACCATAAACGAGACCGTGAACTCGGTCAATGCCCAGCGCATGAGCTTGATTCCAGGTGAGGCGAAGCTGTTTAGAGCCACCTATTCCGAGGGGGCAGCAAATGCCTTTGGCAGAGTGCTGCCCGCGGAGACCGAGCTTTACCTGAAGGTCGGTGCGCAGGTGATGTTTATCAAAAATGACGATGGCACTGGCGGTAAGCGCTGGGTGAATGGAACCATCGGTCACGTTGTCGACCTCAAAAAATCAGGCATTGTGGTTGTTGAGGTCGATGGCGAAGAGTTTGAGGTTGGACCTGCGACCTGGGAAAAGGTCCGCTACGAGGTTGAGGAAGACTTCGATGAGGCATCCGGCAAGGTCAAAGAGGTGCTGGTTCCCATCACGCTCGCCGAATTCAAGCAGATTCCACTGCGCTTGGCTTGGGCGGTAACGGTTCACAAATCCCAGGGACAAACCTATGACGAGGTCCAAATCGACATGGGTCGCGGAGCTTTCTCGCCGGGCCAGACCTATGTGGCCCTGTCCAGAGTCAGGTCCCTGGATGGTCTGTATCTGACTCGCGCCATCACCATGCGTGATGTGATGGTTGATAGGGATGTGGTTCGGTTTATGTCAGGGGCTCGTATAGACCCGGAGCTCGAAGCCACCAATTCAGAGCATCTGCCACCCTTCTAGACCAGTAACTCTCGTGGTGCCCGGTGTAGGGGTAGTGGTTTGCCACTAATTCATCTGCAGACTGGTAACCCTTTTGGCCCAGCTTCTCTTTTGCTCTGGAGTGGAAAGGTGCGTAGTAGGCATCTAGCTCCAGATCTCCGTGATCGGTCCAGATTCTGTGGGTTCCTGCCGGCGGCAGCATCGAGGTGAGTTCATCAACCATCACCTCCCTGCCAAATGGCCAGTGGGTGGAGAAACCAATGGCGGTTCCGAAGTGGCCGGGGCGCTTTGCCAATGTGTATAGCGAAATCAACCCACCCATGGATGCCCCCATAACCGCGGTGCGGTTGAGGTCATGCTCGATCCCGTAACGCTCAAGCGCAAAGGGCAAGATTGCATCGGCCAGAAGCGATACGTAAGAGTCACCAAATCCAGGCCCGCGAAGCTTTTGGAAATCCTGTGGCAGTGCATCCCAGAACTCAGGGTGAGCATCCAGGATTTCCTGCGGAGCAAGTTCACGAAGTCTGGTCTCATCGGATTGCCCCCACACTGCGATTACCAGGGGCTTTTCACCCCTAACTTCATCACGAATTGCGGTCAGGACCTCCCAGGTTTTACCAGTGAAGGAGTCCTTTTCATCGAAGATGTTCCTACCGTCGTGCATTACCAAGACCGGGGTCTTGGCGTGAACAGACTTTGGCACCCAGATATCTACCGTGTGGCCATCGAATTCGAAGCGCTCTAGCTTGCCCCCCGCTAGCCTTTGCTCCCTTAGCTTGCGCTCTCTGAATGCCATAAAAAGCGGGAGCGTAAATGCCAGCGCGGTGATGCCGGATAGCAGAAAGTAGAGCCAGACCCGCTTCATCTTTAGGCGTCTTGCCTCATAGATCATGAAGCCGGCGACCGTAATTGCCACGATGCTCAGATCAACCGACAGCACTAGGTCAACGGTTGAACCAAACCAGGCCTTTAGGTAGTCAGCCTGCTCAAAGACAGCCAGGGCGTTGAGCCACCAAGCCGTCACTAGTCCAAGAGCTGCCAGTGCAAAGTAGAACCGCTCCCTGAATACCGATGCCTTGACCATTACAGCCCCATACCTTTCTTGATGTGGTGCAGCTTCTCTTTTTCAACCTCGGTGATTGGAAGCGTTAGTGCAATTTCGAGTAGCCCGCTGGCGCAGGTATCACCTGGCTGAAGCTGAAGCTGATAAATCTCCTGAGCGATGTTTGGGTAGTCAAATTCGAATCGCCTGAATGGGTTGAGTGAGTCCGCGCTCGATACCTGCAGCGGTTTGTAGTGCCTAAACAGCCTGATGAGCTTCTCTACCGCGTAAATCTTGAGGTGCTGCTCGGCCGCAATCTTCTCACCGCGGCGAAATCGGCCAACCCCGATCTGAATCAGGGCTAGGAAGAGCTCAAATTCGGCTTCGGCATCAAGCTTTCTGGGCACCGATCGTTTGGCGATGGCCTCCATGCGGGAGGTGATATCCGCCTTGTCCAAAACCACAGCGAAATCATTGGCCGAGGCTAACTCAAGCTCCTGATCCTCAAAGACTGCAAACTCTAGAAGCCTCAGGTCTTTGTAGACAACCTTGAGGCCGTGAGCCGTTTCCCTAGGAGCGAGCAGAATCTCTTGGTGCCGAGGTAACCAATCGAGGTTTTTGCGATACTGCTCGCCAAAGCCAGGCTTTACCACCAGAAAGAAGTCATGATCCGAGTGCTCATCGACTCGGTGCAGAGCTGCCGAACTACCAAGAAAAACTAGCCCGATGACCTCTGGTCGGTTATCGACTCGATCTCTTAGTTCGGTCTGATAGGCCACGAATGCGTCATTGGATTGGCTCATAAGGACAAAGCTAACCGATAACCTTTTGACATGTTGCTATCAGACCGCGATATCAGGGCACAGATTGAGGCCGGCCGAATCGGCCTTGACCCGCTGAACATGGAGCTCATCCAGCCATCGAGCATGGATGTTCGATTGGATCGCTTCTTCCGTTTGTTTGATAACCACAAGTACCCATTCATTGACCCTCGCGAGCAGCAGGATGACCTAACCCGCTTTGTAGAGGTTTCCGCTGATGAGCCATTCATCCTGCACCCCGGTGAGTTTGTGCTCGGTTCAACCTTTGAGTTTGTTTCGCTCCCAGACGACATCGCCGCTCGCCTGGAGGGTAAGTCCTCACTGGGTCGACTTGGACTCCTCACCCACTCCACCGCGGGATTCGTTGACCCAGGATTCCAGGGTCACGTGACCCTAGAGCTCTCCAACGTCGCAACTTTGCCAATCAAGCTTTGGCCAGGGATGAAGATCGGTCAGCTCTGTTTCTTCCAGCTCTCTTCAGCGAGCGAAAACCCTTATGGTTCAGCCAAGTACGGCTCCCGATACCAGGGTCAGCGCGGTCCAACCGCGTCCCGCAGCTATCTAAACTTCCACATCTCTGACGTAGGTAACACGCCTCTAGAGAAATAGGCTCCTGGCTTCCTGGAGCACTCTTGGGGAGACGCGTTTCAGCGCGTAGTTATCGGCAGCTAGTTCACATAGCCTGTCGAGCTCGAAGGCAAAAACTCTAGAAACTAAAAACCATGGGGCAACCGTTAGCGCAAAAGCGCTGATGGTCTTTAGCGCATGGTGCCTAAGCCGGATGTGGCCGTATTCGTGCCACAAAATAGCTTCCAACTTCGCCTCATCTAGTTTCAGAGCCGAGCTGGAGAGATAAATCACTTTGGACTGCGTGATCGCTAGGTAGCCAGGAACCGATAGTTCACGAACCGAGACCCCTTGGAACTCAGTGCTAGTTGATTTGGACAGCTGGTTTAGATCCAGATCCTGTCCTCGGGCCTGGAAATAGGGGGCCAGCCTTAGATTCGTGATCGCCAGCAGCACGCCCGCAAAGGCCAGCAAAATCCAGGGAGCGAAGCTGATCAAAAGGGTTTGCCCGAGGTCTTCACCTGCCTGCAGGCTGAAGTAGCTTTGAAACACCGAACCAAACGCAATTACCAGTGCCGCTACCGACGCACCCAGACTGGTGATCAGTAGCAGAAACCAAATCCCAATTCCAAAGTTTGGGTGCTTTCGAAACTTGCCACTGAGGGTTAGGGGAGCGGTTGTGGAGATGGCCAAAACCAGCTCCAGAAGGAGCACTAGACCCAGCAGGTCACTGTTCAATTCGGCCCCTCTCGAGGTGAGTCTAGATGACTTAGACTTTCTGGTATGCGCGCTATGAAAAGCCTATTTTTGCTGCCAGCCCTCTTGGTTTTGACTGCCTGTGCCTCGCTGGCTCCGACCGCGACGAATTCGCAAGATACAGGCTTGTCGGCAAATGATGTGATGTTTGCCCAGATGATGATCCCACACCACCAGCAGGCGGTTGAGATGTCTGAGCTGGTTGCCGATCGCACCGATAACCCGGAGATTAACGCCTTGGCACTGGAAATCATTGCGGCGCAAGATCCTGAGATCACCCTGATGCAGAGTTGGATTGATGAATTTGGTGATGCGGGCATGAACCATGCTGGTCACTCAATGGGAGGCATGCTGACTGAGACCGAGTTGGAAAGCCTAAAAGCCAGTTCCGGAATTGAATTCGAGAAACTCTTTCTCCAGGGCATGATCAAGCACCACCAGGGTGCGATTGACATGGCTGATATGTTGACCAGCTCTAAATACGAGCCGGCCCAAAAGCTTCGAGTTGCAATTATCGAAACCCAAACAGCTGAGATTGAGCGAATGCAGAAGCTCTTGGAGAACTACTGATCTAGAGCTTTTCGAAGCTGCTCAAGCTGCTTGGCTGACAGACCACCCGCGAAATGCGAGAACACCAGCGCCGGGTTTGACTGATCCATTGCATCAAGCAGCAATTTGGCGGTGTGCTCTTCGCGGGATGAGGCAGCCTTGAAAATCAAAGTTCTGCCGGTGCCCTGCTCCTTGGTAACAAGACCTTTGTCTGTAAGCCGGCTCAAGACAGTCAAGATCGTGGTCACGGCCAGTGAGTCATCACCGAGCATGGCAAGGATTTGCTGGGAGCTCAGACCATCGGGCCTGTCCCAGAGACAGCCCAGTACCTCGGATTCGAGTTCACCCTGTTTGCGCTTTGACATGCGCACATTCTACGGGGTGTAGAGGTTAGTTTTGTGGATCGGTTATAACCGGTAGTGACTCGGTCTTTGGTTCGGGGCCCGGTGTGCGCTTGATGATGACCGCAATCACCAGGGCCGCCACCAAAACTATGACACCGCAGATAAAGACCGTGATCCTCACCCCAAAGTTCTCGGCAAACCAACCGATGGCAGGTGAACCAATAGGGGTGCCGCCCATAAAGATCAGTAGGTAGATTCCCATGACCCGTCCGCGCAGGGTTGGTTCGCAGTTGGTCTGAACGAACGAGTTTGCCCCAATCAACATCATCAGGGCCATGCCACCAACCAGCGGCAGGATCGCCGCGAAGGTGCCGTAGGTGGGCATCCAGGCAGTGATCATCAACAAAACCCCGAAGGCCATGCCAAAGCGCATTACCCACTTCGGAACTCTCATGTGCTCAAGACGAGCGGAGACCAATACGCCTGTGAAAGAACCCACTGCCAGCACGCTGCCGAGGATTCCAAACTCTGCGGGCCCCTTGCCAAACTCCTGAGTGGCCATAACCGCCATGAAGATTTGGAAGTTAAGCCCGAAGGTGGTTGCAAAAAATACCGCGATCATGACCAGGCGGATTTCGGTATGACCGAGGACGTAGTTGACGGCCTCTTTCAACTTTGCGCTGCGTTCTGGCTTGACCGAGATAAACAGCTCACTTTTTCGAATCAGAATCAAGCTGATCACCACCGCCACATAGGTGAAGGAGTTGATCACGAATGAGAGCCCAGTGCCAAAAAGCACAATCAAGAATCCGGAAGCGGCAGGGCCAATTAGTCGACCAGCGTTGAAGTTGGCGCTATTGAGGCTGATCGCACTTGGGATGTCCTTTTGACCCACGAGCTCGGAGTTAAAGCTGGTTCTAACCGGCGCATCAAGAGCCGAAAAGACACCAACGGTGAACGCGAGGACGGCCACATGCCAGACCTCGACCTGATCGGTGATTACCAATAACCCAAGGGTCAGTGAGCCCAAACCCGCACCGATGTTGGTGATGATGAGCAGGCTTCGCTTATCGAATCGATCTGCGAGCACCCCGCCATAAAGGCTCAACAAGAGCGATGGCAGAAACTGCAGGGCAGTAATGATGCCCAGAAGCTGTGCGGAGTTGGTTAGTTCTAGAACTAGCCAGTCTTGGGCAATGCGCTGCGCCCAGGTGCCGATGTTAGATAGCACGTTAGCGGGGAAGAGAACCCGGTAATTGCGGTGTCTAAACGCTCGGAACGCACTTGGTTTGGACACCTGATAAGCGTAAACCCAAGTTTGGGATGTTGTTTACCTAGTCGTTGATTACCTGAGGTGTCGGGTGAACTCTGGCCAGTAGCGCGATGCCCACCACCAAGACCAGCATTAGTCCGAGGATGCCGTAGACGGTTGCCTGGGCATTTCCGATTCCAGCACTCAGCGCGATGGAGATTGCGGTGGTCCAAAGCAGCGGGCTGAGGAAGCTGACCGCTCTACCGGTTGTCATGTAGAGACCAAATACCTCACCCTCACGGCCAGCAGGGGTGAATTTGGCAACAAATGATCTTGAGGCTGCCTGAGCTGGGCCGACAAACAGAGTCAGCGCTAGACCACCAATCCAGTAGGTGATTGGTCCGGCGCTCGCAAAAATGAATACTCCGAAGCCGGCAATCGTCAGACCAATCAGAGAGACCATGATGGTGCGCTTTCCGCCCCACCTGTCATCCAAGAAGCCACCGATTGCCGCACCAATACCGGCCATCAGGTTTGCGGCGATACCGAAGATGATCACCTCGGCTAGTTCAAAACCGAAGGCGAGCGAACCCAGTGCGCCACCAAAGGCAAAGACGCCCGAGAGTCCATCACGATAAATCGCGGACGAAATCAAGAACTTGAAGGTCTCTGGAGCTTGCTTGCGAAGCGACTTGAGCTGAGCCCAGAGCTTGAAATAGCTCTCGATGACATTCTCTTTCTCAAGGTTGGCCTTGGCCTTCACCTCGGGAACCGTCACAAACAACGGGATCGAGAACACCAGCAGCCAGATGGCACTGAACAAGAAGACCGCTCTGACGTTGAGCGCATCCTCGGTTGGGATGCCGAACCAAGGGGTGTCGGTCTGCACAAAGCCAACCAGCGAAACAAGCAGCAGAATGATGCCGCCGACATAGCCAAGACCCCAGGCAAAACCTGAGACCCTACCGATGTTTTTCTCTGTCGAAACCTGCTTCAGCATCGCGTAGTAGTTGATAAAGGCAATCTCCTGCACAAAACCACCGAAGCTAAAAATGATTAGTCCCAGCCAGAGCATCTCTGGAGTTGGGGCGATAAAGAACAGTGAGGCCATAACACCCGCTAGCACCAGGGTGTTGATCAGGAGCCAAAGCTTTCTACGACCCATTTCGTCGGATCTGCGACCGAATACCGGTGCCACCAGGGCCACCGCAATACCCGCAATGGTCGCCGCCAACCCGAGAGCACGCGAGGTGTCTTCCTCGGGGCCGAAGGCCGAAGAGGTGATGTAGATCGGGAAGATAAAGGTGGAGAAGATGGTGGGGAAGGGTTGTTCTGCCCAGTCCCAAAGGGCCCAGGCAAAGGTTCCGCGAGACTTCTTGGTTGCAACGGCGCTGTCGGTCATGGCCTGAGATTACTCCTGAACCAGGAATTTTCCATTACCTAAATGCAAATGTTTATCTCACCGATAACCCTGCCGCCGCCCAGGACCTGGAGTGAATCCTCGTCCTCAATGGCCTTGCGGGTATCGGTATCGATTAGCCCATGCTTGTGAAGCAGTGCCGCCGTGGTTTTGAGAGCGGCGCGGAGTGACCCATCGGCAAACTTGATTGCGATTGCGTAACCAGATCGAGTCACCGCTGTGAAGACACCCTCGGCTCCCAGCTTTGAAAAGACCCCATGCTTCATCAGAAGGGCATCCGGGGTTGTGGTATCGCCAATCAGGTGCGGGTGGGCAAGCCCCGCTTCAAACAGCTCTAAATCACGCGATGGTAGGTGAGTGAGGGCACGAGCGAGTGCGATGGTTGACATTGCAAAGAGCGGAGCCCCGCAGCCATCGACCGTGGTCTTCACGATCTGCTCACCAGAGAGCTCCTCTATCAACGCTTTCACCCGCTGCTGCACCGGATGATCTGGCGATAGATAGTCCGAGGTGCTTAGGCCGCTGAGTTTGGCAGCAGCCAAAAAACCAGCATGCTTCCCGGAGCAATTCATGTAGACCCGAGACTGGCCCTGTGCCAGGGCCTTTGACTCGGGATTCCAGGGCCAGGCCTCGGGGCAAGCCAAATCAGACTCAGCGTTTCCGTGATCGGCAAGCAGGCTCTGAACCAGAGTGATCTGTTCCGCGGTGGCATAGTGCGAAGCCATCGAGATCACGCTCTGTTTCGAGTCGGTCTTCAGACCAAGGTCTCGCATCACCATGGCTTGGATCGGCTTGAGGGCAGAGCGGGGGTAAATCAACGCGGCTGCATCCCCCACCACATCTAGAACCTGGCCATCTGGTGCCACAAGGGCGGCAGTGCCCAGGTGGAAAGATTCGTTTAGGCCATCCCGGCGAATGATTGCCAGCGGGGCTAGACCCTCAGCGGTGAGCTCATGCATAGCCAACAGACTACTCAGAACCCAAAGTTGAGTCATTCACACTCAACTTTCAGGAATGGATTCTTGACATCTTGGTTTTCTTATTTGAAACTTGAGCGCAGGTGACTCAACTTTGAGACACGAACAGGATTTGAAACAAAGGAGAAAACAATGGGTAGAGCAGTAGGTATTGACCTCGGTACCACCAACAGCGCGGTAACCGTGCTCGAGGCTGGAGAGCCAAAGGTAATCGCAAACGCAGAGGGATTCCGCACCACCCCATCGGTTGTGGCATTCACCAAGGATGGCAACATCCTGGTTGGTGAGACTGCAAAGCGTCAGGCAGTGACCAACGTGGACCGCACCGTATCTTCGGTCAAGCGCCACATGGGCACCAGCTGGAAATTCAAGGTTGAGGACAAGGAATACACCCCTCAGGAGATCTCAGCCCGCATCTTGATGAAGCTCAAGCGCGATGCCGAGACCTACCTGGGTGAGAGCGTCACCGACGCAGTTATCACCGTTCCCGCCTACTTCAACGACGCCGAGCGTCAGGCAACCAAGGAAGCCGGTGAGATTGCGGGTCTAAACGTGCTTCGCATCATCAACGAGCCAACCGCTGCAGCACTCGCATACGGCCTAGACAAGGGCAAGGAAGACGAGCTCATCCTGGTATTCGACCTAGGTGGCGGAACCTTCGACGTTTCACTTCTCGAGGTTGGTAAGGATGATGACTTCTCAACCATTCAGGTGCGTGCAACCTCCGGTGACAACCGCTTGGGTGGAGATGACTGGGACCAGCGCCTAGTTGACCACCTGGTGAAGAAGTTCAAGGAGACCACTGGTGTTGACGTTGCAAACGACAAGATCGCGCTGCAGCGCCTAAAGGAGGCTGCTGAGCAGGCTAAGAAGGAGCTCAGCCAGTCAACCTCGACCCAGGTTCAGCTGCCATACCTATCACTGACCGAGTCTGGCCCAGCGAACCTGGACGAGACGATTACTCGTGCTCAGTTTGAAGATCTAACCCGTGACCTACTAGAGCGCACCCGCAAGCCATTCGAGGACGTGATCAAGGAGGCCGGTGTAAAGGTTTCCGACATCGCTCACGTGGTACTGGTTGGTGGTTCAACCCGTATGCCAGCTGTCTCAGAGCTAGTGAAGAGCTTGCTTGGAGGCAAGGAGCCTAACAAGGGTGTGAACCCTGATGAGGTGGTCTCCGTGGGAGCAGCTCTTCAGGCCGGTGTGATCAAGGGTGAGCGTAAAGACGTACTACTGATTGACGTGACCCCACTATCTCTAGGTATCGAGACCAAGGGTGGAATCATGACAAAGCTGATCGAGCGCAACACCGCGATTCCAACCAAGCGCAGCGAGATCTTCACCACCGCTGATGACAACCAGCCAAGCGTTTCGATTCAGGTATTCCAGGGTGAGCGTGAGTTCACCCGTGACAACAAGTCACTTGGAAACTTCGAGCTAACCGGCATTGCCCCAGCACCACGAGGTATCCCACAGATCGAGGTCACCTTCGACATCGACGCCAACGGTATCGTGCACGTCTCCGCTAAGGACAAGGGCACCGGCAAGGAGCAGTCCATGACCATCACCGGTGGCTCCTCACTCTCTGAGGAAGACATCGCTCGCATGGTCAAGGATGCCGAGGAGCACGCAGCCGAGGACAAGAAGCGTCGCGAGGAGGCAGAGCTTCGCAACCAGGCTGAGCAGCTTGCCTACTCAACCGACAAGTTGATCAAGGACAACCAGGACAAGCTTCCGGAGGATGTTAAGACCGAGGTTCAGGCCGATGTTGATGCTCTAAAGGCGGCGCTCGCTGGTGAGGACATCGAGTCGGTCAAGTCGGCGCAGGACAAGCTCATGGCCTCTCAGCAGAAGCTGGGTGAAGCCATCTACGCAGCGGCACCTGCCGAGGGTGAGGCCCAGCCAGAGGCCAGCACCGAGGATGTAGTTGACGCCGAGGTTGTTGACGATGAGAACGAGGACAAGAAGTAATGGCTGAACAAGAGCCAGAGCTAAACCCTGAAGCGGTTGAGTCCGAGGCCACTGAGGTTGCCGAAGAGGCCACCGACACCTCGGCCATCGACCGGGAGCTGGAGATCTTCCAAGATCTCCAGCGCCTTCAGGCTGACTTTGTGAACTACAAGTCTCGAGTCGACCGCGATCGCGGAGTAGAGCGCCAGATGGCAGTTGCCGACACGGTAAAGGCCTTCCTGCCTGCGCTAGACGATCTAACCCGCGCTGAGCAGCATGGCGATCTCCAGGAGGGAACTCCAATGGCTGCGATTGCTCAAAAGCTAAGAAGCGCGGGCGAGAAGCTAGGGCTGGTTGCCTTTGGCGAAAAAGGCGAGAAGTTCGACCCAGAGCTTCACGATGCTCTGATTCAGACTCCAAACCCTGAGGTCACTGAACCAACCATCGGTGATGTTGTTGAAAAGGGCTATCGAATCGGTGAGCGCATGCTGCGCCC
>JACCDU010379259.1_pt1 | contig 16030 bp, 20 predicted proteins | sample 7446081 | NCBI WGS metagenome assembly JACCDU01 (sample SAMN15323447, study PRJNA562643) | freshwater metagenome | isolation source: river surface water | place: USA:Blue River Watershed | collected 2017-08-17
AATTATTTGGATAGTTTTCAATTATCCTTATTTTTGCACTCCTCAAAAGGGAAACGGTCAGATTCCGTAGCTCAGTTGGTAGAGCAATACACTTTTAATGTATGGGCCCTGGGTTCGAGTCCCAGCGGGATCACAAAGCTCCGACGAAAGTCGGGGCTTTTTTGTGTTAAGGACCTGTCGAAAGCTCGCTTTCGTAAAGGGACGAGAAACAAAAAAGCAAAAGCAACACACTGTGTTGCTTTTGGGGGCTTTGCGCTAGCTCAATGCGTTGGGAAGTCGGCGAAGTGAAACGAAGCCGACAATCCCTATTTTAAGTAGATATACTCTAATTCTAATATTAAAGCCTTCCTATTATTGACAGTTAATTGTAATTCTATTTTTGGAATAATTTTCTAAAAATTAGAATAATATTCTAATTTTGTAAATACTTAGGAATGGTTGTGATCTCTAAATCTATACTTAATAAGTTTGGCGAAGACCATCTTGAGAGTAAAGAAGCATTATTAAGCTGGTACAATAAAGTAAAAAATGGCGATTGGAGAAATTACCATGAATTAAAAAATAATTTTAATTCTGTAGATGCAGTTGGCAACAATCGATATGTGTTTAACATTAAAGGGAATCAATATAGATTAATTGCATTAATCATATTTGAAACAAGAACACTGTTTATATTATTTATTGGCACACATGATCAATACGATAAAATAGATGCATCTAAAATTGAATTTAAAAAAATGTAAAATGAAAATAGAAATAAAATCAAAAAAAGAATATCATGAATTAATGATTGAGATTTATAACTTGATGAATAAAGGGGAAGGGAAACTTAATAAATCAGAATCTACTAAATTATCTAAAATGGCTAATGCAGCAGAATTATATGAAGAGAATGTATTAGGACTTAAGCCTTTTAAAGAACCAAAAACAATTCATGAGCTAGTTGAACTTAAATTATTTGAGCAAAAAATGACCCAAGCAAGATTGGCGGAAGAAATAGGATTGGCGAAATCTAAAGTGTCAGAAATATTAAATGGAAAACGTAAGGCAGATATTACCTTTTTAAAAGGCATACATAAAGTTTTGAAAATAGATGCTGGATTATTATTAGATATTGTATGAATAAAAAGTTTATGGAAAATTGAATTAATGCGACCTCTCATATTCTTCAACAATAGATTTGGCTTGATCAAAGTCTGCTTTAAGAACTAAAACCTTAATTGCACCAGTTCCTCCAGGTGCCGCATACCAAGGTTTCAATGTACCCATAACCTCATCTCTTAACCAAGATTGTATGCCATCTTTGTCTAAAAGACTTTGCACAAATCCCACTTCAACTATATTCCCAGCAAAAACCTCAATTGATTCCATACATTAAAATAATAAAATTAGGGACACCAATCCAAACTAAAACCCCCGCATGAAAATGTGGAGAAGCGCAGTTACACTAGTGGAGCCGACAATCCCATTATTTTACAGGAATATGGTAACTATCGTGAATTGCCTTTTGTATCTCATCTAACTTGCTTAACATATTATCATAGAAGTATGACAGAACAAACCTCTTAGTATCATAATTCAAATTGAGCAACCTATTATTATACTCTTGAAGTATGTTTTTATCATAAGTCATTAAATCGGCATCTTCTTTTATTGTTCGATTTTTAGGGTCTACATAATTAGTGCCGTCAAATATTTTGTATGTCATATTCTTTACATCTGTTCTAAAACCAATCATAGTAACATTTTCATACTCATTGAATTGATTAATCAATTGCCAATATTCTGAAATAAGCGTTGCAACATGCTTATCAGCAACCAATCTCATCCCACCCGATTTTAATTGAGAAGAAGTTCTTTCAATAAAAGTGGCAGGCCTACTCCCAGCTATTTTTAAACTTGCTCGATATAATGTTAAAATATTTTCTCTACTCCAATCTCTTCTTGATAAAATAGCAATGGCAGTATCCTGAAATAAAACTTGAGACTCAGTATACTTTTTAGCAGCATTTAAATCCTCTTTATCTTTGGACAAATCTTCCATTAAACTCTCCATATATTCCACTTCTCTATGTCGCTCAACAAAATGCTCTCTTTGATTCTCAGCAAAAAAACCTAGTGTTACAGCTACAAAAAGCATTACGAATTCTGTCAAATATTCTTTCCACTTTTTAGGATGATGAGAATGATGATGTACTTCCATTGATTATAGATTGTTTAAAAAATATTACATGAATATAAGCAAAACTCCGAATTCATGCGATTTCGGAGTTTTTAAGCCCTTGGGGGCAATTTTTTGTAGTCTTTTGTACTAAATTGTGTGGTTGGGTTTAAGATAAAAAAAGAGAATGATTTTAGAAAATTGAATATTTTAATATCACAATTCCTGAGCCACCTTTACCTCCTGCAGTTGATGAACTTGAAGTTGCTCCACCAGCCCTACCCCCGTTACCCGTGTTTGGTGATCCGTTTGTGCCTGCATTTTGTGTTCCAGAATTAGCCCCTGCGCCGCCTATTCCATAAACTAAGATTGTGCCAGAAATTGAAGATGTAAGTCCAGCACCACCAGCACCTCCAGTTGTACCTGAATTGGAACTACCTACACCTGTTGCACCTCCACCACCTTTGCCTCCATTGCCACCACTACTTCCACCACCTCCTGCTGGCGCTATAGTATTGCTAACTTGAGATGCACCAGCACTTGTAACAGTTCGGCTACCAAATCCACCTCCCCCACCCAAAGCTGTAATAGTATGAAATATAGTATTTCCACCTGCATTTCCAGCATTATTCGATCTTGAGTCTGCACCACCAAGACCACCATCACCAACTGTAATATTAAGCGTGCTGCCTGGAGTTACATTTAAATTACCTGTTAATGCCATTCCTCCACCTCCACCTCCACCTCCTGCATTATCATATCCATTAGCACCGCCTCCACCACCCCCTACTACCAAATATTCAATAGATGTAGCACCTATAGGAACTGTCCATGTAGTTGAGCCAACATTTGTAAATTGAATTGTTTGAACCCTATAACGATGCTTTGATGAATTAAAATTCTGAAAAACCTCTTCTCTATTTATTGCTTTATTATAAACATTAATTGTTCCAATCTTTCCATCGAACGTCACCAAACCACCTGTTCTTGGGTCACCCAATAATAATTTAGCATTTGTATAATTGGTTCTACTTACACCAGATATCATTGCACCATCAGGCTGACCATTTATATACATTTGTAAATCTCCATTTGATAAAGTGAATCCAACATGATACCAAGTTGAAGTTGAAATTGGTGTAGAACCAAATACGTTACTGGTGTTAGTTGTATATAAATTCTGGAAGAATTGTCCACCGTTAGGATAAATTGCATAATGAAAGTCTTTTTGACCATCAGTACCAATATAATCACTAAACCATTTAGTTAAAAAAATATTCCAACCATTTCTGAGTGAATTTGCATTAATCCACAGGAATACGCTTATATCAGAACTTGGAAAATTTGGAATATTTGAACCAAAATCAACAGCGTCTTTATCCCCATCAAAATTTAAAACATTACCATTATTTTTTGAAAATGAAGTATTATCAACTAACGAACCATTTGCATTATTATTTAAATCTGAAAATACTGCATTTGCATTTCCAATTTTTGAGTAACTATAAAAATTACCTGGGTCAAAAGAATAAACTAAACCTGACGGGACAACCTCATTTGAAGATAATTCTTCTGAATCTTGGTACCAAATACTTCCACTTGACTCAGATGGTTTTTTCCAAAACAAATAAAAGACTTCTCCACCGGCATGTTCTTGAAATCTAGCTCTAAGTGTATATCTTTCGCCTGCAATTAAATCAATAGTTCCAGTGTGTGTACCAATTGGAGATGCTCCGTGACCCCCATAATGATTTGCAACATTAATATTGTTTATGAAAACATCAACTGCGTCATCACCCTCAACTGAAAAAGTATATACCCCTGTTTGTTTAGGAATAAAATAACCTGAAACAACAACAGAAAAATAATTTCCATCGTACCCCGAATAAGGGGCATTATTATTTATTGAGGAGGTAAATTGAGATGACGAATTAAAATTAATGACATTTGATGTTGAACTATTTGATTTATTGATTGTTCCACTATTTGTTGAAACATTGAAAGTACTGCCTAATTTAAAAGTTCCATATGTTCCTAAATAACTATCGTAATCAGCCTCTGTATTGGGAAAAGCAATATTAGTCGAATTTAAACTATACAACTTATAATATAGCTTACCATTACCCTTCCCTCTATTAGATTCTAAAAAGGGGAATTTAGTAGTAAGAACTTGACAAGAAGCACCTAGGGTTATTAAAATAAAAAAATATGTAAATGAAAATTTCATCTTAGTTACTCATTTCACCTGAGACAATATATACTCCACCAACATATATAATTGTTGCAATTGAATATCTTCCTGCAGTTTTATTGAAGCTGTTTCTATTATAAAATGTACCATTAAAAGTTATTTGACCAATATCACCTTGAAGAACCATACAATTAAAACCTTCTGGTATTCCACTAGCAGGTAAAGTAAGTGTAACTCCTGTTGTAACAGTGAATCTTAATATATTACCATTATCTGCTAATGCCAAAGACCTACCTGCAGACTCTGTGGTTACATTTGAAACAAAACCACTTAATTTTGAAGTAGCTGCATTTCCACCAGTTAAATTTCCACTAATTCCAACATCCCCTGTGACATCTAAAGCTTTTGTTGGTGCAATATTTTTGATACCTAAATTACCATTTTCTAAAATTGCGATACCACTTGACTCATTAGCACCACTAAACACTCTAAGCCTTGCATTTGCAGAAGTTGTCCCATACTGATCTATAGTCCAATCATTCAAACTACCATTTAGTGACTTTTTTATTATAATCTGTCCACCTTCATTTGACGCAGCACTAGGATTCAGTATTAAATCACCGGGAATATTACCTGTGGCATCTCCTACTGTTAAACTAGCAGCAGAAGCACTACCAAGCGATGGTGTTATAAATGACGGAGAAGTTCCAAAAACTAGCCGACCTGACCCAGTCTCGTCTGTTAAAGCCGAGATTAAATTAGAACTGGTTGGAGATGCTAAAAAACTGGCAACATTTGTACCTAATCCAGAAACTCCTGTTGAAATTGGAAGCCCTGTAGCATTTGTTAAAGTAGCAGAAGTAGGTGTCCCTAAATTGGGCGTTATCAATATTGGACTTGTATTTAAAACTACACTTCCTGTTCCAGTTGAAGTATTTGTACCTGTGCCGCCATTAACAACTGATACTATATTTGTTGTACTATTGATAATATAAATCCAAGCACTTCCATTGTAGTAATATAATCCAGTAGTAGCATCTGTTTGATAAACCATTAAACCTGCTGCCGGACTTAGTATCGCAAGTCTTTGAGCACTAGTCATTCTTGGAGGTAAAAACCCTTTATCAGTTGAAGTAATGTCCAACTTAGCAGAAGCATGAGGCGTTGTAGTCCCAATCCCAGTCTGTGCATTCAAGTAAATTGAACTAATAATACCTATTATAACAAGAATTCGCTTCATCATAGAATCAAACAATTAGATGTATAAAGATACTCAAATTCCAATTAATCAACATATCACTAAAAACTCCGATTTCATTCGATTTTGGAGTTTATTTATGTCCTTTTAGGCACGATTTTGTAGTCATTTGTACTGAATTCTGTGGCTCGGTTTATGCTTGTACAACTTTTTTAAGAGATATCCCTACCAAATTCGGGCATTATGAGTAAATTAGATATATGAAAAATATATAGATATATGAAAAATATACTTAAATCTCCAATTTGGAAATCAGTATTTGTAATTGTTTATATGATTACAATGATTTTGGCATTTCGTTTCATTGATGATCAAAAAGTAAAAACTTTGATTGGTATGATTGGGTTTACCTTATTGTTGTTTTCTCAAAATAGAGAAAAACTATCCAATTTGAGAAAGAATAAAATATACCAAATCTTTATCGTTTTTATTATTGGATTGTTTGCAACAAACTTTATACTTTTTAGAATGAAAAATGAATTATTGACAATCATTACAACATTGACAATTATTGCAGGAAGTTTATTGTTATTGAATGATAATTTTCAAAGAAAGAAAGAAAATCTGTAATTTATTATGAATTCAAAATTAATACCACACAATTTTAAAATAATTGGTTTAATTCTAATTACAATATCTATTAGTTTTTTTATTCTAAATTTTTTAACATCATTTGAATTTAAAATCTTAAAAAATGTAAACCTACCCTTCCCAATACCAACTATGTTCCCCAAAGTTGATGGTGTTGGAGTTAATTTAAATCAAAGTTTATTTGAAACATTTTTATTACTAGGGTTATTATTTATTACAATTTGTAAACAACAGATTGAAAACGAAAAGACTATTGAAATTAGAGTTAATACATTTATTATAGTTAGTAAAATTTTTGTAATAGTGAATATTCTCTCATTAATAATATTTTGGGGAATTATGTATTTATATGTTCTTGTTATAAACTTATATTTTCAGTTGGTTGTTTACAATATAGTATTCTATTACAAACAATCTAAATTAAAATCAAATTAAATAAAACGTATCAGTATGAAAGAATTTGTAAATGATATTCAAAACCTAATTGCAAAACATTGGGGCAAGTTAATTGTTGTATTTTTTATTGTTGGAACTATCATAAATTACAAAGATGTAGTTAAGGGTTTTAATGACGGATATAATAGTGTAAGAAACAAATAACCCACAATGAAACTAAATAAGGAAATCATTTGGACTATCGTTGGGATGATTTTAGTTATACTATCTTATGTTTTATTAGAACAAGGAAATTCTCAAAATAAATGGAACAAGGTTGTTCTATTCGGTTTATTCTCTTCGTTTACAGTCAGGTTAGTAATGCAAATCAAAAAACTGAAATAGCTTGAAATTTATTTTTTATTAATAAAAGCTAAAATAAATTTATTAATTTGACCTCTCGTATTCTTCAACAATAGATTTGGCTTGATCAAAGTCGGCTTTAAGAACCAATACTTTAATTGCTCCTGCTCCACCAGGAACAACATACCAAGGATTCAAGGTTCCCATAATCTCATCTCTTAACCAAGATTTTATGCCATCTTTATCTAATAGACTTTGCATCAAACCTACTTCAGCAATATTGCCAGCAAAAACCTCTATTGATTCCATACTTTAATTTAATGAAAATATTGTGTAATAGAAATAATTATTTTACTTCAAAACTAATAGCAATATTTTTTCTATAAAGTATATTCCTCCCGTTTTGATTTGCAGGCTTCCATTTAGGACTATTTTCAATTACACGAATAGCTTCTTTAGCAAGACCAAAACCAGGATCATTCAATGCTTTTGCATCTAAGACAGATCCATCTTTAGAAATTATAAAAGAAACTTCTACTTCGTATTTGCCAACTGGGGCTCCATTTTTATATGGCAGATCTTTGTTCAATTTTTTTTCAAGATACCCTACCCAACCACTTTCCCCTCCTGGAAATTCAGGAGAAGTTTGCACAACTCCATATGGTATGATGTAAGAATTTTGCTCTTCAATCTTATCCCCCTTAATTGGAGAATAATCTATTTTTAATTCACCATTGACTTTAATTTTATCAAAATAACACTTTGCACCAACGGCTATGTTCATGTCTTCCACATTCTGGAGATGGAAGTGCAAATGAGGCTCAGAGGAATTACCAGAGTTACCACATAAACCCAATAACTCTCCAGCTTTAACTTTTTGACCTTGTTTTACCACAATAGAAAGCTGTTTAAAATGAGCAAAAAATACATACTCCCCTAAATCAGTTTTAATTATAACAGTATTTCCGGGCACATAAACTGGATTTGAAGTTCCTGGAACATTGTCTTTTACCCCATCTACCACTAAAACCACTTCACCATCACAAGGAGCATATAATTCTTTCCCAAAAGCATAGTAATCTTCATTTTTTTTCCCATCCCCTTTATGAGTTGACCCAGTACTATCTCTAATTAGAATATCAAATGCATTTTTTTGTGCAACACTTTCAACATGATAATTTAATTCTTTTGTATCTCCTCCCCATGTTACAATCCATTCCCCTTTAAATGGAGCTTGCATTTTTGTAGTATTTCTCTCAATTACCTTTGCTTCTGAATAAGGCTTGAATAAAAGTCCAGCAATTTGGTTAGAACTATTTAAAGTAATAGACATAGCTAAAGTAGCCTTTTCAAAAGTTGTTTCATACAATGCAGTAGCGTTTTGACTTCTAACAAATCTGACTTGCTTAATATTACCTATTTGAGTCTTTAATCCCATTGTTACTTGTGAAAATTTTTCAAGAGGAAGCGCTGCATTCATCTCTGGTGAGAACATGACTACAATACTATCATTATTATTTGAATTAAAAAAAGTCACGAACCTAGAAGAAACTTCCCGATAATTATCTTTTTCCCTCTGAGCAATTGCTGAAAAATAAACAAATATTGATAGAAAAAATATAAAAATCTTTTTCATTAAAATGTTTTAGTAAATGTAATAAAATTACGGATACCAATCCAAACTAAAACCCCCGCATGAAAATGCAGGGGGCAAGTAAAACAAAAAGCAAACATTCAATTGCTCTATTGTCCAGTTACATTAAAAACAATAACTTGTTTCATTAAATAGTTAACTTTTTTACCATTTTGTTCTGCTGGAATCCATTTTGGACCTTTTTCAATTACACGAATTGCTTCTGCAGCTGTTCCATAACCTGGATCGTTTTCTGCTACAACTTTTTCAACATTTCCATCTTTACTAACTACAAAATTTAACTTAATAGTATATCTACCAACAACTGCCTTATTCTTCTTGGGCAAATCTCTATTCAAATTATTCATTAAATAATTGGTCCAACCTTTTGTCCCACCAGGAAATTCTGCGGGTTTTTCAGCAGTATAAAATATCGGATCATTGTTTTTTGCAAGGTCAATATTCTTTTGAATTTTAGGAGCATTAAATATTGCAATTTCTGCCTCATCATCTTGCTCCTTATTCCCATATCCAATTTCAGTTGCATCAGCCATTTTATTCTGAAGATTCCCAACATGCCCTTTTTTTGTTGTAATTAAAATTACCCCATTTTTTCCTGCATCACCATAAAGAGAAGTTGAAGACGGATCTTTCATTATGTTCATCGATTCAATTTCGATGGGAGAAATTCCTTTAAAGTCTTTAATAGGAACTCCATCTAAAACATATAATGGATTATTACGAACAGCAGTGTCAAGAGCACTCTTAAATTCAACTTTAACTCCATTTACATACTCTAAATTAAATATTCGACTTAAACTCGAACTGTAGTATTGACTTACATTAACATTACTCCAATCTTTGTTTGGCAATTGATCTTTCCTTTGTAGATCTTTTAAGAAAATTTCTACAACTCCATTTTTACCTTCATTAGAGTATTTCTTTATAGCCGACTCCCCCTTCATTACATTTATAGATTTGACATTATCAAGTGGTATGGCCTTCATTTCTTGTTCTGAAATTTTCACCCCTTCAACAAAATAAACAGGCTTATTTCTTTGATCAACAGTATCAGCTTTAATACTTATAATGGTAGGTTTTGTTGTATCGCTAATTAATGATATAATTTGACTCTTAATAGACTCTACTTTATTTTCAATTTTTTCTCTTGCATGCACTTTGATAGATACAAGTGAAATGGTAATAACCAAAACAGGTAAAACCATTACTCTTCTCAAATAAGAGTATGTTGGATTGGAGGTTTGTGTTAACATAGCTAAGCGTCGTTTAATGGATGAATAAAAAAATGAATGAGTTGGATTTAAAAAATGATTTCCATAATGAGTTTGTAATAACATTTTTGCAAAGTCTGCCACATTACTATTCCCTACTGCTTCTTCGTCCGCTATAAATTCATGTATAGCAACTAATTCCTTTTGGATAATCCAGTTAAAAGGATTCATCCAAAATATAGAAGCAATAATTTGACAATAAATTCTGTCCCAAGTATGCTTTTGCTGTATATGGGTAATTTCGTGTTTGAATATTTGTTGTCCACCTTCTTCTTGTAATGAAATAGATTGCTTCCAAAATAAATTATTCAAAAAAGAGAAAGGAGCGTTCTCTTCATTGGTATTGATAAAATCAAATCCATCCATTTTGGTTACTTCACTCCTATTTTTTAAGAATTGAATTTTGAATATTTGAAATAATAGCAACCCTAATAAAGCTATAGTTATTAAACCAGTAGTAATTAATACATAATCTGCCCAATCCAAATGAATCCCATTTTGAACTGTAGTTGTTGGCAATACAAACTGTATTAATTCATTAGAGCTATAAATTAAAGCTGGCTCTTCCACTGTAAACCAATCAAAGTTTAATAAAGGAACTACTAAACTTAGTACCGAGGATGATAATAAATAAAACCTATTGTAATAATGAAATTTTTTATCTCTTAATGCTGTCCAGTAATAGGCCAATAATATGCCAGATACTAAAATAGTTTTAAGTAAATACAAAAGAATAGATTGACTAGTCATGGCTTTTGTTTTTTAATTGTTGTAAAAGCAATTCCAAATCTGCTATGGACATTTGTTTTTTGTCCACTAAAAAGGAAACCACATTGGCATATGATCCCTCAAAATAACTTTCAGTCAAGCCTTCAATTCTTTTTGCAGAATAAGCTCCCTTACTTATTAAAGGATAGTAAAAATTGTTTCGATTAGGGTTTTGAATACCTACAAACTCTTTTTCCACCAAAATCTTAAGCAAAGTGGCAATTGTATTATGATGAGGCTTAGGCTCCTCTAATGCTTCTAAAACATCTTTTATAAATCCGCCCTTATCCAATGCCCATAAAGCTTGCATAATTTGTTCTTCTGCTTGAGTTAATTTTTTCATGGTATATTTATTTTCTTTCTAACTAATTTCTTAGTCAATATTATAACTATATTTTTAGTTAGACAAATTATTTTGGGCAATATTTTTAATTTATTTAAATTTATGATATCATTTTAATATCAATATACTATTATGGAACAAATTAAAACCTCTTTAGACGGATACAAAGCAGCATTAATTGCACTGATATGTGCCATTTTTGGAATAAGCGTCATCATAAGCAATGCTCAAATGAATAATACAGCTGGCGTTTTATTTGGTATAGTGTTTCTACTGGTGGGAGCATTTCTAATAAAGGGGTTGATGGTCATTGAACCTAACTACAGCATAGTACTTACCTTTTTTGGTAAATATGTTGGGACAGTAAAAAAGAATGGTTTACAATTTGTAAACCCACTTTATACAAAATTAAAAGTGTCTTTAAGATCCCAAAGTATTGAAAGCACTAAGTTAAAAGTAAACGATAAACTGGGTAATCCAATTGAGATTGCTGCTGTGATCTTATATGAGATTAACGATACTTATAAAGCCGTATTTGATGTTAGTAATTTTAATGATTATATACGAAATCAAAGTGAAGCTGCTGTTAGACATTTAGCTACAAGCTATCCTTATGACAATATTGAAGACGAACATGCTCAAATCACGCTGCGTGGTGGAGGTGATAAGGTAATGGAGATGTTGATTCAGGAATTAAATGATAGATTAAACAAAGCTGGAATTATAGTTACCGACGCAAGAATTAGTCACTTAGCTTATGCTGCTGAAATTGCTGGAGCTATGTTACAAAGACAACAAGCAACAGCCATAGTTGCTGCGAGAACTAAAATAGTAGAAGGTGCAGTAGGTATGGTTGAAATGGCTTTAGCTATGTTATCAGAAAAAGATATTGTTGTATTAGATGATGAAAAAAAGGCAGCAATGGTTAGTAATTTAATGGTGGTATTATGTGGCGAAAAAGCTGCATCTCCTGTCCTAAATACAGGAACCCTTTATTAATCCTAAAAAAACTTTTTTTATGTCACTATCCAAAAAAAACTTTGTATTAAGGATCAATGAGGGCACTTTTAACGCTTTAACAAAATGGGCTGAAGACGAATTTAGGAGTGTTAATGGTCAAATAGAAATGATTCTTGATAAAGCACTAAAAGAAGCTGGAAGAAAAGAATCCAACACTAGTAACATTGAAGTGAAAACTAAACTGAGTAAACATGAGAAATAATAAAAATATTTTCTTACACTTTTTCAAGAGCATTTTCAATATCCGCAATTAAATCATCAGCATGCTCTACCCCAACACTTAATCTTACTAAAGAGCTGGTAATATTCATTATTTTCTTTTCATTTTCAGGAATGTCTATATGTGTCATGGTGGCAGGATGTTCCGCTAAACTTTCAGTAGACCCTAAACTTACTGCTAGTTGAATCAATTTTAAATGATTTAAAAAAGCAAACGCTTCTTTCTCTCCTCCCTTAATATCAAAACTTAACATTGCACCTTCCCCTTTGCATTGTTCATTAAATATGTCCCATTGAGCAGTGCCTTTTCCCAATAATCCTAAATAATATACTTTAGCCACTTTAGGATGTTTGCATAAATATTGCGCAATCAATTTCGCATTGGCTTGCTGTTGTTCCATTCTAATTTTCATGGTTTCAAGAGAACGCATCAATAACCAAGCAGTATTTGGAGAAGGTAGATTACCAAAAAAGGTTCTTAACACTTTAACTCTTTGAATTAATTGCTTGCTGCCTGAAACTGCGCCAGCAATTAAATCACTATGCCCTGCAATATATTTGGTGGCGGAATATATTACTAAATCTGCACCCAATTCTATTGGATGTTGCCATATAGGTCCCATATAAGTATTATCCACTACCAACAATACTTTATTGTCATCACTACTTAAACCCTTTGCTATCTCACTGCACATCCTTAAAGAAAATAAATGATTGGTAGGATTAGCAGGAGTTTCAACATAAATCATTTTCATCTGATCCTTCAAGGGGTGTACATTAATTTTTTGAAGGATATCATCTTTGGTATCGTTGGGTCCAAAAGGAATACCTTCTATTCCAAATGCAGTCAAAACATGTTGGATAAAATGATGCGTGCCACCATAAATAGGTGCACTATACACAAATAAAGAACCAGGTTTTAAAAATTCAAAAAATACAGTAGATATTGCACTCATGCCACTATTAAAACAGGCACAATCCTCTGCGGCATCCCAAATTTTTAATCTATCTTCTAGTATTTCTACATTGGGATTATTCAATCTACTATAAATTAATCCTACATTTTCAGCTGCATCTTTTTCTCTCAACCCATATGCAACTTCAAAAAAAGCCTTTCCTTCTTCTGCTTTATTAAAAACAAAAGTGGATGTTTGAAAAATGGGACATTTAATGGCGCCTTGACTCCATTCTTTGTCATAGCCCGCTGTCATCATTAAACTTTCTGGTTGCATAAAGTATAGTTTTATTAATACTAAACTTACATGAAAGACGCTCATTTTGTTCAAAATTTAAATAAACTGCAAATATTTTCACATATTTTAATAATTACTGAGATATTCATCATATTTTCAGTAATTTAAGTCATTAAATGAAAAATATTGCATGAACAATAACCTAGACAAAATAGATAAAGAAATTCTGAACCTAATTCAAGACAATTCAAAAATTACGGTGAAAGAAATTGCTTCCAAATTGCATAAAAGCATGAATCCAATTTATGATAGAGTAAAAGCATTGGAGGAATCTGGCATTATCAAACAATACACCGCCATCATTGATAAAAATAAATTAGGCAATCATTTAATTGCTTTTACCAATGTACAATTAAAGGAACATGCAGAAGAAATGATCAAAAAATTTGAACAGAATATTCAAAAACTAGAAGAAGTAATGGAGTGTTATCATATGACAGGTCATTATGATTACTTATTAAAAGTGATCGTAGAAGATATGTCTCAGTATCAAGATTTCATCGTAAATAAACTCGCAAAGATTGAAAATATTGGGACAGTACAAAGTAATTTTATGATGACAGAGGTAAAGTACAAAACAAATTTTATGTTGAAATAATTTAATCTTTCAAGAAAATCTTATAAATATCTACATTAGTTGCTATGTTCAGTTTGATAAATATCTTTTTCCTAAATGTAGAAACGGTATTTGATTTAACTCCTAAAATTTTAGCAATTTCATTTGTTGATACCCCATTGGCAATATAAGTTGCTACTTCTTTTTCTCTAGGGCTAAGTTTATCAATATTTGAATTTTCTAAGGATTCCATAAATGTGTATTTTAATATGCATTTATTTACTCAAATTCATTACTTGTATTACAGATGGCATAATTACTATTCGAATACGGCGGTTATTTAAACGACCCGCCTTGGTCTTATTATCATCTACAGGAACATATTGACTTCGTCCTGCTGCAATAATGCGCTTAGGATTAATCTTATACTTAGTTTGTAATATTCTAGCAACGGCAGTGGCACGGTTTACACTTAAGCTCCAGTTATCATTAGCAGCATTTTTCTTAAAGGCTTTGTTATCGGTATGACCTTCAATCATAAATGTTAAATCGGGTTGAGCTTGCAATAAACTAGCAATAGTAGCCAACACTTGTTTCGATTTTTTAGTTAGCGTATAACTACTGCTATTAAATAAAATCTTATCTGAAATATCAACAAACACATAGCCCTTATTTAAACGCACATCAGCATCTGCTGCTGTGTATTTTTTCATATCTGCCTTAAAGCCATCTAACCAAACATTATTTCCTCCATTGTTACCATTGGTTGTTTTAATACCAGCTAGTTCAGACTTACTAAGTAGTGACAAGCCTAACATTTGATTTAAAAACACATCGCCTTCAGTGATCACAGGAGGTTTAGATGCTATTTCACGGTAATAACTAATACTGTCCTGCAAGCTATTTAGATTCGATTTTAATACTGTTAAGCTATCTGTAAGATTAGCCACTGTATCAGACATCTTATTTTTTAAAGTATCGTATTTACTGATCAATAAAGTATTAGAATCCAAAGCCTCACTTAACTTACCCGGAGGTATGCAAGAAGCTAGAGAAATTGTAACAACAAAAGATATTAGATATTTTTTCATACAATTTATTTTTAGAAAGCTCTAATCGGACGAACCTTTCGCTCAAAAGATTTATGGTCTTGGCCACTTCCACCAGCACCGTTATTTAAGAAATCTTGCCTATATGCATTCTCTTTTGCCCAATCTAACTGCGATGCAGTCCAGTAATGCGTAGCTGAACTTGAACTTTGACTAAAACCTCCTCGTATCATCACCCCGCTCTTACTGTCTTCTAATGGTGTGGATGCATTACCCTTTGACCAATCGGCTAAAAGATTCATTTCAACTGACGTACCAAGATACCAATCCGTCTTTCCTCCACCTGTATACCTGCGCGCTGCGCCGGCTGCATAATCGCTATTGTTCCCATAGTAGTTGACCAAATAAACAGAGCTTTTGTATCCAAGACCTATCTCGGACTCGTTAATATGAGCGATAGCAGTCCCATATGGATCCTCATCTAAACTCGGATACCCTATGAGATTATCATCGCCACCTGTTGGATCCCACCTCAATACTGGATCTGCTGTGCCACCATACCAAGTATTTGGAGCAACTTCTAGGTAGTTACATCTGTCTGTGAAATTTGGTCCGCAATTGAAACCAGCGGCTGAGTAATAGAAGACTGTGCCACCACCAGGGCCGGTATCTCCGATGGCACAGGGACCACCTTGAGCACAACCTAATACAGCGACATTTAGCGTGTTGGAAGTGGCGGCTGTAAGTCCGCCTGCTGCAGTAAATGTCAGCGTATGGTTTCCGGTTCCAGTGATTTTCAGGTTGGTAAAGGTTGCAACGCCATTGACTGCTGCCACTGTTGTGGTTCCGCTAAGAGTTCCTGCGCCCGAGGCAATGGATGCAACAACATTGGCAGTTGAGCTGGTGATGGTATTCCCACCTGCATCAGTAATTCTGACGACAGGTTGGGTAGAAAATG
>JACCDU011009580.1_pt1 | contig 16029 bp, 7 predicted proteins | sample 7446081 | NCBI WGS metagenome assembly JACCDU01 (sample SAMN15323447, study PRJNA562643) | freshwater metagenome | isolation source: river surface water | place: USA:Blue River Watershed | collected 2017-08-17
CCAGAAGATTTCTTGCCATTTGATACCAAGGCAATCAAGAAAGATACAGGCGTTACGGATGCCAGTTTGATCGTCTTCCAGCGCTTAATGAAGACAAGGAAGATGGATGGGCGGGTGATTGCATTATTGGCTGATGATTTAAAAGCTTTTGCTGGGCGTAATCAGGATCAATGATTATAGAATAAAGACAATAACGAGCAGTTGAAGATGGCAGGTCAAAATGCTGATATGACCCTTAAAGTGGGTCTTGACCTTAATTTCTTCAGACAGGAATTACAGAAAGCATCGTCTTCCCTTGCAGGGCAGCCGATTGATATTAATGTTCGTTTCAATAAAAAAGGTATTGCAGATCAATATCGACTACTGACTCGCTATCTGGGGGGCAAGAAGTCATTTGACGTAAAAATTGAGAGCAATACCCTTAATGCCTTAAAAGATAAAGTTGCCAATTTTCAAAAAACTCTTAAAGCTCTCAAGGATGAAAAGATTGAGCTAAGTATCGATGCTTCGGCCAATATTGAAAAATTTAGCAAAGAAAAAATTCGCAAGATACGAGCGCAAATTCGCAGGGATATTGTGTCTGGGGGGGCCGGGGAAATTCAGCTTCCGACAAAGCTTGCTACACCGAACATAGCTGCATTTGTCAAGGCGTTGGCAAAACAGGCGCGAGTGACTGTCGCAATTAAAAATGGCGCCACTGGTAAAGAGGCCAGGAACGTATTAGATGCGATAGAGGATCGTATTCAGTCTGATCAAAAAATTAAACAGGGCGGTGGAAAACTCCGCGTTCCTACGAGTATTAAAGCATCAATAAATAATGCAGATGTTTCTGATTTCAAGAAAGCGGTAAATGAAAAGCTAGGAAGTATTGCAATCAAAATAAAGGCGGAAGTTGACATTGCAAAAACTCCTGCTCAAATCCAAGCCGAAGTGGCAAGGAAGATGCAAGACATTGCCCGCATGGGTGCGGAGCGAATGTCTGGTGGTGGCGTAACGGAATCCGCGCGACGCGAACAATTCCGCACAGCAATCACAGGAGAAGGCATCGGAAGTCTTAAAAATATTGCCAAGCAAGTTGGAGTGGGTGGTTATTCAAAATACAAGAGTGACACCGCTGCTGAGCTGATTAATAAGCTTGTTCAGGAGGCAAGTATTGAGGCTATCACTAAGTATCTTGACCCTCAGGCGGTAATGAGAAACCCGGATAGAAGCGGGCTGAATAAAGTACTGGATACATTTGCTCGCGGGCTCTTTCAGATGCTGGGCATGGATCCAGCAACAATTCGTCGCGAAATGCAACAAAGGCGTGCATTGCCTGGGGTTAATTTTCCGTCAACCATTCCGCCTCGCAATATTCCCATTGGCCCATCTGGAACAGGCAGGGCATTACCACCTGGCGCTATTGCCTCTGCATTGCCTGGTACTGCTTTTGGTGCGCAAAAATATTTGCCCACTGGATTAAGCAATGAAATGCAAAGCATCATGCGAAGTGCTGCTTATGCTTTTGTTGATTCTATTAAACAACAAATTAGAAGCGTTCGTATTGGCCTTGCAGCATCACAGCAACCATTACTTGGTCCTAGTCGCATTGCTGGATTACTTCCTGCTGGCGTGGGTCGCGCTCCTAGTGTCTATTCGGCAGGTGCAGTTGGCGGCGAAACCCGTGCCGAAATGATGGCACGTCGAGAACGTGAAGCCCGCATGCGTTCGGACTTGCGCGGCATGGATGTAATTGGTGGTGGTGCAGGACGCACTCCGTCGCCTTATAGCTACGCATATCGCGGAGCACGTCCTACCAGTGCAATTGTGCCCTACGCGGCAGGCGGCGCCATTGTTCCTCAGCCAGCAATAGCTGGAGGAGCAGGCGGTGGCATACAGCCTCCGAGTGGAGGCGGCGGATTTGGTGGCTTTGGCGGAATGGGAGGCTTTGGTCGTGCCATGGGAGGCATTAACCTTCCCGGTGCTGGCACCATCCGAGAGCTTGGTGATGAATTTGGTTTCGCCACTAAGCAGGTTTTGCTATTTGGTCAAGCATATAAATTGCTTGCATTTATCCAAGATTTTCCTGTACAAGTTTCTTCTGCTGTTTCGCAATTACAAAGTTTCAGAAATACCTTACTGAGTGTCACTGGCAATGCAAATGCCGCCGCAGATGCCAACGAATTCATCTTGGCTGCCGTTGAAAAATATAGCATTCCATTGCAATCGGCTCGTGACGGCTTCACAAAATTGTTTGCTTCCATGGAGCCCGCAGGTTTTGCTGCCGGCGAAATTCAAAATCTTTTTCTTGGCATTAGCAAAGCAGCCGCTACTTATGGCTTAAGCGCTGACAAAGTAGATCGCGTGAATTACGCGTTTGCTCAGATGGCTAGCAAAGGTCAAGTGATGAGCGAAGAACTCAAGGGACAGCTAGGCGATGTACTGCCGGGCGCCATGGGTATCTTTGCCGAAGCGGCTGGATTTGAAGGACCAGATGCTATTCAAAAGTTTGGCAAAGCCTTAGAAGACGGTGTATATAAGGGCGACAAGATGCGCGAATTGCTGCGTAATGTCGCTCTTGGAATGAACAAAGAATTTGGTCCTGGGGCAGAAGGGGCAGCAAAAACATTCCAAGGTGCGATTAATCGCATGCAAACTGCAACAACTGGCTTATATGAAAGCTTTGAGCCTGCTGCTATTGGCGTATTAAACGCGGTGATGGTTCCGCTTGTTCAGGTCTTGAAAAATGCTACGGACGGCATTAATGCATATTTCAGTGGACAGGAGGCTGCGACACCAGCGGCGCAAAATTTCGCGAATATCCTCAAGACATTAGTGCCAGCATTGTCAGGCATTGGAGAAAACCTTAAATATGTATTTCAACAGGTGTCAATTTTAGTGCAAGGTTTTGGCGCCATTACACTGCAAATAGCAAGGCTTCTTTCTTTGCCAATTGTTCGCTATCTCGCTGGCACTTACGTGCAAGTTCTTTTGCTGACTACTGCATTTAAAGCGCTGGCAGCCAGCGGCTTTGGCGCAGCCCTTGTCGCAATTTCTCAATTTATTGCAAGAGGCGCTGTGTATGCTCAGGTGACGCTAGGAATGCGCGTAGCAACCCAGCAAACGACCGTCGCAATGTATCAATTTGGCACTGCGGTGCAAACCGTAATGATTAAAAGCGTTATAGGAATCGCTTTGGTAGCGATTGGAGCCTTGATTTCAAAATTTGTCGAGCTTCAAAATGCGATGGCATCGGTATCGGGACAGGCCAAGGGAATGCAAGATGCAGCAAAAGCTTCTGCAAAGCTGGGAGATGTTGCTGGGGTAAAAGAAGCAATTGGCAACATGAATGCCAGAGTTGAGACGTACAAAAACATTAAAAATCAACTGGATTCTGTTATCAAAAAAGAAGGAGTGGGCAGCAGCTTTTATAGGGAAATTCCTTCTGCGCTGGCGTCTCAATTAATGTCTACTGGTTTAATTGTCGAAAATTCGATGAAGAAAATCGGCTCCGGTTATAAAGTGAAAATAGGTGACTTGCGTGATGCGTATGCATTGGCGGAAAAGCAAGTTTCCGTCTTCAATAAGACTATCGGCGAATCAGGAGGCTTAATCGGGCAAGCTCAAAAGCAAAGCCAAAAATTAAAGGAGCAAGGTGGGCTTGGATTGGAAGCTGGTGCTCCCGACGAAAAAGCTCTTAGGGGTCAACAGAAGGCAGCGGAAGAAGCGCGTAAACTTGCGGATGACAAGCGTAAATACGAAGCAGATTTAATGAAGCTAAGTTCTCAGCAGGCGATTGATTTAAATGAAATGGAGTTTGATCAATGGAAAAATTTACAGCAAGCAAAGTACGACTTCTTAGAGGCTGGTCAAAATGATTGGATGAGCCGAGAAATTAAATTCCAACGCGATCTTCAGGCCATTGAAATTCGTCGCATTGAAGCAATACGTAGGGCCCGCATTGAAACAGTAAAAGCAGAAACAGAAGCTCAGTCCCGTGCGTATGTTGCTGGAGGCGCCGGCATCGGTGCCACTACTGGTCTTATGCAGGGCAGCACTGGAGTTTCCAGTGGCCCACATTTTGACGTGAGACGAGCAGATGGAAGTCGCATTTCAGAAGCAGAGGCACGTGCGCTGTTTGATCCAGCGGTGCGACGCCAACTGCAAATGACAAGCGGCTATGGGCCGCGCAACACTGGTATTCCTGGTGCTAGCACTTTCCATCGTGGCATTGATCTTGCCGGGCCTGCCAACACTCCATTGAATCTTGCTCCTGGCTACTCCATGCAAAGCGCTGGAATGGAAGGCGGGCTAGGTTACACGGCGAATGTAAGAGGGCCTCAAGGGCAGATGTATAAGGTGGGACATTTGCAAGAGCCTAAATCTGGCATGCCAGCATCCAGAGTGAGAGCTGAAGCTAAGAAAGACTACAGTGCTGCACTAGCGAGTCAGGAAGCGATCAATGCGAAAGAAAAAGAAAACGCTCAAATTAAATATGCCAATATTCAAGCTCAGCAAGAGCTGAACGTTTTGATTCGTGAATATACGGCATCTATTGTTCCTATTGAACAGCAGCGTCTCGAAAACACACTGCTTCAAAATCGCATTGACTTAATGACATCTGGTCTTTTTGGTGAAGCGCTGGATACAGAGCAGAAAATTAGCGAAACGCGAGAAAAAGCTACGCTTGGCGTGCAAATGGCTAACGACGCAATTGCCGCAAATAACAAGCTGGTTAAAGATGGCATTCTGACTCAAGAACAGGCAGATAGGTTAAATGCCTCTAACGTCGAAAAGATTAAACAACTTACGGAAGGATTACAAAGCTACATTCCATTATTAAGGGAACGATTGAAGCTTGAGCAATCAAGCGCAGAAGCATCGTTAATGGGACAGATAAGGCAAGAGTCTCCGCTTGGAGGCATGGGACTATCTGCTGGCTTTATTGGACCAGCAGCAGATAAATACGTGGAAGCAATTGGGCGCGGTGCGCCAGAGGAAGAAGCATCTCGTTTTGCTGAGTTGCAAAATCAGCTTACGCTTCTTGAAACCAGAAACGAGGCAATCAAGCAATCCATTTATGGCATCGGCGATGCATTCGGCGAAGCGATGACGACTGGCGTGGCGGGACTAATCTCTGGCACTGCCACTGCGAAGGAAGTGTTTGCAAGCTTCTTGCAAAGCGTAGGCCAAGCATTGTCTCAGGCAGCTTCGCAAATGATTGCTACTTACATCGCCATTGGCATTGCGAAAATGTTTGCGGGATTTGGAGGCGGAGGGCAATCTTCTGTTGTTCAGGGCGTTGATGTACCTGTTGCTCAAATGCCAGCAGGAATGCAATTTGCCAATGGAGGCATCGCGCCTGGAGGCTTCCGTGCCTTCGCCAATGGCGGCGTTGTTTCTGGTCCCACTCTTGGCCTTGTAGGCGAAGGACGCTACAACGAAGCCATTGTTCCCCTTCCCGATGGTAAAAGCATTCCCGTGCAGCTCGGCGGCAAGTCTGCTCGCGATCTCATGGGAGGCAATGCTCCTGGCATGCCTGCCGCTCCTTCTCTTAATATGAAATTCGAGACTACAAAGATTAATGGCGTAGAGTATGTAAGCAGGGAGCAGTTAGAAATGGCCATGGCAGAAACACGTCGTGCTTCCATTTCTGGAGGGGCAAAACAAGGCATGGCAATGACTTTAGATAAAATCAAACAAAGCCCCTCCACTCGTTCTCGCATTGGTATGCGCTAATGGCAGTTTTTCCTTCTATTCGACCAACCAGGCGCTCTTATGTGCCGGGGCAGTTTCCCACTAAAGTTTATCGAGGTCTTTCTGGCGCTACTGTCAAGCGCATCTTTGGCAATCGTTCATTTGGTCATTCCATCGAACTAGAGTTTGCCAACATCGCTGATGCTAATGTGAAGCTCATTCTTGATCATTATTACGGACAAGCCGGAAACTACACGCGTTTTACTCTGCCCAATGATACGTTTTCTGGTATGAGCGATAGCCTTCGCGGCGTTGTACAAGCTCCAACCAGTATTCTCTGGGAATATGCTCAGCCTCCGCAAGTTGAAAGTGTGTTCAATGGAAGAAGCACTGTTACAGTGAGCCTGATTGGCGAGCTTGATTATTCTGGGGCCTGATTACAATGATGCCAACAATTCGAGTGGCGCATTTTGCTTTTATTCAAACAGCAAATGGACGCTCGCACTACTATCAGAACTATTTCTTTGGCAAGGATTTTACTGCCGTAGCAATTCCTGGTAGCGCTTCTCCTCTGTATCGTCACGCGCCATTTCAAGCGCAGGGTTCTACTGCTGCATTAGGAGGAGATAACCCTGCTTTGCAGCTTTTGTTTCCACATTCTCCTTTTGCCATTGCGATGGTAGAAGATGCAGAAGGCAATAGGCTTAGCACTTTAGAGCTTAAGACAGTATGGATGGCAAACAGTGGGGACTTGACAAACTATGCAGCTTATACAGTGACCAGCCAATATGTGGAATACTATGTCGGTGTGGGTGCTGCATTTAGTGATACCACGATTGAACTACGCTTCAGGAGCGCAATGGATAGCGTGGGTGCTGGATTTCCAGGGCAGCAATTATCCAGGCAAAATGCAGGCATTCTCCCATTGAACTCTGATTTGATCCTGCAATGATCAATGATCTAATTGGTCTGTCTTACGAGCGACGGGCTCGACCTGCGGATGGCAATGGCAAAAGTGATTGTTTCATGCTGGTTTGTGAAGCACGAAGACGACTAGGGCTTCACGATTACGAGCAAGATTTTCAATGGGCGTATGATCAATATGATGCAGGCAATCTGCCAATGCCTCGCATTATGCGATGGTTATTGACCAACGGAAAGAAGACTACAGAATTAAACGATGGCAATGTAGCAATAATGAAGAATCTTAGTGGTGAGTTGGCAGTGGGAGTAGTTTATGATAGGGGGATACTTATCATTGCAAAAGGAGCAAGGTCGTTCTGGGTGGCCGAACCATCTCTTTCTGCGATTAAGCTATTTGCAATGCTGCCTGATATTAAGTGATGAGACGCCTTCTTCCTTACGAACGTGCCTTGATTGATACTCTTGGCATTACAGAAGAAGATTACTTTCGTTTCATTGCTTATCAAGAGCAATATAAGGATGTTAAGGATGGCAGCATTTTAGATATTCGCAATGGCATCGAAACTGTTGCCCTTGTTCTTTCCATCGTAGGAACACTTGCATCAGTGGCGTCTGCGCTGTTGATGCCGCGTCCACAGATTCCTCAAGAAGCAAGAGCAGGCGTTGGTCGTAGAGAGCGCAGATATAGCCCTAGGTTCGGCTTCGATAGCGCTCAAGACTTAGCGCAATATGGCGATCCTGTTAATTTGGTTTACACAGACATTGATACTAATCCCGATGGCGGAGTGAGAGTGGCTTCGTCGTTGCTATGGTCTGCTGTGCATAGCTATGGAGGCAAGCAATACATGCAAATGCTTGCGACCATTGGCAGCTCTGATATTACAGAAATTGCTCCTAGTCGCACCGCATTTGGGCAAGTGCCACTCAGGCAATTTGTCAATGCCGGCAATTGGCTATATTTCCGCAATGGCGGTCCTGTCACTTTTAATAATCTTCTAAGACCAACAAGCGACACGTCTGACCCATCTCGTACGGGCAGAGCCGGTGGTGAACTTGCTTATCGACCCTACATTGTCTCCACTGAATCATTTAGTGGTTTTAGCCAAGCATTTTCTCCTTCATCGTTCTCCGAATTTGGGATTACCAGCCCCATCCCAATTAATGTCAATATTTTTGAGCGGGAAGATGATGGTTCCCCGAAAGGCAGCCATAATCGTATTGAGATGGAGGATAAGGGTATTTATTGGCCAGGCACATATGGCAGCGTTCGCACGCCATTCCCAGTTGGGCAGCAACTGAAGCTGCGCATTGCAAAAACTGATGGCAAAGGAGACCTAGCGGAAAAGGCGGCAGAAGAAGATCGCTTAGTTGCTGCTTCTTCCATTGATGGTGCCAGCATTTACAAGCTTGGTAGTGCCAAGTTTAAAGTGGTTGGCATGAGCGGAAGCGAGGATTTAAATAATTCCGCTTTAAATGTGACTTTGCAATGCACTGAAAGCGGTTTTGGCCCGGAAGAAGATTACAGCACTCGCAGTACGCTACAACAAGAGGATGAACTTAGTTCCAGTGTTCCTGCATTGAAAGCGGAAAGGGAGCGACTGGCTACGCAGCTCAATCCAACAATCACTGTACAAAATCTAACAGCAGCACAGCAATCTGCATTTAACCGGTTCAATTCATATTACAACCAGCTAGAAACGCTGCTTGATGATATGATCATGTATAAGCGGATTAATAAATCCAACAGGGCAGAATTAGATGAGTTTGTACTAACAAATGAGAATTTATTTTCAGACAGGGGAATACAACTAGCCAATCAAATTGGCACGCAAGAAAATAGACTTGAAGAACTGCGGGAAGATATCACTGAAATCAGAAAATCAAATCAATCGGATAGGGACAAGAATACATTAATCACCCAAAAGCGCGCAACAATTGCCGAAGTCAAGGCTAGTTTGCGCGCTAACCGCGCAAGATTGCAGCGATTAATAGAACAAGATCAGTTTGCGGACCAAAAATTATTTAATTATCTTTCTGAGCTTGAAAGTGTTGTTAATGATATTCAGAGAAGCTTTTCTAGCGTGGCTGGTTTTCAAGTGGTTAATAATACTGACTTTACGCCCATTGTCAACAATAGAAGGGGAAAAGGCACACTGGGTGCCCGAGAAGAAAGGCAGATCTTGCGAGCAGTGCGCAACACGATGCGGGAAGTTGAGAATCGAATTGCGTCTGCAGTTCAAATTGACCAGCCGGCAATTGATAGGTTTAACGCTGATATAAATCGGCAAATTCAAGCCATAGATGCACAAATTGCTGCGATTAAAGCCACGCTTGCAAGCCCAGAAGGGCTTAATGATTTCTTGGTTACAAAATGCCTAACAAAAATCCAAGAGGCTTCATATGAAACTGTGTCTGCTTGCAAAGTAGTAAACTTTGCCATTCGCGGCAAAGTGTTTATGCGTATACAAGGAAGACAAAAGCAATACGGGGACGTAACAGTCAATAACTATAGGCAATCCGACAATGGACTAAAGCACCGCAGTGCTTTCTTCTTAATGTTTGTGAAAGAAGTTGATTCTTCTGACTGGTCCCTGGTGCCACGTATTTTTGTTTTACGGCGAGCCGCTGATAACGACTTTTTCTTTCCATTGTATTTTGAAGCACCTGACTCCTCTAAGCGTTGGGCCTTTAGGTTTGAGCCGGTCTTTGATACGCCTTCTGAAATGAGAAAGCACGGAACTCTTCCTTTCGTCTATTTGTCTGCTGGTCAAACAGTGGAAAATATTTCTACGCTTGACATTCCAGGTGGCATTGGAAAGGTGAAATTCTATGGCAGCAATAGACAGCCCGCTGCCAGCAATCTTCCTCCTCGCAATAAAAGTCCTTTTGCTATTGATGAATGGTGTCTTTATCCTCCATCGTTAATTACCGATAGTGATACAACGACAGGCGCAAAAGAAGTGATCAAGGCATGTTCATCTGATGCCAATATTTCTTTTTCGTTTGAAAGTGGTCCTGAGTTTGAAATTACGGCAGTAACTGAACAGCAACAAGATTTAAATTATGACGTAAATTTTCCTGCCATTTATCAAGACCTCACTCTGATTGGTTTTAATTGCTTTAGCGGCCAAGGCGTGCGCAGTCTGCGCTCACTGAGCGCATTTGTCCTCAAAGGTAAGCGTGTTAGGAGAATCAATGAAAGCACTGGCGCTTACCCTGCTAGCCCCGATGGTCCCAGCAATTTCGCTTCGGACATTTTTCTTGATACTCTTCTCGATCCCAAGAATGGCATTGGCAAGTTTGCAAATATCAATGGAGTGGATCTGCAAAAGCTTGCATTTGCCAAGACAATGAATAAAACGATGGGATACTACATGGATGGAGTGATTGCTGATGTTACATCGTGGCGTGAATTCTGGGCCGAGACAGCTCCTTACTGCATGCTGGAACTAGCGCGAATTGGTGGACGCGATACGCTTATTCCTGCATTGCCCACTGATAACACGGGACGTATCAACAGAGCGGTGACAATTAGTGCATTGTTTAATCAGGGCAACATTCTGGAAGATAGTTACAAGGAAGAGTTTTTGGACTATGGAGATTCCACTCAGGATTTAGTGGCAACTGTCATCTATCGCGCTCCTGAACGAGATGGCGTGTTCCCTAAAAATACAAGCCTCGTAGTATCGCTGTCCGATGTAAATGATGCCGATGCGCGTAGAGCTACGTTTGATTTGTCTCAGTTTGTCACGTCTCGCACGCAGGCATTGCACTACGGAATGCTGATGTGCATGCAAAGGCGGCATGTTAGAAGGGCCGTGGAATTCCAAACTTTTCCAACAGAAGCACCAGTACAGCCCGGCTCCTATATTTACGTGCAAACAGACGAGAACCGTTGGGACAACATTAGCAGTGGCATTATTGAAGCAGGAGGGGTGTTAAATGCGCCCATTTCGGAAAGCCCTATTAACGGAACGTTTTCTGTTTTGGTTTACGACGGCGCATCAACCACTGCTCGTCTCACTTCCATCGCTGTTTCCAATGGTCAAGCGCCTGCGTTGGCTCAATATAAAGGATGGCTATTTGTACTAGGTTCATTGCTCACTCAAAAGCGCGTATTTCGCGTAACTGAAGTGGAGATGAGCGAAGAAGGGGAAGTGACTATCAAGGCAACGGAGCATCCATGCGAAGAATCCAATGGCCAGACCAGATCATTAATTGCACGACAAGATCCAAGCCTATTCAAGATAATCGGTTAAGCAATTAGAATTTTGCTAGTATTAAAACAAAAGCTTTAGAACAATGCCTTTTTACACTGGTCGCACTGGCAAGCTTCGCCTTGGTGGCAGCGAAGTTTCCAAGGTAAAAAATTGGACGCTTGATACGTCCGTCAATATGCTGGATACCACTTCTCTTGGTGATACTGCTAATACCTTTACGCCTGGCTTGTTTAGTGCCACTGGTAGTGCTTCCCTGTCGTATTACAATGGCGATACAACAGACACAACCAATCTTTTAGAGCGCATTGCAAAGACTGGTGCAATCACCGATAGTGATCGCGTGTCCCTCACTTTTGAAGTGGGCACTGGTCAAACATTTACGGGCAATGCTTTTATTAACAGCGCCAGTATTTCTTCCTCCACTGACGAACTGACGACTGTATCGTTTAATTTCACCGTTGATGGTCCCCTCACTTCCGTCGTACTCACTGGCACCACCTGATTTTGGGCATAGATACAATGGAATAATTAAGGCTGTAGCGAGATGACGTTTTTTGTTGGCCATACAGGCGCAATCAAGCTACAGCGTGGTGGTGAAAATACTTTCACTGCCATTATTTCTCCCGATGATGTTAATACAACTTTAAACAGATTTAGCTTTGAAGGAAGCGACGACAATTTAATCACTGGAGATCTGCTTGAGATTACGACGGAGGATCCGCGTGGTCTTCTTTTTCTTCCTCCATCGTTTTGGAGCATTCCAGGAGAGCCAGTAGACGGCTATAGCGAAGTGGTGTGGGCGTCAGGAAGTACGGCTGGACTTGCCGGCTGGGATGATGACAATATTACGACTAGCTCAGATTTACCGCCTGAGGGATATGATGAGTTCAGGCTAGGCGATTATATTTTCTCTGATAACGCCCGTGCATATGCGAATATCAACAGAGTGGGCGGCGTACGCTTATTCGAGAATTTCAATGATGCAATTAACAATGAAAGGGCAGATGAATATGAACTTGCTGCCTTTTATGGAGAGCCCATTGAAATAACAGTGGGAGTGAGGGACACTAGATATAACACGCTTGGTTCTGTCACTTCTTTTGAAATTAATACGGACAGGGCAGCGATGGAGACAACTAGCCTGTCTGACAGATTTAAGCAGCAATATTCGGCTGGACTACTTAGTGGCAATGGAAGCATTGAATGCTTGTTTAGTTACGAAACGACAGGCAATGAAGATGTGCCGCTATTCCTGCTACAAGTGATCAACCGATTAGACGTTGGCAGCAATTTTAAGGCGCTCCTTTCTCTCTCTTCCATTGATCAATCTGCTTCTTTTAGGGAAGAAGTCTACTACGACATTGAAGCAGTAGTTACGAGAGCGGGAGTGACAGTTACTTCCGATGCTTTAGTTGCTTGTTCGATTGATTTTGTTACTACTGGCGAATTCAAGCTTCGTGTGGGAGTGCCGCCAGAATACATCCTCAAGGAAGATGATGACGCCATTTATCTTGAGCAGGGTCTTGATTATCTGCTTAAGGAAATCACCGACTGATAATAGCTAATATCGTTTAAGACTAGACTGTATTGAGACCCGCACCTTCCTGCAATGGCTGATCAAAGAATTACGGAGCTTGTAGAACTTCCTCAGGGAGGCGTATCGTCTAATGACGTGCTGCCTATTGCAGATGTAAGTGCTAGTCAGACAAAGAAAGTACAAGTGAAGAGCCTGATTCAAGCAGGCTTTAATCTTGCAGATGCTTCGACGCTGGATATTTCTAAAATCAACCAGGCAAGCGTAGCAAAACTTGGTGCTGCCGCCATTGGAACGAACGTTCTCACTTACGACAAGATCCAACAAGTAAGTGCCACTGATCGACTTTTAGGAAGAAGCAGTGCAGGCGCGGGAAATATCGAAGAAATTACTTGCACTTCATTTGCTCGTTCCCTGTTGGACGATGCAGATGCAGCAACGGCACGTTCAACGCTTTCTCTCGGCGCTGTCGCCACTGGCAATACGATTAGCACTTCCCTCATTGAAGATCTTGCAATTACCACTGGCAAAATCAACAATGATGCAGTGACCACTGCGAAGATTGCTGATGCAAACGTTACCACGGCAAAGATTGCAAGCGGAGCAGTTGGTGCTGTTCAATTGGCCGCCAGTGGCGTTGTTCAAGGCAAACTTGCTGCTGATTCTGTCCTTACTGTCAATATTGTTGATAGCGGAGTGACACAGGCAAAGCTTGCTGCTAATGCAGTGGCTGCTGTCAATATTGTAGATAGTGGTATTACGCAAGTCAAGTTGGCTAGCGGATCTATTGATACCATCAATATTGCTAATAGTGCGGTGACATTGGCCAAGATGGCCAGTGGAAGCGTTGACACTGCTCAGCTAGTTGCAAGTGGCATTACACAAGCGAAACTTGCTGCAAATGCAGTAGCGACCGCCAATATCATTGATTCTGGCGTCACTCAGGCGAAGCTTGCTGCTAGCGCAGTGGCAACAATTAATCTTGTTGATAGTGGCGTTACTGCCGACAAGCTTGCATCTGGTTCGGTTACCATTGGCAAGCTTTCTCTTGCATCGGGAGATTTAACCGGTACGGTTATCACTGCTTCTTCCATTCCATCGGGAAGCTATGCAAGTGGGTCAATTGTCACTGCCGACATTGCGGACAATGCAGTTACGTTTGCCAAAATCCAGCAAGTGGCATCTGGCGTGCTGCTTGGTAGAGCCAGTGCTGGTAGTGGCAATGTAGAAGCCATCACGCTTACAGAGGCAGGCAGGGCATTGCTTGATGATGCGGATGCTGCTACTCAGCGCACCACGCTTGGCCTTGGCTCCATCGCTGTTCAAGCTGCTTCTGGCGTAGACATTACAGGCGGCACAGCAGTGCTCAGCAGCGGCACAATCACTTATGCGACGATCAATGGTGGCGTTATTAGTGGCATTACTGACCTTGCCGTTGCAGATGGCGGCACTGGAGCTTCTACCGCCTCTGGCGCACGCACAAATCTTGGTCTCGCCATTGGCACTGACGTGCAAGCATATGATGCTGCACTGGCATCAATTGCAGGACTGACCACAGCGTCTGGTCAAATCATTTACACCACTGCTTCTGACACTTACGCAACTTCCACAATCACTGCTGCTGGTCGCGCCATCCTTGACGACGCAGATGCAAGTGCTCAGCGCACCACTCTTGGACTTGGCTCGTTAGCTGTAAAAAATACAGTTGGCAGCGGAGACTATGATTCTTCTTCCATTGTCACTGCAAATATTGCTGATTCTGCAATTACCACTGCAAAGATTGCTGATAGTGGCATTACAACTGACAAGATCGTTGATGCAAATGTTACACAGGCGAAACTAGCCAGTGATTCTGTAAGCACTGCCAAGATTGTCAATAGTGGCGTCACCACTGCAAAACTAGCTGACAACGCAGTTTCTTATGCAAAGATTCAAGCCACTACAACAAGCGATGTCATTCTTGGCCGTTCATCTGCTAGCGGCGGCACCGTAGAAGAAATTGCCTGCACTGCAGCGGCACGTTCAATTCTTGATGACGCTTCCATTGCTGATATCCGCACCACACTTGGTCTTGGCACTCTTGCCACTCAGAACGGCAGCTTTTCTGGTACTTCCACTGGCACTAACACTGGCGATCAAATAATCACGCTTTCTGGAGATGTCACTGGTACAGGTACTGGAGCATTCGCTGCCACGATTGCCAATAGTGCTGTAACAACTGCCAAGATTCTCGATAGTGCTATTACTACTGCCAAAATTGCTGATAGTGGCGTAACGGCCGTTAAGTTAGCGGATAATTCTGCTGCAGTAGTAGCTGGTTCTTCGCCAATTGGCAATGGATCTTTCATTGGTCAACAATGGTTCAATACCAGTGATGGCTACGAATACACTTGGACTGGTAGCGTGTGGCAGCGTCAAACAGGCCTTGTAACAACTGTCGTTTCTGGAGACACTGTTTATAGCTTTACTACGTCCTACCCTGATTCATTCAGCGCTTCCATTGTTCCTTCTTTAAATACGCAAGTAGCTTCTCGGTTCTTTGCTGGTCCTGCAAGTGGAAACAGTGATGCCGCGCCTACATTCCGCGCCATTTCTGCAAGCGATCTTCCTAAGGCAACAACTAGCGCTCTTGGCGTAGCTCAAGCTGGCACTGGTTTAGTCACCGTCAGTGGCATCTTCAACCATGCCAATAGCGTAGCTTCTGGCATTTATTACAAAGTCACTGTTGATGAAGAAGGGCACATCAGCGCAGGGGAAACTGCTTTAGTAGCCGACGACATTCCAGGGCTGCCCGCATCGAAAATTACCACTGGCACATTTGGTAGCGGCTTCATTGGAGAAGATGCAGTTCGGGCATCTAATTTGGCGAACTACAGCGTCAGTCAATTTGGCGAAGCATTGCCGTCTGCAGATTTTATTGGACAATTCTTCTTCAATCCATTGGAGAAAGATCTCTATCTGTGGGATGGAAACGTTTGGAATCCAGTTGGCATTTCAGTTGGTGAGATTATTTTTGGTGGCACTTACAATGCAAGTGGCAATATTATTGCTAGCACAAGTAGCGATGGCGCCGCTGTTGGTCTCTCAATTGGACAGCCACTTCCTACTCCCTCTGCTACGTTTAATCGTTACTACGTGGTGGTGGAAAGTGGCGGCACTGGCGTGGCCCCTGCTCCTGCCACTGCTTTGCAACCGCCTGATATTCTGCTTTGCAATGGCACGGCATGGACTGAAGTGGATGTTAGCTCCACGTACACGGCACAAGCTGCAGTTAACGTTGCCTTCACGCCTGCTGCCAATATAAGCAGCACCAATGTTCAAGCTGCATTAGAAGAAGTTAGCACTGAATGTCGCAATGCTAGTAATGTTGCAAGTGGCATTTTGGCTGTTGCTTACGGTGGTACTGGCACTGGCACTTATACAAAAGGCGACATTCTTGTTGCAAGTGGTACCACGTTAGTCAAGCAGGCCATTGGTACTAACGGGCAAGTATTGACGGCTAATTCAGCCTTTGGACCAGGCGTTCATTGGGCCACTCCTGCCAGTGGTACTGTGTTGTCAGTGAGCGTTAATTCTCCACTCACTGTTGTTAGCGGCTCAACTACTCCCGTTATTTCGATTCCCAATGCATCGACAAGCGTGAGGGGAAGCGTTCAGCTCACTGATAGCACGAGC
>JACCDU011243980.1_pt1 | contig 16024 bp, 13 predicted proteins | sample 7446081 | NCBI WGS metagenome assembly JACCDU01 (sample SAMN15323447, study PRJNA562643) | freshwater metagenome | isolation source: river surface water | place: USA:Blue River Watershed | collected 2017-08-17
AAAGCGATTGTTCCAGTGCATTTGTACGGTCAATCGTGCGATATGGAGCCAATAATGCAACTAGCATCGAAATACAATTTGTATGTAATTGAAGACAATGCCCAAGCTATTGGAGCTGATTATACATTTTCTGATGGGCGAGTAGCCAAAACCGGTACTATCGGACACATAGGGAGTACCTCATTTTTTCCATCAAAAAATTTAGGATGCTATGGAGATGGTGGTGCTTTGTTGACCAATGACGATAATCTGGCTCAAAAAATGCGAATGATTGCCAATCACGGTCAAGAAAAAAAATACTATCATAAAGTATTAGGATGTAACTCACGCTTAGATACAATTCAAGCTGCAATTTTAAATATTAAATTAAACTATTTAGATCAATACAGTACTGCTAGAAACAAAATGGCAGCTTTCTATAATGAAGCATTTTCTGCAATTGAAGAACTCGAGATGCCAGCAATACAGCACAATAGCACTCATGTATTTCATCAATATACCATAAAAGTAAAAAATAGAAAAAGAAACGAGTTACAACAGTATTTGTTAGAATTAGGGATCCCAAGTATGATCTATTACCCGCTACCCTTATACAAACAAGAAGCTTTTCAGCAATTTGTTTCCGCTGATTTTTCATTAGTGACTACAGAACAACTTTGTGATGAAGTTCTTTCATTGCCCATTCATACTGAAACGAATTTGGAAGATATGAATTTTATTTGTAGCAGTATTCAATCATTTTTCAAGAATTAAAATATGGATAATTTTTACGCACACGAAACTGCACTAGTCGATGAAGGCTGTTCAATTGGACAAGGAACAAAAATTTGGCATTTTTCTCATATTATGTCCAATTCTACACTAGGAGAAAAATGTAATATAGGTCAAAACGTAGTAGTGTCTCCAGGTGTTATTTTAGGAAACAATGTAAAAGTGCAAAACAATGTTTCTATTTATACAGGAGTTAGTTGCGATGACGATGTGTTTTTAGGCCCATCTATGGTATTCACTAATGTAATTAACCCGAGAAGTGCCATCAATAGACGCGATCAATACGCTAAAACCCATGTAGGTAAAGGTGCCAGTATTGGTGCCAATGCTACAATAGTTTGCGGACACGATATAGGAGAATATGCCTTTATAGGAGCTGGTGCCGTTGTAACAAAAAATGTGCCTGCCTTTGCCTTAGTAGTGGGTAATCCTGCTAGACAATTGGGATGGGTTGGAGAATACGGTCATCGATTAACATTTAATGACCAAGGAATAGCAGTTTGCCCTGAGAGCCAACAAGAATATCAATTAAAGAATAATACCGTTAACAGAATAAAATAGTTATGAGTAAAATTAAATTTGCAGTGGTAGGCTGTGGTCATATTGGTAAACGACATGCGAGTATGATTTTAGGAAACGATGATTTTGAATTAGTTGCATTATGTGATATCAAACCTAAAGAAGAATTAGGCTTAGAAAATTTTACTGAAGCTCGTTTTTTTAATTCTTTAGACGCATTAATTCAATCGGGTATAGCAATAGATGCGGTTGCAATTGCTTCGCCTAATGGCTATCATCAAGAACAAGCGCTGCAAGTCTTGGAGAACAACTGGCATGTGGTAGTGGAAAAACCAATGGCATTGACCAAAGCCGGCTGCGAACAAATTATATTTAAAGCACTTCAAAAACACAAACAAGTATTTTGTGTGATGCAAAATAGATATTCACCACCCTCTGTATGGTTAAAAGAAGTTCTTGATTCAGGTATATTAGGAAAGGTTTTTATGGTCCAAATCAATTGTTATTGGAACCGTGACGACCGTTATTACAAACCCGATACTACAACAGGTAAACCTTCCACTTGGCACGGTACAAAAGACTTAGATGGAGGGACTTTGTTTACACAATTTTCTCATTTTATTGATTTAATGTATTGGTATTTTGGTGATGTGACTAATATTAATGCCAAGTTGAATGATTTTACCCACAATAAAAGTACAGATTTTGAAGACTCTGGTTTTGTGAGTTTTGATTTTATCAACGGAGGTATGGGTTGTTTAAATTATTCAACTGCAGTTTGGGATAAAAACTTAGAAAGTTCTATTACAATAGTAGCTGAAAATGGCTCCGTTAAAGTTGGTGGACAATATATGAATGAAGTGGAGTATTGTCATATTAAAGATTATGAAATGCCAGTATTAGCTGAAAGTAACCCACCAAATGATTATGGACCATATAAAGGATCGGCTGCAAACCATCATTATATTTATGAAAACATTTCTAATGTAATTAATGGAAAAGAAAGTATTACAACAAATGCTTTGGAAGGAATGAAAGTGGTTGAAATTATTGAAAGAGTTTATAAATTAGAGAATTAAATTATGAAAATAGTAGTAGTTGGAACAGGTTATGTAGGTTTAGTAACTGGAACTTGTTTTGCTGAAGTTGGCATAGATGTGATTTGTGTGGATATTGATCACAAAAAAATTGAAAATTTAAACAAAGGGATTATACCCATTTTTGAACCTGGTTTAGAGACATTAGTTGCTAAAAATGTTGAAAAAGGAAGATTACAGTTCTCAACTTCTCTTGCTCAAAGTATTAAAGGTGCAGATGTCGCTTTTATAGCTGTGGGGACACCACCGGGTGAAGATGGTAGTGCCGATTTAAAATATGTAATTGGTGTAGCACAAGAAATTGGACAACACATGAACAGTTATGGGGTAATTGTAACTAAAAGTACGGTTCCAGTTGGAACTGCTGAAAAAGTACAAGCGGCGATACAACAAGAAATAGAAAAACGACATTTGGATATTGCATTTGATGTTGCTTCTAACCCTGAATTCTTAAAAGAGGGAGCAGCTATTGATGATTTCTTAAAACCCGATCGTATTGTGGTTGGAGTTTCCTCTGCAAAAGCAGAAGAAGTAATGAGAAAATTATACAAACCCTTCTTATTAAACGGTCATCCTATAATTTTTATGGATGTGCCTAGTGCTGAGATGACCAAATATGCAGCTAATAGTATGTTGGCCACTAAAATTAGTTTTATGAATGATATTGCTAATTTGTGTGAAATTGTGGGTGCTGATGTCAATATGGTCCGTAAAGGAATTGGTAGTGATGCTAGAATTGGTAATAAATTCATTTATCCTGGAATTGGATACGGAGGATCTTGTTTTCCTAAGGATGTGAAAGCATTAATTAAAACGGCATCAGCTAATGGTTACCAAATGCAAATTTTAGAAGCAGTAGAGGCGGTAAATGAAAAACAAAAATCAGTTTTATTTGAAAAACTAATCAATCGTTTTCAAGAAAATATTGCAGGAAAAACTTTTGCCATCTGGGGATTGTCATTTAAACCAAACACAGATGATATGCGTGAAGCGCCATCATTAGTAATTATTGATAAAATATTAAAATCAGGTGGTAAGATAAAAGCTTTTGATCCAATTGCTATGTTGGAGACAAAACATATTTTAGGTGATGTAATTGAGTATTGTAAAACCGAATATGACGCATTAGAAAATGCAGATGCATTATTAATTGTGACCGAATGGGCTGATTTCAGGTCGCCAAATTTTGAAAAAATAAAGAAAACATTAATAAATCCAATTGTGTTTGATGGTAGAAATATTTATGATACCAAAGAATTAAACGATTTAGGATTTGAACATTATGGAATTGGTACAAAAAATAATTAAAATGAAGAAGATATTAGTTACTGGTGGCGCTGGTTTTGTAGGTGCAAATTTAATTGAAGAATTAATTAAAGATAAGAATAATATTATAACCTCTTTAGACTGTTATTTTACAGGGAATAAAGAAAATCATGTAAATGATGTTGAGTATATCGAAGGTTATACATGGGATATAGATGAAATTTTTAAAAATGTAAAATTTGACGTTATTTATCATTTTGGCGAATATTCTCGGATTGTTCATTCGTTTAATGATATTAATTTTGTATCAGAATCTATATTAAGAGGTACTCCTAAAGTATTTGAATTTGCAAAAAAATGTAATGCAAAAGTTATATACTCAGCATCCTCTTCAAAATTTGGTAATAATGGGAAAGATGAAAATTTATCACCTTATGCCTGGATGAAGTCAAAAATGGTAGAATTGCTGAAGAATTATAATATATGGTTCGGGTTACAATATGAAATTAGTTATTTTTTTAATGTTTATGGGCCAAAACAAATTTATGAGGGTAACTATGCAACTGTAGTGGCTATTTTTGAAAGACAATTTAGAAATAATGAAAAATTGACCGTAGTAAAACCTGGAACCCAATCTAGAGATTTTACGCATGTTTCTGATATTGTTTCAGGTTTGATAGATATAGAAAGAATAAATTTGAATAATGAATGGCATTTGAGATCAGGGAAAAACGTAACTATTATTGAATTAGCCGAAATGTTCGGTGATTGGACTTTGATAGATGAAAGGAGAGGAGAACGCTTTACAAGCGAAGAATTCTATTCTGATACTGAAGAGTTGTTAGGATGGAAGCCTAAAATGAGTTTAAATGAATGGATTAGTTTTGTAAAACAATAATTGAGATTTGAGTTCAATTAAACAAAATTTTATCTTCAACGCTTTACTTTCTTTAAGTCAGGTAGTTTTTCCATTAATTACATTCCCATATGTCGCAAGAGTAATATTGCCAAATGGTATTGGAGAAGTGACTTTAGTTGAAAGTATTTGTAGATATGTAATATTGTTTTCAGCTCTTGGAATACCTATATATGGGGTAAGAGAAATTGCTAAAGTTAAAAATGAAAAAGAAAAATTAAATAAGTTATTTACAGAATTAATAATTATTCACTTTACAATTACAATTTTTATATCATTACTATTTGTAATATTAATCTATTTGATTCCACTATTACTTAATAACCTAGAGTTTTATTTATTAGGATTGTTTTTAATTTTATCTAATGTGTTTGTAATTGAATGGTATTTTCAAGGAATAGGGCACTTTAAGTTTATTACAATTCGCAATTTAATTATTAAAACAATTTTAACAATACTTGTTTTTATTGTTGTCAAAGAGAAAACGGATGTTCTTACTTATTTTTCTTTAATAGTGATTACCTCAATTTTAAATGCAGTTGTTAATTTCGTTTATGCGTTAAGAACAATTAAATTGGATTTTTCAAGTAATTTGAATGATTTAAAAAGACATTTCAAACCATTATTTTACATATTTAGTTCAATTGCTTTTATTAGCATATATACTTTATTGGATACAATAATGCTTGGTTTTATGACAGATGAAAGAACAGTAGGTTTGTATTCTACAGGATTGAAAGTAAGTAGAATACCCATGTTCTTTATTGGAGCTTTAGGAGTTGTATTGATACCAAAACTATCGGAACATTTCCATCATAATAGATTAGATGATTTCATTTCTTTAATTAACAAGTCTGTTAAATTTGTAATTACATTTTCGGTTCCGACTCTATTTTTATTATTGAGTCTTTCTGATACAATTATAGTAAGTTTTGCAGGGCCTAACTTTATTGAAGCAGGGAGTGTTTTAAAAATTCTAAGTTTACTTAGTTTGTTAATTGGTTTGTCAAATATTTTTGGTTTACAAATTTTGACACCAATGGGTCAGGATAAATATCTTACTTATTCTGTTCTTATTGGTATGGTAATTAGTTTGGGTTTAAATTTATTATTAATACCGATTTACAAAGAAAAAGGAGCAGCTATTAGTAATATAATTGCAGAAACTGCAGTTACAATTACAACGATATTTTTTGCGAATAAGCATATTAAATTAATCATTGAATGGAAGTTTGTTTTCAAAACATTTATTTATGCAATTCCATTATTTTTCATTCCATTTTTTGTTTCTATATATGTTATTAGTGATATATCATCAATGATTATTGCAATAGTTTTAAGTGGGATATATTTTTTACCCATTCAGTTGTATGTTATAAAAAATGAGTTATTTATTGATTTAAAAAATAAAATATTAAAAAAACATGAAAAAATATGATTATCTAATTGTAGGTTCTGGACTTTTTGGGGCTGTGTTTGCTTATGAAGCAAATAAAAAAGGAAAAAAATGTCTAGTTATAGATAAAAGAAATCATAAAGGAGGAAACGTGTATTGCGAAAATATTGAGGGTATTAATGTACACAAATATGGGCCACATATTTTTCACACTAATGATAAAGGAATATGGGATTATGTGAATCAATTTGTGTCGTTTAATAGATTTACATATCAACCTATAGCAATCTATGAAGATGGGGTTTTCAATCTTCCTTTCAATATGAATACCTTCTATCAATTATGGGGAGTAAAAACTCCTGAGGAAGCAAAAGCAAAAATTGACGAACAAGTAAAAAACTCAGGAATTACAAATCCTCAAAATTTAGAAGAACAGGCAATATCTTTAGTTGGAATAGATATCTATGAAAAATTAATTAAAGGTTATACCGAGAAGCAATGGGGTAGAAAAGCAACGGAACTACCAGCATTTATAATTAAACGGCTACCAGTACGATTTACGTATGATAATAATTATTTTAATGATAAATATCAAGGAATACCTATTGGGGGTTACAATAAAATAATCGATGCTCTATTAGATGGTATTGAAGTTAGATTACATACTAATTTTTTTGATGATCGAAATTATTGGAGTAGCATAGCAGATAAAATTGTTTTTACAGGTTCAATAGATGAATTTTATGATTATAAATATGGTCATCTTGAGTATAGAAGTTTGAAATTCGAAAATGAAATTTTGTCAATTAATAATTATCAAGGAAATGCAGGAGTAAATTATACACATAAAGATATTCCATATACTCGAATTGTAGAGCATAAGCATTTTGAATTTGGTAATCAAGAAAAAACTATTATTACTAAAGAATATTCAGTAAAATGGGAATTAGGTATGGAGCCATATTATCCAGTAAATGATAAAACTAATTCAGATAAATTTGATCAGTATAAAGCATTAGCAGCTCATGATCCAAACGTAATATTTGGTGGAAGATTAGCGGAATATAAATATTATGATATGCATCAAATAATTGCTTCAGCATTAACAAAAGTTAAATTATTAAATATAAAATAATTAAAAATTAAATGTATTATATATTTTTATAAATAAAATGAAAAATAGTTTAATCGTATTACATATTGGAAACAGTAATGTTTCATTTACAAGATTTATTGATATTCTTCAAAGTGAGAAACTAGATAAATTAATTATTTTCACGACATCAAAAGATAATTTATATGATAAAATTATATCAAGTTGTTCTGGTGATATAATTTTTGAAAAACACAAGCATAAATTAATATCATGTGAGTATAAATTAAATTATTTGTACCTATTTTTTCAAAAAATATTTAATTACTCAATTAGATTATCTTTTTCTACATATCTAATTAAGTTTTTTTTAAATAAAATGGAATTTTTAATAGACTCATATTTAAAAATTTCCAGATTACCTGAGTTGGATTATGTTTTGAATAAATATAATCCTGATTTTATATGGAGTGGTAGTCATAATTTTGATAACAGTAATCTATTAACTTGGTTTATAAGTAAGAAGACATCTGTAAAAATTGTTAGATCGTATAAAGAAACAAATGGGGCCTTTATGTTAGATGAAAAAAAGGCATTAGAAGTTTCGAATGTAAATATATTTCCTACAAAAAGTTATGCTAATCACTTTTTAACTTTATATCCTGAAATTGATTTTAGTTTAAAAAATATTTTTTACGGGGATGAGGATTGGAGGTATAGTGGATTAATTAATTACCTTAGTAAAGAGGATGTTCAAAAGCATTCTTCTGTTGATAATATACCACATATTGTAATTTTAACTGGTAGAGCTACATTTGGTGAAAATGATTCGTTTACAAATAATAGATATAACTATTTAAATTTAATAAATGAATTTATAAATGAAGGTGTACATGTACATTTGCACTGTGCTTTCTTTTATAATAGTGATCTTAATAAGATTGATAGTTCAATTAACAATCCATATTACATCATTCAAAAAAACAATTCTTTTTTTCACATTGAAGGAAAAATTAATCTTGAAAACTCATTTGAAAATTATAAAATTTTAAAAAAATATGATGCAGGAATTCTTCACAATTATAATTCATCCGACAAATTAGCCTTATTTTCTAAAATAAATATACCTAATAGATTGTATGAATATCAAATGTGTAATGTTAGGCCAATTTTGATTTTTGATACTATGAAAGAAGTTGAAAAAATTATTTCAAATACTAATTTCGGTTTTTTAGGTAATAATTACAAAGAAATTTGCTCTAAAATGAAAGTTTTTGTAAACGAAGTGAATCAACCAGACATTAATGTTTCAACGTTAAATAGTTATAGTGATTTTTCAGAAATTATATTAAATAAAATTATCTAAATATTGTTTTAAATTTTACATCAAATTTTTATGTGTGGAATAGCTGGAATTTTATCTTTAGATAAATCAAATATTACTGAAGTGTCATTAAAAAAAATGACTGATTCGTTGTACCATCGTGGTCCAGATGGAGGAGGACTTTGGATTGATACAATAAATAATGTTGGTTTGGGGCACAGAAGACTATCAATTATCGATTTGAGTGATTCAGGTAAACAGCCAATGCATTATTTAGATCGTTATACAATCACATTCAATGGAGAAATATATAATTATATAGAATTAAAGACTTTATTATTAACTAAAGGATATATTTTTAAAACTAGTACAGATACAGAAGTACTTCTTGCATTATTTGATCATAAAGGTTATGATTGTTTAGAGTTATTAGACGGTATGTTTGCATTTGCAATTTGGGATAAAGTTTCTAAAAAATTATTTTGTGCAAGAGACCGTTTTGGAGAAAAACCATTTTATTATTCTATTAATGATTCTTCATTTGTTTTTGCCTCTGAAATAAAAGCTTTGTGGGCATATGGTATACCTAAAATTAAAAATGATGTTATGATTTTTAATTATTTGTATTTTAACTCAATTAATAATCCAGATAATTTATCCGAAACATTTTATGATAATATTAAACTATTAAAACCTAGTAGTTATTTAGTAATCAACGTGAATTTAGAGATAGAAATTGAAAAAAAATATTGGGATATTGATTACTCAAATATAAATACTTCTATTTCATATGAACAAGCTAAAATAGATTTTGCTGAATTATTACAATCTTCAGTAAATCTTAGATTGAGATCAGATGTGCCAATTGGAAGTAGTTTATCTGGAGGTTTAGATAGCTCTGTGATTGTTGCTTTGATTAATAAAAGTTCAATTAATGGAGTGCAGCAAAAGACATTTTCTGCTAAGTTCCCTGGATTTACAAAAGATGAAACAAAGTATATAGATTTGGTAAATCAATCAATAAATGCAGATGCGTTTGATTGTTTTCCAAACAAAAATTCATTTAGAGATAGTATTGATAATATAATTCATCATCAAGATGAGCCTTTTGGCTCAGCTAGTATTGTGGCTCAATATGAAGTAATGAAATTAGCAAAAAAAAACGGAGTTACGGTTATGCTAGATGGGCAGGGTGCTGATGAAATTTTATGTGGATACCACGGTTTGGTTGACAGTTATTTTTTTGAATTATATAAAACTAATAAAACATTTTATAAGGAGCAATTGGATATATATAAAGATATTCAATCAAATAATGAAATAAATAACCTTAACAGGAGAATTAGAAATCAACAAGTAAAATTTAAATTAGGTAATAACTCTATTAACAAAATATTACTTGCAAAAACAAATTTGATGGAATTTATAAGTCCAAAAATTGAAAAAGAGTTTTATTTTGATTTGAAAAATAAAAAGTTTAATAATAAATATATTTTTAATACTTTAAACGAAGCATTGTATTATTCATCATTTAAAGGAGGTTTACAAGAGTTACTTAGGTATGCTGATAGAAACAGCATGGCGAATTCAATTGAAGTGAGACTACCATTTTTATCACACAAAATAGTTGAATTTTTGTTTCAATTACCATCAGAATATAAATTTAAAAATGGTTTTACAAAATATATTTTGAGGGATTCTATGTCGCAATATTTGCCAGAAGAAATAATTTGGCGTAAAGATAAAATTGGATATGAACCCCCTCAAAAGGATTGGTTGTCTGATTTTAAAATTAATTTGAATACTGGTATTATAAAAAACTCTAAAAATGTTGATTTCTGGAAACAAATTATGTTTGAAAAATATAATTTTTAATTAGATGGGTTATTACTACATTCCATTTTTAATTGCATTAATTGGTTCTATAAGTAGAGATAAAGTAAATAAGTATATTACTGTTTATTTTGTTTTTATTTTTATGTTTTTAATGGTTGTATTAAGAGGGAATACTAGTTCAGATTACGAAGCCTATCAAAATAGATTTAGTTCAATAGCTACAATTAATTTATTCGAAAATTTTGATTCCTTTGCATTATTAACTGTTTTTTTTAACAATTTTGGTTTAGCAAATTTTAGATTTTTATTGCTTATTTTTGGAATTTTAACTTTCATTCCACTTTTTTTTGTTTTAATCAAAAACTTGCAATACTCTTTAATTTGTTTGCTTTATTATTACTCATATTTATTTTTTGTTCAACCAGTTAGCGCAATGAAAGCAGGGGTTTCGGCATTAATCTTTCTTTTAGTAGTTTTGTTTCGTGCTGAGAATAAAAATAAAATTGCCTTTTTTTTATTTTTACTAGCTGTATTTTTTCATCCAACATCAATTGTTGGAATTTTTATTTTTAGTAAATATTTTAATAAAAATTATAATATTTTGAGAATTATTATTACATCAGTAATAGTGTTTTTTTTAGGAAAATATTTTTTTTCTGAAGTAATCTCATATTTAGCAAATAATAATTTGGGTTTTATAACTTCAAAAAGCGAAGGTTATTTAGAAGCAACAGAGAATGATATTGGAACTAGAACGGCTAATATTTTTTTAATAGTAATTTCACTGAAATTTATTTTTAATCTTTCCCTCAGGTATTTTTTTAAAAAAATTAATTACGAAGACAATAAAGTTAGATTGTTGCTTAATGTTCAAGTATTTGCAATTTTCATATATTATTTCTGTTTTTCCTTACCTGTTGTTGCTGCTAGATTCTATGAATTAATAGGTATAGTTGAGGTTATTACAATTGCTTTCCCTTTATTACTTTTCAAAGAAAAAAAGACAATTCAATTATTAATATATTTATTGATTTTTTTTCAATTTTATGTAACAGTTAATTTGTTAGGAGGTGAAATTGTTAAACCGTATTATATTTATTTTTTATGAAAGTAGTTTATTTGACTTGGGGCGAAACTCCAAGATTATCAGGGGTTTATAAATCGCAAGTCATTAATTTATTATCCAGATTCAATGAAACAATTGATATAAGTTTGATTTCAGGTTTACCAATAATTAATTCAGGATTAACAAGAGAAAAATTTAAATATTGGAAAGTTTTAAAGGATATTAAAAAACATTTTAAAAAAAGTAATTCTTCATTCGAATTAATACCTATTTTTGGTTTACAAACAATTATTTATCCAAAAAAAATTTCGTATTTTTTATTAACCTTTTTTTCAGGGTTATTACTATGCAAAAAAATAAAAAGAATTAAACCGCATGTAATTCATTGCAGGGGATATCATTCAACAAATCTAGCTATCAGGTTAAAGCAAAAATATAATTTTGATTATAAAATTATATTCGATCCAAGAGGTCTTGCACCTGAAGAGTTTATTTTATCTCAGAATAGTAATGAAAATAGTTTCTCATATAAGAAGTTAAAACGAATTGAGATTGAAAATATATTGGGCTCAGATATGATTTTGTCAGTTTCGGATACAATGACAGAATATTATAAATTATTAGGAGCAAAACATATTGAAACCATTTATTTATCAACTGATTTCGATTATAAGAATATTAATACAGATTCTTCAATTAAAAATATTGATTTTGATAAATTAAAATTTTGTTATGCTGGCGCTTTGGATTTTAAAACATGGCACAAACCCAATTTACTTATAGATCTGTATATTCATTTATTTTCAATATATCCTGAATCTACACTCACAATAATTACAAATTCAAATCATCAATCAATATATAAATTATTACCTGTTTCAATTAAAGATAGAGTTACTATTGTTGCTTGTTCTACTTCTGACGAGGTATTATTAAAACTTAAAAAATGTGATATTGGACTTATGTCTTATTTGATTCCAAAATCAGACACAGAATTAAAAGTTGCCAATACAGTTTTTGCAATTAAAACAGTTGAATACTTGGCTTCATCTTTACCTGTAATTGTGAATAAATATTGTGGAGGAGCTTCTAATTTTGTACTAGATAATTATTTAGGATTGGTTTATGATCCAAACAATTTAAATAGTATAAAAAAAGAAGATATTGAAGATATGATTCACAATTTTGATTTTGAAAAATGTTTAAAAAAATGTAAACTATTTTCTTACGAAGAGAATATGAAAAAATACATGGAAATATACCACAGTTTATTATGATTTATGATAAATACTTTTTTGTAATAGTAAATTTTGTAATTTTTATTACCCTTTTTGTTTTAATATTTTTTTTTAGAACAAAAAAAATAAGTTTTGTTGTAATGTTATTATTTATTTTCTTACAAACATATAATGTTTATTTTTTTATATCAAATTCCGAAAGAATAACATATAATAAAATAAGGTATGACGATTCATTAAACAAGTCAAGTTTTTCAGAGTTAAATTATGAAATGAAAGATATTGAATTGATTATTAAAAATGCTTTAGAAGAACTTAAGCAAAGCAATAATTTGTCTTCATTTTATTCCACTATTTTGAATAGCGCTAATTTTTTTGAAAATAAATACTTTCAAAAAAAAAATGAGTTATCAAAAGTAGCTTCAATAGTAAGTGTTACTTCTAATTTATATCCATTTGCTTCAAAAAACGCAATTTTTTTTAAAGGGAATGGTATTTGTATTAACAACTTAAATCATAGACAATTTAGAGATAAATTAAAATTTGCTAAATACGCTTGCTGCGGTGATTATTGTTATATAACAAGTAATGTATTAAATATGGCTGGATTCAAGTCTAGGTATATTTTTACAAAACAACATTTGCTTTTAGAAGTGTTATTGGATGAAAAATGGATATTAGTCGACCCAACCTTTGGAATAATTTATGATCAAAGTTATTTCTACAATAAAAATTATAATGTATTATTATTGCCTAATTTGGGGTTGCTAAGCAACTCTGAAAACTATAGAGCTTCTTTTTTTATTGCTAGAAATTATATGTTATACATAGCATTAAATTATTCTTTAAAGAATAGCCTTTATAAATCAACAGTAAATTTTGACAAATTTGATACCCAATATTTACTTAATTGATTAATCTTTAATCCCAAGAAAATAAAATTTTATTAAGAGTTATATGATATTATCAGCTTCAATTGTAATATATAATAATGATTTGCAGGAAATCAACAAGATTGTAAATTGTCTTATGTATTATGGGATTAATAAAATTTATTTAATAGATAATTCACCATTAAATATTTTTCAATCAGTTTTTTCAGAAAATGATATTGTTTTTTACACGCACAACCCATCAAATCCAGGGTTTGGTGCAGCTCACAACATTGCTATTCAAAAGGCATTACCTTCAGGGGCTAAATATCATTTTATAGTTAATCCAGATATTTATTTTAATATGGATGTTATCACTCCAATGATAGAGTACATGATAAATAACAAAGATGTTGGAATGATGATGCCCCAAATTTTAAATTTAGATGGTACGGTACAAAATCTTCCAAAACTTTTGCCTAGCCCATGTAGTATTTTATTACGAAAAATTAAAAGACCAGGCAGATATTATAAAAAATTTATTGAAAAGTATGAACTAAGGAATTTACCACAACAACAGATATATAATGCGCCAATTCTTTCAGGTTGCTTTACTTTACTTAATTTAAAAGCGATTGAAGAAATCGGTATGTATGATGATAATTATTTCATGTATTTTGAAGATTGGGATTTATCTCGTAGAATGCACCAAAAGTATAAGACTATTTACTATCCCTTAGTATCGGTTTATCACGGGTATGATTCTGGAGCGAACAAAAGTTTTAAATTATTTAAAATTTTTATTCAGTCTGCTTTTACTTATTTTAACAAATGGGGTTGGTTTTTTGATAAAGAGAGAACTCAATTGAATAAAAAAGCATTAGAACAATTTGAATAAATGAAAATAACCATCACAGGTGTTACAGGTTTTGTAGGTTCTAATCTATTTGAATACTTATTAGACCATAATTGTGAGCTAAAAGCCCTCAATCTCAGAAATCTCAATTGGAAATCCGAGCTAGATACAGAAGCTACTGCTATACTCCATCTTGCCGGAAAAGCACATGATGTAAAGAATAGTTCTAATCCTGATGAATATTTTGATATAAACACTAAATTAACCCAAGAATTGTTTAATGTTTTTTTAGCAAGTAATTGTCGCGATTTTATATTTTTTAGTAGTGTAAAGGCAGTTACTGATAAAGCAGAAGATATTGTAACAGAAGAAACAATAACTAATCCTCAAACTGCTTACGGTCAATCAAAACTGCAGGCAGAGCAGTATATCTTAAGCAAAGCCTTACCTCAAGGCAGGCGTGTATTTATTATACGGCCTTCAATGATTCATGGTCCTGGTAACAAAGGCAACTTAAACTTGTTGTATCAATTAGTTAGTAAAGGAATTCCATGGCCTTTAGGAGCTTTTCATAACCAACGTTCTTTTTGTAGTATTGATAATGTTTGTTATGTTGTTAATCAGATATTAGAAAGAGAGGATATTCCTTCGGGAGTATATAATTTAGCAGATGATGAAGCCTTATCTACCAATGAATTGATTGAACTTATCGCATCAGCTACAAATAGAAAAGTTAGAATTCTTAACATTCCAAAGAAATTGATATACGCAATTGCTAAAATCGGGGATGTGTTACATTTGCCTTTAAACACTGAGCGATTAGATAAACTAACTGAAAATTTTGTAGTGTCTAATGCTAAAATAAAGACCACTTTGGGAATTGAAAAATTACCTACTTCGGCTAAGGAGGGGTTAGTTAAAACTATTTCGTCTTTTAATAAAAGTTAATGTACTAATTTATTACTGTAGCAATTTGAAAATGTAACAATTTTCGATATACGATATACGATTTACGATTTGTCAATGTAGCGATGTGAAAATGTATCAATTTACGATTTACGATATTAGCTTCGCTCCCCACATACTCTGCTCCAAGTATTCGCAGACTTTGGCTTTGCCTCGGGTCGTTTTACAAAGTTAGGAGTCTGATGTATCAATGTGTCAATGTGAAAATGTGGTAATTTGAAAATTTGAAAATGGAACAATTCGTCTTTCTATCGCTAGACGTTCCCCTCTACAGAGGGGCTAGGGGTGTGTTGATGGATATACGATATACAATTTACGAAGTAAGATTTACGAAGTACGATTTGAAATGTAGCAATGCACCAATTGAAAAATAGGATCTTAATTTTTTGATGATTGAATTTCTATATCGGTTTTTAAATTAAGTTATGTAAATTTATACAAACAATAAATTGCCCTAATTTTATAATCCCTAAATCTTAATTATGACACAGCATCCTTCTTTACAAATATTTGAAACTACTAACATAAGAACCCTTTGGGATGACGCTCAAGAAAAATGGTATTTTTCTATTGTTGATGTGATTCAGATATTAACCGATTCTCCCAATCCAAGAAAGTATTGGAGTGTATTAAAATTTCGTTTGAATAAAGAAGGGAGTCAGTTGACTTCAAATTGTAGTCAACTGAAAATGCCAGCTGCTGATGGGAAATATTATAAAACGGATGTGGCTGATTCGGAACAATTATTTAGGTTGATTCAGTCGATTCCCTCTCCCAAGGCAGAACCTTTTAAAATGTGGTTGGCACA
>JACCDU010008063.1_pt1 | contig 16011 bp, 14 predicted proteins | sample 7446081 | NCBI WGS metagenome assembly JACCDU01 (sample SAMN15323447, study PRJNA562643) | freshwater metagenome | isolation source: river surface water | place: USA:Blue River Watershed | collected 2017-08-17
ATTGATCAAGGCACCATGGATGGCAACAAACAAGCCATGAACGTGGAAAATCGGCAAGGCGTGAATGAGGACATCACTTGGCTTCCAACCCCAGTAGTCCTTGAGTGTCAGCGCATTGCTCAGCATGTTGCCGTGCGTGAGCATGGCCCCTTTGCTGCGGCCAGTGGTACCGCTGGTGTACAAGATGGCGGCCAGGTCATCGGCTTGGCGCACAACAGGCTGGTGTTGATCGCTGTGGTGCGCGGCTCGGTCAAGCAAACTACCGGTGCGGTCGTCGTTCAAGGTGAACACGTGTTGCGTTCCGGCCTTGAAGGCAATTTTGCTGACCCAACCGAAGTTCGCGCCACTGCACACCACCACGGCAGGTTCGGCATTGCCAATGAAGTACTCGATCTCGGCGCTCTGATAGGCCGTGTTCAGCGGCAAGAACACATACCCAGCCCGCAAAGTGGCCAGATAAAGCATCATGGCTTCAACCGATTTTTCAACCTGCACCGCCACGCGACTGCCTTCAGGCAAATCGAGCGACTGCAGCAAATTCGCCATCATGGCGGTGGCGCGGTCCAAATCAGCCCAGCTGTAAAGCAGGCCTTCGTCGGTCTCCACAGCGGTGGCCTGGAGGTCAGCAGGGAATGCAGCACGCAGTGCTGAAAACAAATTGTGTGAGCTCATGGATGTGATTCAAATATGAAGGAAAAGTCTCGGTCGCAGGGCCATTGGAACCATCGGAAAAATCAATCCAACTTGGCGCCAGAGGCTTTCACCACTTGCGACCACTTGGCCAACTCCTTTTTGATAAAGGCATCGAACTGCCCACCGGTCAGGTTGGGAAACTCAGCGCCCTGCCCTGCCCAAACAGCCTTGGCTTCGTCCATCTGGCATGCACGACGCACCTCTTCCACCATGCGGGCCTGGGCATCGGCAGGCGTGCCCTTGGGGGCCCAAATGCCGTACCAGGTGGACACCGTGTAATCAGGCAAACCCAACTCGGTGGAACACGGCACGTCAGGGAATGCGGCGTTGCGCTTGCTGCCAGAAACCATCAAGGCCTTGATGCGGCCGCTCTTGATGTGTGTGGCCGAGGACCCCAAACCATCGAACATCATGTCCACGTTGCCCGCAATCAGATCCTGCAAAGCCGGGCCTGCACCACGGTAAGGGATGTGGGTGATGAAAGTCTTGCTTTGAAGTTTGAACAACTCGCCCGCCAAATGGTGTGATGTACCGCCACCGGCCGAGCCGTAGTTGAAGCGGCCAGGCCCTTTCTTGACCTCGTCCATGAAAGCCTTGAAGTCGGCATTCGGGAACTTCTTGGGATTGACCACCAAGACCTGCGGCACGTTGGCCACCAGAATCAGGGGCACCAAATCACGTTCCAGGTCATAGTCCAGCCTGGGGTACATGAAAGGCGCGATCGTGTGGTGCACCGCTCCCATGAAATAGGTGTAGCCATCGGGTGCGCTCTTGGCCGCCACAGCTGCGCCCAAAGTACCGCCCGCACCGCCCCGGTTATCGATGATGAGCTGCTTGCCCGTCAGTTTGGAAAACTGTGCCGACATGGGGCGCGCAAACGCATCGGTGCCCCCGCCCGCAGGAAAAGGCACGATCAAAGTCACGGGTTTGGCGGGCCAGGCGCTTTGGGCCTGGGCAACACCCGCACCGGCTGCCGCGATCGAAGCGGCGTACTTGAGAACGCCGCGGCGATCGATTGAGAAATTGAATGCGGTCATGGTTGTCTCCTCTTTGATGAATGTGTGCAATCGAAAATGACGAAACTAGAGATACAAGCGCGCTACGTCGTCAGACACCGGCACATGGCCTTGTGCCAAGCCCAAGCGATGGCGATCAAGTTTGCGCAGGTCGTACAGGTAGTTGACCATCAAGCCATACGATTGCTTGATGCCTTTGCCTGACATGTCGGCCGCCCAATGGATGTGCTCCACGCGCGCGCCATTGCCCAAATGGAAACGGGCGACAGGATCGGCCGGACGTGCTTCGATGAGCTCTCTGCCCAGGTAATGCGCCGCACACCCCAGCAGCCATTGGCGCAAGGCCGACTTCTCCGGCAGCGTGGGCATCAGCTCCAGTGCCGACAACACGTGCTCTGCCGATGCAGGCTCAAAACCCACAGCCCGACCCAACTGGGCTTTCAATTTTTCGGGCGTGGCCTCCAACATGCGGCCAGCGTTTTTATGGAGCCAGCCACGAAAACCGGGAATGGGCGACAAAGTGGCAAAGGTTTTGAGCTTGGGAAAATCCGAGCGCAGAGTCTCGACCACACGCTTGATGAGTGAATCGCCAAAACTCACACCCTTGAGGCCGGGCTGCGTGTTGCTGATGGAGTAAAAAATAGCGGTCGTGGCTTTGCTCAAATCCACCGCCTCTGCCGACTCGTCCAGCAGCGGGCTGATGCTGCTGGCGATCTCGTTCATGAACGCCACCTCCACAAAGATCAGCGGCTCATCGGGCAAGCGGGGGTGAAAAAAACCATAGCAACGGCGGTCTGAATCCAGCCGGTTTTTCACATCACCCCAGCTCTTGATGTCATGAACCGCTTCGTACTTGATCAACTTCTCCACCAAGCTGGCCGGCGAGTCCCAACTGATGCGACGCAGCTCCAGAAAAGCCACATCGAACCAGGTGGTGAACAAGTTCTCCAGCTCAGCCTCCAATGCCAGCAGGCGTTTGTTCGATTTGAGCGCAGGCATCAGCTCCTGGCGCAAGTCCACCAGAAAACGCATGCCTTCGGGAAACACCGCAAAGCGCTGCAACAAGCGCGTGCGCGGCGACACCAGTGCCTTGCGCATGCGGATTTCGGCCACGCCTTCGTCGGGCGTGCCCACGACGGCTTCGTACTGCTCACGCGCTGCCTTGACTTTGCTGGCGTCGGGCGCAAATTGCTCACTCATGAGCAGCCAACAGTCCTGTCGCTGCTCTGGCGTGGCTTTGCTGTACCACTGGGCCACGCCCCGAGCCCGCTTGCCGCCTTCGACCTCGCTCACGCTGGGGTCGACGATGGCCTGCAATTCCGTCAGGGTGCGCCGCAAAACCCGAGGCGACAAGGCCTCTTCTTTTTGGCGCAAGGTGGCGTTGAGCCGTTCGCGGGAAGAACGAACCTGAGGCACTTTGTCTACCGCTGCTTTGGCAACGCGCCCCTCCTGCTTGGCATCTGGCACGGCAGGCTGCTTGCCTTCGCGCTTGCCTGCAGGCAACCAGCCTGCCACCGTGCGTCCAATCCATTCCGAAGTACTCATGTGGGAACCCCAAGCTTGTCGTGTTCTGTGCTCACCGTGGCAATGCGGCTTTTGTTCTGGCGTGCGAGCTGTCGCAAGGCCTCGCGCTGCCGGGTCAGGTGTGTGCGCATGGCGGCCTCCGCGCCTTCGGCGTCGCGTGCTTTGAGGGCCGCGAAAATCGCCATGTGCTCGGCCAGAGACTGCGTCAAACGCCCCGGTGCATTGAGTTGCTGCAAACGTGCGAGCTTGAGGATCTTGCGCAAATCCCCAATGACCTGCGCCAACCACTTGTTGCCCGCAATGGCGATGATGGCTTCATGGATGGCGAAATTGGCAGCGTAATAGTCGGGGATGCGTCCTTGCGCAGCGCTGTCTTCCAACTGCTGGTGCAAGCCTACCAAAGCCAGGATGTCCGCATCGCTGGCCTGCAAAGCCGCCTCGTAAGCACAACGCCCCTCCAGCAAGGCGATGACTGGAAAGATATCGTCCAGATCTTGCTCTGTGACCTCGTTGACAAAGCATCCACGGCGCGGCTCGTGACGGATGAGCCCCTCTGCGGTCAGTACTTTCAGCGCTTCGCGCAAAGGCGTGCGCGAAATGGCCAGTTGCTCGCACAAGCGGCTCTCGTCCACAAATGCACCGGGGGACAAGGCCCCCGCAAAAATCAAGTCGCGCAACTGCTGCGCCACCTGATCGTGCAATGAATTGATGTGTCCTGCCATGTCGCGATTTGGATAATTTCCTGTAATTATGGCTAATTACAACTGAAATCCATGCTGCTTGTCGATAGCCAAACGGTACCTAAAGATCCAGAAAAACCCTGACAAAGCCATGCACAACACACCGCTGTCTGGTGGCTTCTGAGGTTCAAACACAGATCCCTGTGTGACAGCCGCGGTTGGGTTCATCTCTCAAAATGTCCGTCACACCAGCGTCCCACTTGACCAGAACAAGCCAATGACCGATATCACCGACTTCAATGCCAGCGAACTGTCCGAGCGCATCCACCAGAGGCAAATCTCCTGCACGGAGGTCATGCAGGCTTATCTGCAACGCATCGAAAAGCTCAACCCGCTCTACAACGCCATCGTCAATCTGGCACCAGCAGATCAGCTGATGACTCAAGCTCGGCAGTGCGATGAGGAATTGTTACAGGGCCAGTCCCGCGGCTGGCTGCATGGCATTCCGCAAGCCATCAAGGACACCGGGCATGCGCTGGGCTTTCCATCCACATTGGGCAGTCGGCTTTTGGCACAGCAAATGCCCCGGGCCGACAGCATCATGACCGAGCGCATGAAAGCCGCTGGTGCCATCGTGATCGGCAAGACCAACATGCCCGAACTGGGCTTGGGCTCACACACCTTCAACACCTTGTTTGGTGCCACACCCAACGCGTGGGACACCTCGGTCAGCGCTGGGGGCAGCAGTGGCGGCGCGGCCGTGGCGCTGGCCCAACGCATGCTGCCTGTGGCCGATGGCTCGGACTTCATGGGCAGCCTGCGCAACCCGGCGGGCTGGAACCACCTGTTTGGCATGCGCCCCTCGCAAGGCCGGGTGCCTTACGGACCGGGTGCCGATGTGTGGGTGGACCAACTGGGCACCGAAGGCCCCATGGCCCGCAGCGTGCGCGACCTGGCGCGGCTGTTGGCCACACAATCAGGCTATGACCGGCGACAACCTCTGTCGATCAATGCAGTGCTGGACATCTCTGACATCCAATACACGCCAGAAGCACTCCACGGGCTGCGGGTCGGCTGGTTAGGTGACTTGGGTGGTCATCTCGCCATGGAAGACGGCATCTTGAACGTTTGCGAAGATGCGCTGCGTGTGATGCAAAACGCAGGGGCCCATGTGGAGCCGACCGCGCCGGGCTTTGACACAGAGGCTCTGTGGGCATGCTGGCTGGTCTGGCGACGGGCGCTGGTGGGACCCAAAGCCGCTGCGCTGATGCAACTGCCCAAGGCCCGCGAAACGCTCAAACCCGAAGTTCTGTGGGAATACGACAACTCACTGAAACTGTCCTACATGGATTTCCAGAGGGCCAGCCAGCAACGCACTGGGTTCTACAACCACTTGCTTCAGCTGTTCGAGCGCGTCGATGTGCTGGCTCTGCCCGTGGCGCAGGTCTGGCCTTTCTCGCTGGATGAGCGCTGGCCTCACAAAATCGGTGATCGACCAATGGACACCTACCACCGCTGGATGGAATGCACCATCTACGCCACATTGGCTGGTTTGCCCGCGATCAGCCTGCCCGCAGGCTTTCACCCCAACCAGCCCTGGCCCATGGGCATCCAGCTGATTGGCAAGCCGCAAGGCGATGTGGCTTTGCTTCAGGTGGCTGCAGCATACGAAGCCGTGCGCAGCGACTGGTTACAGCGCCGCCCTTCCTGATTCAAGTCGCAGCGGCCCGTCGACCACACCAAAACCAGAAAACCGCGCCCAAAACGATCATCGGCACGCACAGCCACTGCCCCATGCTCATGCCCAGGCTCAAAAGGCCCAGATGCGCATCGGGTTCACGGAAGTACTCGGCCACAAAGCGGAACACGCCATAGCCAAACAAAAAGGCAAACGCCACCTGACCTTGCGCCCTAGGCTTGCGAGCGTACAGCCACAGCAGCACAAACAACAAGAGGCCTTCCATCAGAAACTGGTAGATCTGCGAGGGATGGCGGGGCAAATCACCCGCACCACGGAACAGCATGGCCCAAGGCAGGCTTGGGTCAGCGACGCGGCCCCAGAGCTCGCCGTTGATGAAGTTGCCAATGCGCCCTGTCGCCAAGCCCGTGGGCACACAAGGCGCCACAAAGTCCATCACTTGCAAGAACGGCCGCTTTCGCGACCAAGCAAACCAGACCATGGAGGCCATCACGCCCAGCATGCCGCCGTGAAAACTCATGCCGCCTTGCCAGACGGCAAAGATTTCCAGCGGATGCGTTGCGTAATAGCCGGGCTTGTAAAACAGGCAGTAGCCGATGCGCCCGCCCAGCACCACACCCAACACGCCCAGAAACAAGATGTCTTCCACATCCTGTCGGGTCCATTGCGGCAGCTGGGCAAAAGGCAAATGCCGCAAGCGGCGGGTACCCAGCCAGTAAAACAGCGCAAAAGCGGCCAGGTAGGTCAAGCCATACCAATGGACAGCCAAAGGGCCCAGTTGCAGGGCGATGGGATCGATTTGAGGATGGATCAGCATGGTGAGCGATTGTGCCCGCAATGTGGGGCACGCATCAGCACGCTGTCCAACACAGTTGTATCAACCCAGCAGCGAGAGGTCGCGCACGGCGCCCTTGTCGGCCGAAGTGGCCAGCAAGGCATAGGCCTTCAATGCTGCAGAAATTTTGCGTGGACGGGGCAGCGCAGGTTTCCAGCCCAGCTTGTCCTGCTCGGCACGGCGCTTGGCCAGCTCCTCGTCACTCACCAACACGTTGATCGAACGGTTGGGGATGTCAATGCGGATGCGATCGCCGTTTTTGACCAGACCGATCGTGCCGCCCGCCGCCGCTTCGGGCGAGCAGTGGCCGATGGACAGACCCGAGGTGCCGCCCGAGAAACGGCCATCGGTCAGCAAGGCGCAGGCTTTGCCCAGCCCCTTGGACTTGATGTAACTGGTCGGGTAGAGCATTTCCTGCATGCCGGGGCCGCCCTTGGGGCCTTCGTAGCGCACGACCACGATGTCGCCCGCCTTGACCTTGTCGCTCAGGATGTTTTCGACGGCTTCGTCCTGCGACTCGACCACATGGGCCGGACCTTCAAACACCAGCAGGCTGTCGTCCACGCCGGCTGTCTTGACCACGCAACCGTCCAGCGCGATGTTGCCGCGCAGCACGGCCAAGCCACCTTCCTTGTTGAAGGCATGGTCGATGGAGCGGATGCAGCCTTCGGCGCGGTCGGTGTCCAGGCTCGGCCAGCGGGTGTTCTGGCTGAACGCCACTTGCGAAGGCACGCCAGCCGGGCCAGCCATGTAGAAATGCTTGACTTCGTCCGAAGGGTTGCGGGCGATGTCCCACTTGTCCAGCGCGTCCTTCATGGTCTTGGCGTGCACGGTGGGCACATCGGTGTGCAAACGACCTGCGCGGTCCAGCTCGCCCAGGATGCCCATGATGCCGCCTGCGCGGTGCACGTCTTCGATGTGGTACTTGTTGGTGTTGGGCGCGACCTTGCACAGCTGCGGCACGATCTTCGACATGCGGTCGATGTCGGCCATGGTGAACTCGATCTCGGCTTCCTGGGCAATCGCCAACAGGTGCAAGATGGTGTTGGTGGAGCCGCCCATGGCGATGTCCAGCGCAATCGCGTTCTCAAATGCCTTGAAGCCCATCGAGCGGGGCAGCAAGCTGTCGTCGCCCTGTTCGTAGTGGCGCTTGGCCATGTCCACAATGGTGCGACCGGCTTGCTTGAACAGTTGCTCGCGGTCGGCGTGCGTGGCGACCACGGTGCCGTTACCGGGCAAGGCCAGGCCCAAAGCCTCGGCCAGGCAGTTCATCGAGTTGGCGGTGAACATGCCCGAGCAGGAACCGCAGGTGGGGCATGCGGAGCGCTCGATTTCGGCCAGATCGGCATCGCTCACCTTGTCGTCGGCGGCCATGACCATGGCGTCGATCAGGTCCAGCTTCTTGATTTCGATGGTTTTGGTCTCGGGGTTGGCCAGGCGCACCTTGCCCGCTTCCATGGGGCCACCGGAGACAAAAATCACCGGGATGTTCAAGCGCATCGCGGCCATCAACATACCGGGGGTGATCTTGTCGCAGTTGGAGATGCACACGATGGCGTCGGCGCAATGGGCGTTGACCATGTACTCGACCGAGTCGGCAATGATGTCGCGGCTGGGCAGCGAATACAACATGCCGTCGTGGCCCATGGCGATGCCGTCGTCCACGGCAATCGTGTTGAATTCTTTGGCCACGCCACCGGCAGCCTCGATTTCACGCGCCACCAATTGACCCAAGTCTTTCAAATGCACATGGCCGGGCACAAACTGCGTGAATGAGTTGGCAATGGCAATGATCGGCTTGCTGAAGTCGTCGTCTTTCATGCCTGTGGCGCGCCACAGGGAACGGGCACCTGCCATGTTGCGGCCGGCGGTAGAAGTCTTGGAACGGTAAGCGGGCATTGGGAGGCTCCAGTCGAAGAAAACGTCAAAAAATTGCCTCGATTATCGCCCAGCAAAGCCCCCCGCTTGGCCCCTTTGGCAATACCCACAGTCACCAAGCAGTCACCTCACGGCACTTGCGCACGCGCTACACTGTCATCAATCGACCGCTCGGCTGAGCCTTGATTCATCAATCTGTCAGCTGACACTGCTCCAATTTGCTCCATTCCCACTTTTATTTATAAGGAACCGTCATGAAAAAAATCGTTTTGGCGCTGGCCCTGACCGCTGCAGCTGCTGCCCCTGCCTTTGCCGACCAGGCACTGGCCACCTCCAAGAACTGCATGGCTTGCCACGCAGTGGACAAGAAAATCGTGGGCCCGGCCTACAAAGAGGTGGCGGCCAAGTACAAAGGCGACAAAGCTGCCGCTGACAAATTGGCCGCAAAAATCATCAAAGGTGGCTCCGGTGTCTGGGGTGCCGTTCCCATGCCCGCCAACCCTCAAGTCAGCGATGCCGATGCCAAGAAATTGGCGGCCTGGATCCTGAGCACCAAATAAGTCCGTGCGACGGATATGAAAAAAAAGCCCGCTGATGCGGGCTTTTTTCATTGGCAATCCAGAATCACAATCCTATCGCGGCAATGCCAGCCTTGGCGATCTGGGCGTCTTCGTTGGACTTGACGCCGCTGACACCGACCGCCCCCAGGCAAGCGCCGTCTTTCATGATCGGCACACCACCTTCAAGCATGCCTTCCACAGCGGGAGCCGACAGGAAGGAGTAACGACCGCCGTTGATGACGTCTTCATACACTTTGCTTTCGCGCTGACCCAAAGCGGCGGTGTGGGCCTTGGCTGGGGCAATGTGCGAAGAAATGGGCGGCGCGCCGTTCAATCGCTGAAAGTGCAGCAAATGACCGCCAGCGTCCACAATGGCAATGCTCACGGCCCAATTGTTTTTCTGAGCTTCGGCTTGAGCGGCTGCGGCAATGGCTTGCACGTCGGACAGTTCGAGAACGGATTGTGTTTTCATGGCGTGTGTTTCAAAGGGAAAAAGAAGCTGCAAGCATACACGGGCTCACCTGCACGAATTGCACACTTGAGCGCAAAAGTGCTTCACCCGGATAACCCCATGCCTGCGCGGATATTGCCAGCTTGCAGCTGGCCCGCCCTACAATGCCTTGGCCCTGAATGCAGGGTTTGAACAGGAGACACACATGAGCGACCTTCGCACACTGAACACCACCGACTGGGGCAACAACAGTGCCGCCACACGCAACCGCGTGTTACGCAACACCTACTGGCTGCTGGCCCTGAGCCTCTTGCCCACCGTTTTGGGCGCCTGGCTGGGCGTGGCCACCGGTATCACCGCCACACTGACAGGTGGTTTGGGCTTGATCGTGTTTCTGGCTGGGGCCTTTGGCTTCATGTTCGCCATTGAAAAAACCAAGAACTCTGCCGCTGGCGTGCCTGTGCTGCTGGGCTTCACCTTCTTCATGGGCCTGATGCTCTCGCGCATGATCGCCATGGTGCTGGGCTTCAAAAACGGCTCCGAACTCATCATGACCGCCTTTGCCGGAACCGCAGGCGTGTTTTTCGTCATGGCCAGCTTGGCCAGCACGATCAAGCGCGACCTGTCTGGCATGTCCAAGTGGTTGATGGTGGGCGCCTTGGCCATCATGATCGGCGGCATCATCAACGTGTTCGTCGGCTCCACCGTCGGCATGATGGTGATCTCGGTCATGGCCATCGGCATCTTCAGCGCCTACATGCTGTATGACCTCAAGCAAATCGTGGATGGCGGCGAGACCAATTACATCAGCGCCACATTGGCCCTGTACCTGGACATCTTCAACGTGTTCCAGAGCCTGCTGGCCCTGCTGGGTATCATGGGCGGCGAGCGCGACTGAAAGCGCTTGGCACTCCGCAAAAAGGCTCCCAAGGGAGCCTTTTTTCATGGTGACTAAGCGTCAAGCCAGCTCAAACACCGCCATGCTCTCCACGTGCGCCGTGTGGGCGAACATGTTGATTACACCGGCGCTCACGCAGCGGTAACCGGCACGGTGCACCAACAAGCCTGCGTCGCGGGCCAGCGTGGCGGGGTTGCAGCTGACATACACAATGCGCTTGGGCGGAGTCCAGCCGTTCCACAGGTCCTGGTTTTCGTGCAATTCGGCCAGCGCTTTGGACAAAGCGAATGCGCCTTCACGCGGTGGGTCCACCAACCATTTGTCAGCGGTGCCATCGGCCACCAGCATCTCTGGGGTCATCTCAAACAGGTTACGCGCCACAAAGCTGGTCGGGGCTAGGGCTTGTCCGTCAAGGCGATCGGCCTGGTTGCGGGCATAGTTGTCGCGTGAGCGGGCCACCAGGGTCTCCGCACCTTCAATGCCCAACACTTCGGCCGCTTGCGTAGCGATCGGCAAGGTGAAGTTGCCCAGACCGCAGAACCAGTCGATCACGCGTTCATTCTTTTGCGCTTGCAGCAGGCGCAGGGCACGGGCCACCAGCACGCGGTTGATGAAGGGGTTGACCTGCGTGAAGTCGGTGGGGCGGAACGGCATGGTGATGCCAAAGTCCGGCAAGCCATAGCTCAGTTGCGGGCCACCGTCATCCAGCAAATGCACCGTGTCCGGGCCTTTGGGCTGCAGCCACCATTGCACCTGGTGTTGCTCACCAAAAGCGCGCAGCTTGGCCAAATCACCCTCGCTCAAAGGCTCCAGATGACGCAAGACCATGGCAGTGACAGCATCGCCGCAGGCCAGCTCGATCTGCGGTAATGTCTCGCGGGCTTCCATTTGCGCGATCAAGGCACGCAAGGGCATCAGCATGGCGCTGACGTGCGGCGGCAAGATGCGGCACACCTTCATGTCGGCGATGTAGCGGCTTTTGCGCTCGTGAAAACCAATCAGGACTTCGCCCTTTTTGATCACATAACGCACCGACATGCGGGCGCGGTAGCGGTAGCCCCATGTGGGCCCTTCGATCGGGCGCAGCATGGTGTCGGCTTTGACTTTGCCCAGGTGCCAGAGGTTGTCCTCGAGCACCCTCTGCTTGATGGCCACTTGCGCCGAAGCTTCCAGGTGCTGCATTTTGCAGCCGCCGCAAGCGCCGCCATGCAGACCAAAGTGAGGGCAGCCGGGCGTCACGCGTTGCGAAGATTCCGAATGGATCTCGGTGACCGTGCCCTGCTCCCAGTTGTTCTTTTTGCGGCCGACCTGGACAGACACGATCTCGAAAGGCAAGGCGCCTTCGATGAAAACGACTTTGCCGTCCGGGCGGCGGGCGATGCCTTGGGCATCCATGTCCAGAGAACCGACGCGCAACCAGCCTTCGGGCAAATCGTCGCTGTTGGGGGCTTCGTGTTGGGGAATGGAGAGTTCTTGTTTTTCGCTCATGCCCCAATTGTCTCATTGGGCCAAGCGCAAATTCAGACCCAGGCTTGCAGGTATTCCTGCCAATGCGACTCTTGGCCCGCCAAGGCGGCCACATTGTCTTTGACGAACTGGATTTCCAGCGTGTATTCGGCCTCGGTCAGGCCACCGCGCATTTTTTGAAAGCGGCAATACAGCAAATAAGTGTTCATGACATCGGTCTCGCAATAGCGGCGAACCTCTTCGGTTTGCCCTGCCAGAAACTGCGCGTAGACCTGTGCGCCATCCATACCCAGCTTACCCGGGAAACCGCACAGCTTGGCCATGGCGTCCATGGGCGCGTTGTTGCGCGGTGTGTACTTGGCCAGCAAGTCCATCAGGTCCAGATGGCGCATGTGGTAGCGCGAAATGTAGTTGTTCCACTTGAACTCGCGGTCACTGCCGTGCGTGCCCTCGCCCAAGTCCCAGTATTTGTCGGCCACCACACCATGCTGCAAGCCACGGTAGTGCAGCACCGGCAGATCAAAGCCACTGCCGTTCCAGCTCACCAGTTGAGGCTCATGCTTCTCGATGACGTTGAAGAATGTCTGAACGATGCGGCCTTCGCTTTGGCCGTCCCGGTCCACAAAAGAATGGACGCGCAAGCCCTCGGCATTGCGAAAGACACAGCTGATGGCCAACACCTTTTGCAAGTACAGGGGCATGAAATCGCTTTGCCCATGTGCCGCGCGCTCGGCCTTCCACTGGGCATGCACCTCGGCATCGGTCAGCTCGGGCGACGCGGCATTCAAACGCCGCCAGCCGGCCATGTCGGGAATGGTCTCGATGTCAAAGACCAAGACAGGCCAAGCCATGCGGGACTTTCAGCGGGCGGGCAAGAACTTGGCCGGATCGACTGGCTTGCCCTGACGGCGCACCTCGAAGTGCAGCTTGACGCGGTCCGCATCGGTGCTGCCCATCTCGGCGATCTTCTCGCCCTTGCGAACTTTCTGGTCTTCTTTGACCAACAGCTTCTGGTTATGGGCATAAGCTGTCAAGAAGGTGTTGTTGTGTTTCAGGATGATCAGGTTGCCATAGCCGCGCAGACCGGCACCGGCGTAAACCACTTGACCATCTGCGGATGCCATCACGGCATCACCAGCCTTGCCTGCAATGTCAAGGCCTTTGTTCTTCGACTCGTCAAAGCTGCCAATCAAGGCGCCATTCGTGGGCCAGATGAAGCCCAAGCCTTCGTCATTGCCCGCTGTTGCTTGAGGCGCGGCAGGTTTTGCCGTGGATACGGTGGCGCTGCTGTCCCCATTCATCGTGACAGGTCGAACCACCACACCCGGTCCGTCCACCGCCGCACCTGGAGGCGCCACACGCAAGACTTGACCAACTTCGATGACATCGGGATTGCTCAGGTTGTTCCAGCGAACCAGATCACGCCAGGCCTGCCCATTGTCAAGACCAATGCGCATGAGGGTATCGCCACGTTGAACCGTGTAATAACCGGGCTTGCCTGCGTTCTCTGCGCCTGGCAAGACTTTGCCCGCATCCGCAACGGTCGAACCCGTGACGGGCGAACGCCCAGTACCCGCGCGGTCTTCAACGGGTGCCAACACACGTGGAGCCGACGAGCACCCCACCAAGGCGGCAGAAATTGTGATGGTCAAAATGAAAGACTGAGTGCGGTTCATAAATTAAATGTATTCATTTTTCAAGAAACGCCCGATTTTAGAGGGACAAAATGCACAGCCTCAAGGACTTGGCGTTCATAACCCTGAGGCGTTTTGAGGATGACCACCAAAGCCTGATGTCCAGCTGGCGTGATCGTTGGCGCCACCAGACGGCCGCCTACGGCCAGCTGATCCAGCCAGGCCGGCGGCACGGCCTCGCCCCCAGCAGCGGAAATGATGCCAGCATATGGCCCCCCCTTCGGATAACCCAACATGCCATCACCAAAAATCAGGTGCAGATTGTGCAAACGCAATGGCCGAAGATTCTCGCGCGCCTTCTCGTGCAAACCCCGCAAACGCTCAATGCTGTACACCTCGGTCGCCACATGGCTGAGGACTGCCGCCTGGTAACCGCAACCGGTACCAATCTCCAGAATTCGACCAAGTTTGCCCGAAGCATCCTGGCGCAGCAACTCGATCATGCGCGCCACCACATTCGGTTTGGAAATGGTCTGTCCCAGTCCAATGGGCAAGCTGGTGTCTTCATAGGCTTGCCCTGCCAAAGCCGTTTCCACAAAGCGATGGCGTTCGACGGTCCCCATGGCTTGCAAAACCAGAGGATCTTTCAACCCCTGCTCAGCCAGCTTGCTGACCATGCGAGCGCGTACAGCCCCCGAATCGAGCCCCAATCCCGTGAGCGGGACAGGTTGGCGTGCGGATGCTTGAGAAGTGGGGACCACAGCAGGTTTGACCATGCCAGTAGCAGGTGCACTGTTGCGTACGGTTCTCGTCGCCCCCGCAGTGGGCAATTTGACAGGAAAACCCGGACGCTGACTCATGCGGACTCCGACACATGCAGGCGTTCAAATGCCTGCGTCCACACATCCATTGAATGGTGCTCGGTCAAATCCACCTTGAGCGGTGTCACCACCATGTGCCCCTGCTTGGCGGCATGAAAATCCGTGCCTTTGCTGTCATCCATGGCCGGCCCGGCATTGCCGATCCAATACATGGTTTGACCACGGGGATCCATTTGCGTGATCACCGGCTCTGCCGCGTGACGGCGGCCCAAACGGCAAATTTGAGGTGCACGGATCTGATTGATCGGCAAGTTGGGAATATTGACGTTGAGCAGCCAGGGCTGCGCATGAAGCAAGTCGCCCGATTGCATTTGGGTGATCAAGTTTTTGACCTTTTGCGCGGCGGCCTCCACATGGGCCCAGCCCTTGTCGATCTGAGACACCGCCATGGCCGGAATGCCAAACAAATAGCCTTCCATGGCAGCACCCACGGTACCTGAATACAAAGTGTCATCACCCATGTTGGCGCCATTGTTGATACCAGAGACCACCAGATCAGGCCGGTAGCCGAGCAAACCCGTCAAAGCGATGTGCACGCAATCGGCGGGCGTGCCATTGACATAGCGAAAGCCGTTGTCAGCACGGTGCACGTACAAAGGCGTATGCAAAGTCAGCGCATTTGATTTGGCGCTGTTGTTGTGCTCGGGCGCGACCACCTCCACATCGGCAATGGTCTTGAGCGCTTCATACAGCGCCACGATCCCCTCTGCGCGAAAGCCATCGTCGTTGGAGATGAGAATTTTCATGTGGGGTTCCAGTGTGGACTCCGATTGTAGAGGGCCCTCCTCTGAGAGATGTGACAAAACGCAGCGAAATCCCGGTCGCTCGGGGGACATAAATTCAGCACCGCCATCCCTACCATCGTCCCCAGTCCAAAACACGCACCTCAGGAGACATTGAATGCACGCATGGCTTTGCGAAAACCCCACCGGCGTTGACGCGCTGACCTGGAAAGAACTGCCCACCCCCACACCGGCGGCGGGCCAGGTACTGCTCAAAATTCAGGCAGCCAGCCTCAACTTTCCAGACCTTTTGATCGTTCAGAACAAATACCAGATGAAGCCCGAGCTGCCTTTCGTGCCGGGTTCTGAATACGCAGGCGTTGTCGAAGCCGTGGGCGAAGGTGTCACCCACCTGAAAGTCGGCCAATCGGTGGCATGCCTGTCAGGCACCGGCGGCTTTGGCACCCACACCCTGGCCCCTGCCAAGCTGTGCATGCCGCTGCCTGCGGGCTTTCCTGCCGTCGATGCTGCAGCGTTCATCATGACCTACGCCACCTCGCACCATGCGCTGGTGGATCGGGCCGCCCTCAAAGCCGGTGAAACCGTGCTGGTGCTGGGCGCAGCAGGTGGCGTGGGCACAGCGGCCATCCAGATCGCCAAAGCCATGGGAGCCAAGGTGATCGCGGCAGCATCGACCGATGAAAAATGCGCCTTGTGCAAAACCCTGGGCGCGGACGCCACCATCAACTACAGCACCGAAAACCTGCGCGATGCCCTCAAGACCCTGACCGAAGGCAAAGGGCCTGATGTGATTTACGACCCGGTGGGCGGCGAGTTTGCTGAGCCGGCATTCCGCTCCATCGCCTGGCGCGGGCGTTATCTGGTGGTGGGCTTTGCAGGCGGCCCCATCCCGGCCCTGCCCTTGAATCTGCCGCTGCTCAAAGGTGCTTCTTTGGTCGGTGTGTTCTGGGGCGACTTCGCCCGCCGCGAACCCCAGGCCAATGCAGCCATGATGGCCGAGCTGGCCCAGTGGTACGGTCAAGGCAAGATCAAACCCGTCATTGACCGCACCA
>JACCDU011118202.1_pt1 | contig 16008 bp, 13 predicted proteins | sample 7446081 | NCBI WGS metagenome assembly JACCDU01 (sample SAMN15323447, study PRJNA562643) | freshwater metagenome | isolation source: river surface water | place: USA:Blue River Watershed | collected 2017-08-17
TATCGCGGCAAACTCAACTTCACCGGCGCTTAAGCCGCACACATGCAAGCCCTGTGGATGCTGCTGGGTGCAGCCTTTTTTGCCACCATGGGGGTTTGCGTCAAATATGGCTCCGCCCACTTTAATTCGGCAGAGCTGGTGTTCTACAGAGGTGTCGTGGGTTGTATTTTTTTGGCAGTCATTGCGCGACAACAAAACATTTCACTACGCACCCAATATGTGGGCATGCATGTGTGGCGCTCCATCATTGGCGTGTCCTCGTTGAGTGCGTGGTTTTACGCCATCTCCAAATTGCCTTTGGCCACAGCCATGACGCTCAACTACATGAGCAGCGTGTGGATTGCAGCCTTCATCGTGGGCGGCTCGCTCATCAACTGGAAACCCAGCGAAGGCCAAAGCCCTTGGTCTCAAGGCCCCTTGGCACTCACCGTGATGGCCGGTTTTGCGGGCGTGATCATGGTGCTGCGCCCCACCATGGCCCAAGACCAAATTTATGCCGGTCTCATTGGCCTTATGTCTGGTTTTTGTGCCGCCTTTGCCTATATGCAAGTCACGGCCTTGGGCCGCGTGGGTGAACCTGAAACACGCACTGTGTTTTACTTTGCCATCGGCACCATCGTCGCCGGGCTGACAGGCATGGCCTTCATGGGTATCTCCACTTGGGAATGGGAACACGCGGTGTGGCTCATTCCTGTGGGTATTTTTGCCTCGTTGGGTCAACTGTGCATGACCCGTGCCTACAGCCATGGGGCTACCCTTGTGGTGGCTAACTTGCAATACTCAGGCATTGTGTTTGCTGCGCTTTACAGCTTGTTGCTGTTTGGTGATGACATCCCACTGATTGGCTGGGCGGGCATGACCCTCATCACGGTCAGTGGCATGGGCGCTACTTTGCTGCGTGCGCGTGCCGCCCCCAGTGCACCAGCTGAGGAACATTGATCGCTCTTTCGCATCCTTGAAAGGAACCTGCCATGTACACCACACTCATTTCTGCTGCGCAACTCCAAGCCTTGCAAACCAGCGGCGCACCTTTGACCGTGTTTGATTGCACCTTCGATTTGATGAACCCGGCTGCAGGCCATGCCCAATATGTCGAGCAACACATCGCAGGCGCACAGCACGCTGACCTGGACCTTCACCTTGCCACGCACGAAGCTGGCAAAGGCGCGAATGGCGGCCGTCATCCACTGCCACAGCGCGAAGCCTTTGCGGCTTGGTTACAAAGCGTGGGCGTGAACACCGACACTCAAGTGGTGGTGTACGACCGCAACGGCATGAACTACTGCGGCCGCTTGTGGTGGATGCTCAAGTGGTGCGGACACGATGCTGTGGCTGTTCTGGATGGTGGCTTGCAAGCTTGGGTCGCCGCCAGTGGTGCTGTTGCATCAGGAGACGAACGCGCAAAAGTGACTGGTAACTTTGCAGTGCGCGAAGCTTTGGTGCAATTGGTTGACACCACAAGCGTGGCCAAACACTTGAACAATGGCACCCAAACCATCGTTGATGCACGCGGCGCACCGCGCTACCGAGGCGAGGTCGAACCACTCGATCCCGTAGCTGGCCATATCCCTGGCGCTCTCAACCGCCCATTCAACACCAATCTCAATGCCGACGGCTTCTTTAAAAGTGCAGATGAATTGCGTGCTGAGTTTGCAGCTTTACTAGGCAACGCCAAACCTGACACCGTGGTGCACCACTGCGGCAGTGGCGTGAGCGCTGTGCCCAATGTGCTGGCAATGGAAGTGGCCGGCTTAGGCCGCACCGCCCTGTATGCAGGCAGTTGGAGCGAGTGGTGCAACACCCCCGGCCTGCCCTGCGAAAAATCTTAAAGTCAGTGCTGCGCCCACTCGCCCAAAGCAGCAACGATGGCAATGCCTGCAAACAACCATGCCACTTGGGCCGCCGTCTCTTTGGGTGAGAGGCGTTTTTGCAGTTGTGGAATCAAGTCAGCCAGCGCCACATAAATAAAACTGCTGGCAGCCACCACCAAGAAGAACGGCAAGTACTCGTGCAATGCGCCCACGAGCAAATAGCCCACCAAACCACCAATGGCTGTCACGCCACCTGCAAGCGTGAGCTTGAACAAAGCTGCGCGTGGGTTGCTGAGGGTTTGGCGTAACACCACCAAGTCACCCACATGGTGCGGTACTTCATGAGCCATCACCGCCAATGCGGCGGCAATACCCAAACGGGGATCGGCCACAAAAGCCGCCGCAATCAAAATGCCATCGCCAAAGGCGTGCACGCTGTCACCCAACAACACGGCCCAACCACCACTGTGGTGGTTGTGGTCGTGATGGTGTTGATGTTGCCCCTCGTGTGCGTGGTGTGCGTGGTGTGCATGTGAGCCGTGGTCATGTGAATGGGCATGATCGTGTGAATGCGGCTCATGAGCCGCTGCGTGCTCGTGCCCATGCTCATGCCCGTGATGCCACAGCTCTGCTTTGTCAAGCAGGAAGAAAAACACCAAGCCCACCAGCAGCGCGAAAAACAAAGCATGGGCAGAAACGCCCGCTTCTTGCGACAACTCAAACGCTTCTGGCAACAAACGTGTGAAGGCTGTCGCCAGCAAAGCACCGGCTGCAAGGCTAAGTAAATGCTGGGTGAAACGCGACAGCAGCGCATAGGCCAACAAGGCTGCCAGCCACACACTGCCCATGCCGGCGACTAAGGTGCCGACAAGAATTGAAATCAAAGTCATGGGCAGATTATCCCGCCTGAACGAGACTGCCCAAAACCATCAAGCCAATCCCAACAAACGCACAGCGTTGTCTTTCAAGATGCCGGGCATCACTTCGGGCTTAAAGCCTGCCACTTCAAAGTCTTTCATCCAGCGTTCGGGCGTGATCAAGGGGTAGTCACTGCCAAATAACACGCGATCTTTCAACAGGGTGTTGGCGTACTGAATGAGTTGCTTCGGAAAGTATTTAGGGCTCCAACCCGACAGGTCGATCCAAACGTTGGGCTTGTGCGTGGCCACGCTCAATGCCTCGTCTTGCCATGGAAAGCTCGGGTGAGCCATCACGATTTGCATGTCAGGCCAATCAATCGCTACATCGTCTAAGTGCATGGGGTTGCTATAGGCCAAACGCAGGCCACCACCGCAACGCATACCGCTACCGATGCCGCTGTGGCCGGTGTGGAAGATGGCTGGCAGTTTGTATTCGTTGATCACTTCATAGATGGGCCAAGCCATCTTGTCGTAGGGGTGGTAGCCCTGCACCGTGGGGTGAAACTTGAAGCCCTTGATGCCGTCTTCTTTGATCAAGCGCTCGGCCTCACGTGCGCCCATCTTGCCTTTGTGCGGGTCGATGCTGGCGAAGGCCACCATCATGTCGCTGTTCTTTTTGGCAGCGTCAGCAATCTCTTCGTTCGAAATGCGGCGGCGCCCTGTTTGCGATTCGCTGTCCACCGTGAACATAACTAAGCCCATTTTGTGTTCACGGTAGTACGCCACTGTTTCGTCAATGGTGGGACGGTGGCTGGAGCCAAAGTACTTATCGGCAGCGCGGTCGTACTCCTCGCCGTAGTTATCAAACGGGTTGCGACAACTCACCTCAGCATGGGTGTGGATGTCAATGGCAACGAGATTTTTGTAATCCATGGTCAATCTCCAAAGTGGGTTTTATTTTCCAACAGGTCTAGGGTAAGTCCTGATTATTTAGTTATTAGACATAACCATAATCCATTTTCAAATCAAACGCAACCAAGAGCAAACCCGACCATGAACACGAACTCAGACATCCACTTTGAAATGCGCGGCGACATCGCGGTCATCCGTTTGACTCGCCCTACCAAGCGCAACGCATTGAACGATGCTTTGATTGCTTCTCTGCGCCATATTTTTGAAAATCTGCCTGACAACACCAAAGCTGCTGTCATTGCAGGTGACGGCGAGCACTTCTGCGCAGGCTTGGATTTGAGCGATCTGAAAGAACGTGATGCAGGCCAAGGCATGCACCACTCACGTTCATGGCACTACGCCTTAGAGCGCGTGCAATACGGCCCCGTGCCTGTCGTCGCTGCCTTGCATGGCGCGGTGGTGGGCGGTGGTTTAGAACTGGCCAGCGCATGCCACATCCGCGTGGCAGATGAAAGCACCTTCTATGCACTGCCCGAAGGCACACGCGGCATTTTTGTGGGCGGTGGCGGCTCTGTGCGCATTCCTCGCTTGATTGGCGTAGCACGCATGACCGACATGATGATGACCGGTCGCGTTTACAACGCAGTCGATGGCGAACGTGCAGGCTTTGCCCAATACCTTGTTCCCACCAGCACATCGTTTGACAAAGCACTTGAGTTGGCTCAACGCATTGGCAGCAACGCACCACTCACCAACTACGCACTGATGAACGTGTTGCCACGCATCGCAGACCAACCTGCTGACCAAGGCTTCATCACCGAGTCCATGATGTCTGCCATCGCACAAGCGGCCCCAGAAGCCAAGCAGCGTGTGCGTGACTTTTTAGAAGGCCGCGCCGCCAAGGTTCAAAAGAGCTGATCACAGCCGCAACCGGAGACAAACCATGACTGCAGTGAAATTTCGCCCCATGAAGTTTGGTGTCACGCGCGTGAAGATGCGTGAAGGCCAAAACGGCGTGCGCTACATGATGGCCGACCAAGCACTCGCGCCCTATGCCGAACGCATGACCGACCGCTTGGTCCACTGGGCCAAAGAAAAGCCAGAGCAAACCTTGTTTGCGCGTCGCGTCAAAAATGCAGATGGCACTTCGGGCGACTGGCAGCACATCAGCTTCTCGCAAGCACTCGAGGCGGCACGCCACATCGCGCAAGGCTTGATCAACCGCGGCCTCAACGCTGATCGCCCCGTGGTGATCTTGTCTGAGAACGACCTTGAACACGCCTTGATGGCTTTGGGTTGCATGGTGGCCGGTGTGCCGTATTGCCCCGCATCGCCCGCCTACTCCACCATCAGCCAAGACTACGACAAGCTGCGCCACATCCTCAGCACACTCACACCTGGCTTGGTGTTTGCAGCCGATGCCACACGCTACGGCAAAGCCATTCAAACGGCAGTTCCCGCTGATGTGGAAGTGGTTCTGACGCATGGCACTACAGTGGGTCACACCAACACCTCGTTTGCAGACTTGCTGGCCACACCCATCACACCCGCAGTGGATGCAGCCATGCAAGCCACAGGGCCTGACACCATCGCCAAGTTTTTGTTCACCTCGGGCTCCACCAAGATGCCCAAGGCCGTGATGAACACCAACCGTATGTGGTGCGCCAACCAACAGCAGATGTGCCAATCCATGCCTTTGTTGGCCGAGCAGCCCCCTGTGCTGATCGACTGGCTGCCATGGAACCACACCTTCGGCGGCAACCACAACTTCGGCATGGTCATCTACAACGGCGGCACGCTCTACATTGATGATGGCAAACCCACGCCAGCGCTGATCAACGAAACCTTGCGCAACTTGCGCGAAATCGCACCCACGGTTTACTTCAACGTCCCCACCGGTTTCGAAGCCATTGCCAGCGCCATGCAAACCGACGATGCGTTGCGCAAAAACTTGCTCAGCCGTGTGGGCATGTTTTTCTATGCAGGCGCTGCCATGGCTCAACCCATTTGGGACAGCCTCTATGCCAGCCAAGAACGTGAAGTGGGAGAACGCATTGCCATGACCACAGGTTTAGGCATGACAGAGTCTGGCCCATTCGCTTTGTTTGTCACCAACCCACATGTAAAGACCGCCGACCTCGGCGTGCCCACCGTCGGCTTAGAAATCAAACTCATTCCGGACGGCGACAAAATCGAAATTCGCTACAAAGGCCCCAACATCACACCCGGCTATTGGCGCGCCCCTGAAGAAACGCGCGAGCACTTTGACGAAGAAGGTTTCTTCTGCACAGGCGACGCAGTGAAATGGATTGATGAATCTGATGTGCACCAAGGTTTGAGATTTGATGGCCGCATTGCCGAAGACTTCAAACTCGCCACCGGCACCTTTGTGAGTGTCGGCCCCTTGCGTGCCAAAGTCATTGGTGCGGGCGCTCCCTATATCCAAGATGTGGTTGTCACTGGCTTGAACCGCAAAGAAGTGGGTGCCATGATTTTTCCCACCGCTGCCGTGCGTGGCCTAAGTGGCTTGGGCGCAGACGCCAGCATGGCCGATGTGTTGGCGAGCGTACCTGTGGTTGCCCACTTTCAAGGTGTGCTCAACCACTTGGCCGAAACCTCCACTGGCAGTGCATCACGCGTTGCACGTGCCGTTCTGCTGAGCGAGCCTCCCTCCATCGACAAAGGTGAAGTGACCGACAAAGGCTCGATCAACCAACGCGCCGTACTCAAACACCGCGATGCTTTGGTGCAAGCCCTGCACGAGGGCACAGCCCCCCACATCTTGCTGCCTCAATAAAAGGACCACGCACATGGACATTCAAGGACAAGCCGTATTAGTCACCGGTGGCGCATCAGGCCTCGGTGAAGCCACCGCACGCGAGCTGGCCCGACTCGGCGCCAAAGTGGCCGTCATCGATGTGAACTTAGAGCTGGCTGAAAAAGTGGCCGCCGAAATTGGTGGCATTGCTTGCCAATGCGACATCACCAACACCGACAGCGTGCAAGCCGCACTAGCCAAAGCCACTGCAGCGCATGGCCCTGCTCGCATCTTGATGAACATTGCAGGCATTGGCACAGCCAAGCGCATCGTGGGCAAAGACGGCAATGCAGCACCGCTCGAAGACTTTGCGCGCGTCATCAACGTCAACTTGCTGGGCGCATACAACATCAGCCGCTTGTTTGCCGCCGAGTGCGCCAAATTGCCAGCAGGCGAAGACGGCCAACGCGGCGTGATGATGTTCACGGCATCAGTCGCTGCATTCGACGGTCAAGTGGGCCAACAAGCCTACAGCGCATCAAAAGGTGGCTTGGTCAGCATGACTCTGCCCATGGCCCGCGACTTGGCACAGCACGGCATTCGTGTGTGCACCATCGCTCCAGGCTTGTTTGCCACGCCGCTAATGAAGACACTGCCCGAAGCTGTGCAGCAGTCTTTGGCCGCATCGATTCCCTTCCCTTCACGCTTGGGTAAACCCGAAGAGTTTGCCCAGCTCGCTTGTCATATCGTGACCAACAACCATCTCAATGGCGAAGTCATTCGCTTGGATGGGGCGTTGCGTATGGCACCGCGCTAATTACCCTCACTTTTTTCAACCAAAGCAAACCAAACCACTAGGAGACAACCATGAAATTTAAAAAAACCTTGCTGACTTTAGCTGCCACTGTCGCGTGTTCAGCGGCATTGGCCGACATCAACATCGGAGTGAGCTTGGCCTTGACAGGCCCAGGCTCTGGCTTGGGCATCCCCATGCAAAACCAACTCAAGTTGTTCCCAAAAACAATTGCGGGTGAAAAAGTCAACCTCATCGTGCTGGATGACGCCACCGATCCAGGCAAAGGCTCTGCCAATGCACGCCGCTTTGTGACGGAAGACAAAGTCGATTTGATTTTTGGCTCATGCATCACCGCCGTGGCAGCTGCGATGACAGACATCGCTTCTGAAGCAGGTACCGTACAAATCGCAGGTTCTCCAGTTGGTGTGCCCGCAGGCAAAGACAAATGGATGTTCCGTTTGCCTCAGTCCAACACTGTCATGGGCCACGCTGTGGTCGAGCACATGAAAAAGCAAGGCATCAAAACCATTGGCTTCTTGGGCTACACCGATGCTTACGGCGAGCAATGGCTCAAAGAAATCACACCGATGCTCGACAAAGCTGGCATCAAGATCGTTGCAACAGAACGCTTTGCACGTACCGACACCAGCGTCACACCTCAAGCTTTGAAAATCAATGCAGCCAACCCTGATGCCGTCTTGGTGGTAGCTTCTGGCTCAGGCGCGGCAATGCCACAACTCGGCTTGGCTGAGCGTGGCTTCAAAGGAAAGATTTACCAAACGCATGCTGCAGCCACACAAGACTTGATGCGCGTTGGCGGTAAAACCGTTGAAGGCACATTCGTTGTCTCAGGCCCTGCTGTGATTGCCGAGCAACTCCCGGACAGCCACCCCTCCAAAAAGGTGTCGGTTGATTTCGTGACGAAATACGAAGCTTTGATGGGCCCTAAAACACGCAACCAGTTTGCAGGTCATTCCTACGACTTCCAAATCACCATGGAAAAAGTGTTGCCTGTGGCACTGAAAAAAGCCAAGCCAGGCACACCTGAATTCCGCGCTGCCATTCGCGATGCCATCGAAGGCATGGGCCGCACTGTGTTCTCTCACGGCGTGATGAACTGGACCAAAGAAGACCACTGGGGTTACACCCTGGAAACAGGTGTGATGCTCAAAGTGGTTGACGGCCAATTCGCTGTCGAACGCTAAATCAGCCTTGCCTGAAATAAACGCCCAGCAGGTCTAACTTGCTGGGCGTTTTGTAAAAGTTGTCAGAAAAGAAACGAGACACAACATGGATTTCTCAATCGCCAGCATTTTGATGCTGGACGGATTTACCAACGGCGCGGTCTATGCCCTACTCGGGTTGGCGACAGTGTTGGTATTCACCGTCACACGCGTCATCTTCATTCCTCAAGGTGAGTTCGTCGCGTACGGCGCTTTGACCTTGGCCATGTTGCAAGCGGGCAAAGTACCGGGCACCGTTTGGTTGCTGATGATTTTGGCCACGGTGGCCAGTGTGATGGAGTGTTGGAGTCGCTGGCACCATGACCACAATTTGGTCAGCGGCATCAAAGCGGCTTTGCGTATGTGGATTCCGCCCATGTTGATTGCCCTGCTCACTTGGTGGTCGGCAACACAAAATTTCTCGATGCTGATTCAAGCGCTCTTGAGTGTGGCCGTGGTCGCCACATTTGGTCCGCTGGTGTATCGCATTGCTTACCAATCACTGGAATCAGCGACGCCTTTGGTTTTGCTTATCGTGTCAGTGGGCGTTCATTTCGCCATGACAGGTTTTGGTTTGCTGGTCTTCGGCGCTGAAGGTTTCCGCAACCCTAGCTTCCTGGATCAAAGCTGGAGCTTTGGTCCTCTCACTATCTCGGGCCAAGTGTTCATCATTTTCTTGATTGCCCTCATGATGATCTTGGTGCTGTGGCTGTTCTTTGAACGCACCTTGTTTGGCAAAGCTTTGCGCGCCACTGCGGTCAATCGCACGGGTGCACGCTTGATGGGTATCTCTACACATGCAGCTGGCCAGTTCACTTTCTTGCTGGCGGCTGGCATCGGCGCTGTCTCAGGTTTGTTGATTGGGCCGACCACCACCGTGTTTTACGACTCTGGCTTCTTGATTGGCCTCAAAGGCTTTGTGGCTGCTGTTGTTGCTGGCTTGTCTAGCTACCCAGGTGCTTTGATTGGCGCGTTGTTTGTGGGTGTTGTCGAATCATTTGGCTCCTTCTGGGCCAGTGCTTTCAAAGAAGTGATTGTTTTCACCATGATCTTGCCCGTGTTGCTGTGGCGCTCTATCCGCAGTGGTCACTCTGATGAGGAGCACTGATATGTGCCCCCACGCTCTTCATTTCATGTATTCGCTGCCCCCCAAGGGGGCCCAAGCCTCCTTCGAGGCGGCTCGTCAGGAGTCTTGACATGTACCGCTGGTTATTGCTTTTCGCGTTAGTTCCGGTCGTGGCCGTGTTGCCATTGCCTGATTATTGGATCTTCCAACTCAACTACATCGGCCTCTATGCCCTCACGAGCATGGGCTTGGTGTTGCTCACCGGTGTATCTGGTTTGACATCTTTTGGCCAGGCTGCGTTTGTGGGCATCGGTGCCTACACCACGGCATGGCTCACGCTCAACTTGGGGTGGTCACCATGGCTGACCTTGTGGGTCGGTTTAGGCCTGACCTTCATCAGTGCCTTGGTCGTGGGCATGATCACCTTGCGCATGTCTGGCCACTACTTGCCATTGGCCACCATCGCATGGGGTTTGTCGCTGTACTACCTCATGGGCAACTTGGATGCCTTGGGCAAGTATGACGGTTTGTTGGGCTTACAAAGCCTGTCCATCGGCAGCTTTGACATTGGCCAAGGTCGTCCCTTCTTCGTGTTGACCTGGTTGATACTGTTAGCCGCAGCCTTGTGTATGTCGCAGTTGCTTGACTCACGTGCTGGTCGCGCCATCCGTTCGTTGAAGAACGGCACGCAAATGGCTGAAGCCATGGGCATCAACACCTTCCGCTACAAAGTGACTGCGTTCGTCATGGCTGCCTTGTTGGCTTCTGTGGCAGGCTGGTTGTTGGCCCACTTTCAGCGCACGGTTAACCCATCAGCATTTGGCTTGAAGATGGGTATTGAGTACTTGTTCATGGCCGTGGTCGGTGGCGTGGGTTACATCTGGGGTGCCGTCGTCGGTGCAGGCTTAATCAAGCTCATGGACGACTACTTGCAAGTTCTGTTGCCTAAGCTCATTGGCACCAGTGGTAGCTATGAAGTGATTGTGTTTGGCGTGGTGCTGGTGCTGGTGCTCAAGTACATGCCTGATGGTTTGTGGTCTTTGGTGTCGCGCTACATGCCACGCCGTGACCGCAAGGTGGACTGGGCCGATGCCGACCACTTGCCAGAAACGCACAAACCCCAACGCGGCGAACTGCTGCTCGATGTGCAAGACGTGCGCAAACAGTTTGGTGGCTTGGTGGCTGTGAACGACATTCGTTTCCAAATCAAAGCGGGTGAAATCGTGGGCTTGATTGGACCGAACGGTGCGGGCAAATCCACCACCTTCAACCTCATCACGGGCGTGTTGCCTTTGACATCCGGTGCGGTGAAGTTCCGTGGTGACACCATCAGCGGTTTGCCATCGCGCGAAATCTTGCGCAAAGGCATGGCTCGCACCTTCCAACACGTGAAGATGATTCCAGACATGACTGTGTTGGAAAACGTCGCCATGGGTGGCTACAGCCGTGGCCACACCGGTGTGTTGTCGGGCATGTTGGGCACCAACCGCAAAGAAGAACAACGCTTGTTCAAATTGGCTCAGCAACAGCTGGAGCGCATTGGCATTGGCCACACCATGCACGAGCAAGCCGGCAACTTGGCCATGGGCCAACAACGCTTGATGGAAATTGCACGCGCCTTGTGTGCAGACCCAGCCTTGCTGCTGCTCGATGAACCTGCCGCTGGCTTGCGCCACAAAGAAAAGCAAGGCCTTGCTGATGTGCTGCGTCAACTGCAAAGCGAAGGCGTCAGCATCTTGCTGGTCGAACACGACATGGACTTGGTCATGCAAGTCTGTGACAAATTGGTGGTGATGGAGTTCGGCACCTTGTTGCTCGAAGGCACGCCCAAAGAAATTCAAGAAAGCCCTGTAGTGCGCGCTGCCTACTTGGGTACCGAACACTAAGGACTGGCTATGACAACGCCCCTTCTCGACATACGAGACCTCCATGCAGGCTACGGCAAAGCCGAAGTGCTGCACGGCATCGACCTGCACGCTGATGCTGGCCAAGTGATCACCGTCATTGGCCCCAATGGCGCTGGAAAAACTACCCTGCTCAACACCCTCATGGGCTTGTTGCCCACACGCGGACAAATGTTCTACCGCGGCGAAGACATCAGCGCCTTCACATTGGAAGAGCGCGTGATGATAGGTATTGCCTTGGTGCCAGAAAAACGCGAGCTGTTTAGCACCATGACGGTGGAAGACAACCTTGAACTCGGCGGCTTTCGCCAAATGCGCAAGGGCAACCGCCAATGGCGCAGCCGCATGGACGATGTGTATGACCTCTTCCCTCGTCTCAAAGAACGTCGCTTGCAAGAGGCAGGCACCCTCTCTGGTGGTGAACGACAAATGCTGGCTGTGGGCCGCTCACTCATGTCGAGCCCCGATGTGTTGATGCTGGACGAGCCAAGTCTTGGCTTAGCCCCGCTGATCGTGAAAGAAATTTTCTCCATCATCGAAACCCTGCGCAAAACCGGCGTGACCATTGTGTTGGTCGAACAAAACGCCCGCGCTGCGCTGGCCGTGGCCGACTATGGCTATGTACTCGAAATGGGTGAAGTCAGCTTGCACGGCCCAGCCGCAGAACTGGCCCAAGACAGCCGCGTGATTGACACCTACCTCGGCGCAGCTCGCAAGGACTGACCATGAGCCAATACCAACCCAAATTGGATGACGTTCAGTTTGTGCTGCACAACGTGCTGCACGCGCCTGAGCGCATTGCTGCACTCGCGCCCTACGGCGAAGTCGATGCCGACTTGATCAACCAAATCTTGGAGGAAAGCGGCAAGTTCATTGCAGAACAAATTGCCCCACTCAACTCCGTGGGCGACCATGTGGGCGCACAGTGGAAAGACGGCCATGTCACCATGCCCCCCGGTTTCAAAGATGCGTACCAAGCGTTTTGGCAATCAGGCTGGGCATCGTTGTGCACCGCCACCGAAGATGGCGGCCAAGGCCTGCCTGCGGTGCTCGAGAGCGTGTTGTATGAGTGGTTGTCTGCGGCCAATCATGGATGGACCATGGCCCCCGGTTTGTTGCATGGCGCATATGAGTGCATCAAGCACCACGCCAGTGATGAACTGAAAGCGCAATTCCTCAGCAAAGTAGGCACCGGCGAATGGCTGGCCACCATGTGCTTGACAGAACCCCATGCGGGCAGTGACTTGGGGCTTGCCTCCACAAAAGCTGTACCGCAAGCCGATGGCGCGTATTTGATTTCGGGCACCAAGATTTTCATCAGCGGTGGCGAGCACGACCTGACTGACAACATTGTTCACCTCGTGTTGGCACGCTTGCCCGATGCACCGGCTGGCCCCAAGGGTTTGTCGCTTTTCCTCGTGCCGAAGTTTTATGCCGATGGCACACGCAGCAAAGTGCACTGCGAACGCATTGAAGAAAAAATGGGCATCCACGGCAGCCCCACCTGCGTGATGCGCTTTGACGAAGCGCGGGCATGGTTGGTAGGCGACGTAGGCCGCGGCTTGAACGCCATGTTTGTCATGATGAACGCTGCTCGCTTGCACGTGGCCCTGCAAGGCGTGGGCTTGCTTGACGCTGCTTGGCAAAAAGCCGATGCATATGCACACGAGCGCCGCCAAATGCGTGCGCCTCGCTTAGCAGGCGAAAAAGGCGCGCCCCCCGCAGACCTCATCATCGAACACCCAGCCATGCGCCGCATCTTGGACACGCAACGTGCGTGGGTCGATGGCTCACGCGTATTGGCCTACGAAACCGGCTTGGCTCTCGACGAAGCCAAGCACCACCCCGATGCTGCACAGCGTGAAGCTGCGCAACGTTGGTGTGCATTGATCACCCCCATCCTCAAAGCCTCGTGCACCGACCAAGGCTTTCATGGTGCAAGTGAATGCTTACAAGTGTTTGGTGGCCACGGCTACGTGAGCGAATGGGGCATTGAACAAAACGTGCGCGATGCTCGCATCGCCATGATTTACGAAGGCACGAACGAAATTCAAGCCATCGACTTGTTGATGCGTAAAGTCGTGAGCGACGGTGGCGCTGCCATGAACGCAATGTTGGATACATTGACCCATGGCTTATCAGCCAGCAAAACACACGAAGACCAAGTGCTCGCACTGTTTGCTCAACTCAAAGACACCACACACACTTGCGTGCAAGCGGCGCAACAGCCCGATGGCCAAGTACGTCTGAGCTGGATTGCGAATGACTACCTGCGCTTGGCCACCCTCGCCTTGCTGGCTTGGAGCTGGACACGCATTGAAGCGGCTGAAGGTAGCGATGCACCGCGTTGGCAAGCGCCTGCAGTCGCGCTACGTGCATGGGTGTTGCCAGAATTCGGCATGCGCTCTGGCATCATTGCGGCCCAACTCGGACATTGAACCATGGGCACTGCTGCACCCAAAGTTTCCGCGCCACGCAAGACCAACGACGACGTGACGGATGCTGCCAACGACACCAGCGGCACTGAATACTTAGAAACCTTGCTTGGCTACAACGCCAGCCGTGCTGCGTACACCTTGGTGTCGCACTTCATTCGCGGTGTGGGCTCGTTTGAGTTGCGCACCGTAGACTTTTCTGTTCTATCTGTCATCGGCCACTGGCCCGGTGTAACATCACGCCAACTCTGCCAACAGCTCAATGTATTGCCCCCCAATATGGTGGTGCTGCTGCGCGAGCTAGACAAGCGCGGCTTGATTGAACGCCAGCCCCACCCCACCGACCGACGCGCTGTGGGCTTGCTACTCAGCGCCGCAGGTAAAGCGCTGATGAAAAAAGCAGAAAAGGCGGCCAGCGCCGCTGATGCGCAAGGCACTGCGCACCTGAGCCCTGCGGAACGCAAAACTCTGGCGCGCTTGCTGCAAAAGATTTACCTCAAAGCTGATTGATCAACACTGTGCGACGAGCACGTCTGCAAAGAAAGCAGCCAGTTCGTCATAGCCATCCAGTGGCAACACATGCGCCACGTATTGATCGGGGCGAACCACGATCATGCAGCCCTTGTCGCGGTTGATGCCGCGCATCTCAAAGATATCGCCCAGTCCCTTGTGATCCACACAAAACACTTTGGCGTGGTCTTGCAAACCCAGCTTGCCTGTTTTGGGCTTGAGCAACGAGGGCATGTGTTCGTAAGCGAGTTGGTCAAAGGTTTGTTGGAACACAGCGCGGTAGTCAATCACTGCATCAATGTCTTCGCCCTTGCATGTGTGCTTGACGATGGGTGAATTGACATTGGTCTCTAACCAGTCCGACAGCTTATGAATGGCTGAGCCCATGCTAGAGGTGTCTGCCTTGCCAGCAAACGCATAAATGCGCCATCGTGCATCGGCCTGCGCCACATGGCCCAGCTGCATTTGCTTGGCGTCTGACACGCGCACCACGGGGGCTGAGTGGAACCGACGGCCAATCTCTTCGCCTGTGGCCAGTGCTTGGTGTGCACTGGCGACAAACAAATATGAAGTGTCGTACTTCACCGCTGTGCCACCTGTGAACTCTAAGTTGTCTTTGAACTGGCGAATGATGCGTGGCTCTTGGGTGCCATCGCGCTCGGCCTGTGTGGTGGGGGCCGACATGACGCGTGACCATTTGTGGTCGGTCTCCACCAGACGCTTGGCTTCGGTCAATCGCTCTTGGGTGTAGCTGCGCAGCAGGCTGGGGTTGGCACGGCCTTGCAGCACATGCACCATTTTCCAACCTAGGTTGAACGTGTCTTGCATCGACACATTCATGCCTTGCCCCGCTTTAGGTGAATGGGTGTGGCACGCGTCGCCTGCGATGAACACGCGTGGGTCGCGGTCTTCGCCCTCGGGCACATCGTCAAAGCGATCGGTGATGCTGTGGCCAATGTCATAAATCGACCACCACACCACTTCTTTCACATCAATCGCGTAAGGCTTGATGATGCGGTTGGCCGCAGCAATCATGTCGTCTTGGGTGAACTTGCGGTGCGCCGCTTTTTCGTCTGGGCGAAGTTTGTCAAGCTCCACATACATGCGGAACACGTAGCCGCCTTCACGCGGCAAGATCAGCACGTTGCCTTCGTTGGCCGAAGAGATCAAACACTTCTGACGCACATCGGGAAAGTCGGTGTTAGCCAAGATGTCCATCACGCCCCACGCTTGGTGTGCAGCATCGCCATGCAACTCACCGCCAATGGCCTTACGCACGGCCGAGTGCGCGCCGTCGCAACCCACCACGTAGTTGGCGCGCACGGTGCGCGTGGCGCCCCAGTTCAAGCCACTGGCATCGCGCAACGTGACGGTCACGGGGTAATCATCGGTGGTCTCGTCAATGGTCAGACCCACCACTTCCCAGCTGTAGTCGGGCTCTAGGCGCGAGGGTGAGTTTTTCATCACCTCTAAAAACAACTCATGCAGTCGCGCCTGGTTGATCAAGATGTGCGGCATTTCCGAGCTGTCGTCAGCCACGTCTTGCACACGACCCACGCGGTGAATGTGATCGGGGTTCTTGGGGTCTGGCATCCAAAACGCGGTCTGGTTGACCCAATACGTTTCGCGCTTGACCTTGTCGGCAAACCCGAACGCTTGAAACATTTCCATCGTGCGCGTGTTGATGCCGTCGGCCTTGCCTTTGATGATGTTGCTGGGCATGCGCTCGGTGA
>JACCDU010926297.1_pt1 | contig 16006 bp, 16 predicted proteins | sample 7446081 | NCBI WGS metagenome assembly JACCDU01 (sample SAMN15323447, study PRJNA562643) | freshwater metagenome | isolation source: river surface water | place: USA:Blue River Watershed | collected 2017-08-17
GGATACAAAATCGTAGCACTTGCTACAACGTCTTGAGTCGGACCAAGTTTTGTGATAGGAGCACCGTTTGCAGAACTGCCATCGTGATTGTGTCCAGTAGATGCTTGAAAAGCTGTTTCAACTGCGTTAAACTCTCCGTCGAGAGCATCGGCATCAATCACGTTACCATTTGCAATCGTGTTTGCCGTATCGTTACGAACGTAACCTGTTCCCATTTTGTTACCTTATTGTCTGTCTAGTTGCATATACTCAATAACGGCAGCGTCGAGAGTATGAGGGGGGTTTGTTGATGTTTCTTCAAATCGGATTGCAAAAGTTTTGCCTGAACCAATAAGCTGATTGTTGTAGATTTTGTCCAGAGAACCACCATACACAGCAGTACCGTACACAGAGGCATCATCACCATAGAAGAATACTTGCGTACCCGATCCTGTAAACGTAAACGGCGGAGGTTGAATAACCTTTGCACCATTGATTTTATCAAAGTCAAACTTGATACTGCACTTAAGTCCCAGAGCACCCAGAGGGTTCACATACAGAGACATTTTGTACAGCGTCTTGCGCTTTTGTGGATCGTTAATAGGCATGTAAGGAGACTCATAGATAGCCTCAATTTCATCACCATCAAAGCTGCTAACTCGCTCACCTTGGTATACGTAACCATTATCCATACCATACAAGATAATCTCTTGATTGTCAAGATATTTTGAGTCTGCGGAGTATACTTTGAAACCACGAAGTGTGGACCAATCAATACGAGAAGCGCCTTGGTCACTGAACTTTGTTGCAATTAGGCCACGGCCTGCACTGCGCTGGGCACTTGACTCATAGGCAAAAACACGGTATTGAGATTTGCTGCGAACAACAGTGGCAAACAGTGTGTCAGAGCTTGCAAGGAAAGAGGCAGCATCTTTACGAATCTTGTCTGATGCGACTTCGAGAGCAAAGTCACCGATACGATCAGTTGCACTAAGAAGGCGGAAACCATCAGGTGCCAGATACATAATGTCACCACCAATCTCTTTGATTGTGTGTGCGTTAATGCAGCCACTACGTTCTGTAATAGGAGCCATAGCAAAGTCAGCAATGGTGTTACCTGCAAGCTGCATGATACGGTCACGGCTAAAGATGATCAGATTGCTACGGAACACAATGAGGCCAACAATGTCACTGCCAACACGGATTGTACCAGCGCCCGCTGCTGCCGAGAAAGACGTTTCATCATACGGTGCAGTGAATGTCAGCATGTCGTCTTTGGCATAGAACAAGTGAGACTTGAACATAACCACATCTGTTGCAGCTTGAACATCAGTCGGAGCAGAAGTCAGGAACGTCAGCGTCTTGCCACTGTTTTCATAGATAGCAGGAAAGTTCGTACCATCTACAAATGCAATCTTGTCAACACCATTGAAGTTGAACTCGGTGAATTTCACACGACCACCAAGACCACCAGCAGTACCAAGAGTAGACCATGATGCGCCGTTATGCAGGTGATAGCGCGATGCACTACCGTTCTGACGTACAGCAATGGTGTAATCTGAATCGACAACCTTTACGCCAAGCAGAGGCCCGGTGCCAGATACTTCTGTTTCAATGTACTTGTTATAGCCGTAGACTTTGCGATAGCCGCCTTCTACAGTGGGTTCATAGTTTTGCAGGATAGTGGCACTTCCAACAGCGTTAATACCCTGTTGCAACGGGCTTAGGTTGCTGATAAGGCCACCACGAAATTCAATCGGAAATGTTTCCCATCCTGTAGGCATTAGTTAACTCTCAGATAGTTGGAGACAGTCGGAGAACGCTCAATCATGGTGCCACGTACGTAATCCGTCCTGTTGATATAAATGGTACGCATACGGTTGATGCCTTCCATGAACTTTTGTTGCATAAGAGTAGCGTCTTGTGTGTTACCACGGAAAAGGTATGCGTAATGCATCGCACCATCAATGATGATATTACGGAACTGTTCAGGGATTGTGGGCACATCAGAATACGCTTGCAGATCGACTGGAAGTCTGTAATACTCATACACAACAGTGTAGGCTTTATCGGGAACAGGCACAAGGCCAAAGCTCATATCAGGTGCACGAAACACATGGGTAGGAACTTTTGAAGTGGCGTCTGTGTTGTACTCTTGGTCAACGAACTTGTCGAGATAGTCTTCGTACGAAAGAATATAGAGGCGAGACGTATCGTTATTCAGTGTCGCACTCTTCTTGATACGGAATGTGTCCATATCTACTGTCTTTGCGTCAGAAGGGAATGTGTATCGCGTTACGCCTGCTGTAACAGTCTCTTCCTGCGTAACGTGATTGAAAGGCCATTCATGTTGCAGGAAGTTAATCTGGTTGATAGCAGAGTTTACTGCGTCCTTTGCCGTGGAGTAAAAGCCAACGGCATCTGCAAAGTTTTCACTATCAAGTTCAACTTCGTTTAGGCGTTTGTTAACATCGTTAACGAGGCCAAGAAAATCGTAAGCCATTATCGCTCCTTCACAGGCAGAGTAACAACACGTTCAGCTACTCGACCTTGACTATCGGTCATACGGCAATACAGCTTATACGTGATGTTGTTGGTTCCAAGTCCGAGATAAATTGTTGTCACTGTCTCGGTAACTGTTTCAGAAATGTTTTGAAGTCCGTTTACCACATCAGTGGAATTGAACGCAATCTTTGTTCCTGTCGCATCGTCAATGAACCATTGTGCATCAACGATTGTAGCAGGTGCACGTAGAAACCTCGACCAGTCAATGCTGTAGTCAAGCGTTTCATTCGGGTCTTTATTTGGCCATCTGTAGCTCATGTTAGAATTTCTCTGTTACGTAAATTGTACGGGATGCGGCTGTTGAATCGACAGGAAGGTAAATCGTTCTATTCTCTTGTGGAATAAGGATCGTCCAATCTGCATACCCATTTAGGTGCAGCGTTCTGTCCTCTGCGGGAATGTTAACTGTTCGTTCTGGATTAGCCATTACGTCTCCTATGCCACTGTAACACTTCGGCTTTTGCTGATCTTGTCTGCATACAAACCAAAGTCGAACTTCATGCCTGTGGCTTGGGTTCCATTTGCCATAGTGACAGTTGCGCCATTACCATGAAGCCTGATCGTGTTTGTACTCTTAGCAAGACTAAGGCCGAGGTACGAATACGTCGATACAGAAGACAGACTCTTGTTTGCTTTACCACGTTTTACAATGCTGCCAAGGTGGCTTTGTACACGTTCAGTAAGTGCCTGCATAACCGCTTTGCCTGACACAGAAGATGTACCAATGTAGGAACTTGCAGTCACACCATCCGTTTCACGATTTGCTTTAGCAACATAAATAACAGATTGTACAGAAACAGTGCCTCGCGTGAAGTTCAGCCGTTTTGCCAAGTTCGCTTTAACAGAAGCCACAAACGCTTGGAGTGTCAGCCCGTCAAGTGCAAACGTTGTTCTTGCAACACCATAACGCGCGTAGCCATAACGTCCTATGCCATAGATAGCATCATAGTCAGTTGCAATAACGGGCATATCTACACCTTATTTATGCAAGTTGGATGATCGCAGTGGCAGCAGCAGGTACAGGGAATTGCAGAGTGAAGTCACCAGCAGTTGACGTTACAACACCACCGAAACCGATTACAGCAATAGCTTTGTTTGATTTGCTTGCGTTGTAAATGATTGCGCCATTCGCTGAGATAGTGGCTGTGGACCACGTAGTGTCAGCAAAGTCAACGATTGCCACACTTCCATCTAGCGTAATAGATGCAGACGTAAGAGTGTTGCCACCCGTTGTGTATCCAGTACCAGATGCTTCGTCAGAGTTGCCAGTGACGTTGCTATAGTTTGTGGTGGAAGCACCGTACGTGCCTGCTTCACCAGATTTGATTAGTGCAACTTTGATAGTATCAGAATCAAGATCGTGGATACCATTAAGCAGTTCCGTCTTGAATGAGTTGCAAACAGCAGTTGTAATACTCATTTTGTACCCCTAGATATGTAAAAGGGCCGCAAATGCAGCCCTGTTTACCTTCATATCGAATTTTCTATTACGCCAGAATATCGCGGTCAACAGTAGCAGCGCCTTGTTCGTTACCGTTAAGGTCAACGATGACAGCGAAGATACGAGCCGGAATAGCACCCGGCGAACCAGAGATTGTGGTAACAGCGTCAATGGTATCAGCGGTAGCCACGAGGCCAGCAGTCGTACCAACACGAATGGTGCCTTTAGCAGCGGCGTCAACGGAAACGTCATTTGCGAAAACAGTGGTGCCATCGGTAACGTCGATGGTGTAAGTCGTAACGTCAGGAACAGCAGACAGAACTTCGACACCAGCAGCCAGAACCAGAGTACCAGCGGGAACAGCGGGGCCGACAACAGTAGCCGAAGAAGCGCCGAGAGTCACGAACTTTTCAACCACAATAGCCTTCGGAAGCAGAGATTGGGCAATTGCCATATTATTTATCCTTATGGAATGTGAAGGTATGCAGGGGGTTAGCCCTGCACACTATTATGCGAGGTTGTACTTAGCGACCGTCAGAGCTTCGGGACGCAGAATCTTGCGGCCATACAGGTGCAGGCCACGAACGATGTCAGCGAACGAATCAGTGTCACGGAACGTTTCGGTTTTGTTGATCTGTTCAGCGGTGGCAACAGCCGAGTCGTGACCAGCAACGATAACACCGAAGTTGGTGTTCTGGTTGGCAGCACCAGTCGTACCGGGGCCAGTACCGATTTTCGGCAGGTTGTTGCTGATGTACACACGGAAGCCGTGGAAGTTGTTCAGCACCAGACCGTTACGCAGAGCACCCGAATCACCGAAGTCAGCGTTCAGGAAACGCGAGTCTTCGTCACGCAGCACTTCCATCATAACCGGGTCGATCACCAGCCAGCGGCCTTGCGATTCAACGTTCTGTTGGTCCAGAAGACGAGCCATACGCGACACCAGCATAGCGGGCGAAACGTATGCGGTCGGCAGTGCAGTAGCACCCGGCAGACGAGCAGCAACGGGGATCGAGTGATCACCAGCACTTGCGGTCGTGATGTTTGTGAAGTCGCCTTTTTTCAGCTTCATCGAAGCCAGCAGTTCGTCCGAACCAGCGGTCGTCACAGCTTTGGTGCCGTTCACAACATCGTTCACAGTGTCAGCGTTAGCGTGCACAGCCGATTGCTTGTAGCCCGACAGATAGCCCAGAACTTCTTGGTCGTACTGATCGGCCAGACGGTAAGCGGCGCGATTGGTGGCAAAGTCCATGAAGTTGACGTGCGAGTGTTGCTTTTCAATGTCATCAACTTTGAAAGCGAAAGCGTTGGCTTTGTCGATCACCAGCGAGAAGTCCGAGTCGTCAAGGTCTTGAGCCGAAACTTGCGAACCACGCGAATACGGAGTCACACTGATTTCGGGTTCTTTGATGATACGCACCGAGTCGCCTTGGGCCGAGATTTCACCGAAGTAATCCGAGTTAGTAATGTCCGAAACAACGGTCGATTTACGGAAAGCAAGTTGAACTTTCTTCGAGTAGATGACCGAGCTAAAATTGCCGTTAGGCAGGTTGCCCCAGCCGGGGGCTGCTTGAAATGCCATGTTAGTTTCTCCTTTGAATGGCAGAATATGTTTGAATCGCAGTTTGCGATGAAAACGAACGCTCCATCCGTATAGAGGCCAACTTTATGGGGTATCATGCCGACGATCAATCTAGCCGAGGCCCATTTGTATTGGGTATTCTTACTTCTGTTATTCGTTGAACAAGAGTGATGTTCGCTAAAGCATGACTCTTGGTTTTACATTTGTTGTGGATACTGCTGTCTCACCTAAGTAGCGGCAAAGGGAGTCCAGCAGTATCAAGATGATGGTAGTTATAGTTGCTTTTTTACAACTGTCAAGTACTTTTTATCGCGCACCACCAGAAATATCGTACACAAAGTTTCCAGTACGAATTGCTTCCATGATTTCGTCGGCACGTGACTCGTACTCTTTCATGGACATGCGGTTAACATCGCTTTCCTTGATCTTTTTAGTGCCAGTGGATTCCAGATCAACACGGCTGCGCTTTTGCACAACAGCATTTGCGGCAGTCTTTTCAGCGTCTTTGATCGACTTGCTGTCCAGACCGTTTTCGTACTTGTACAAAGTGATGACTTTGATTACACTCTTTGCATCGTCTTCATTGACGTACAGAGCGTCTTGCACCCACTTCGGCTGTTCTGCTACCCAATCGTGGAACTCGTCAGAATCACGCAGTTCAAAGAAGTCACTGTGCATAGCCAGAATTTCAGCTTCACACTTCTTGCGCTGGGCTTCTGCGGTCATTTCGTCCACACGCCGCAGCTTTTCTTCTGCGCCAGCGAAACGCTCACGTGCTTTCTTGTCAGCAATGGCTTCAACGATTGCAGCAACGTCAGGGTACTTACGCATCCATTCAGCAACATCTTCTTCGCTTTTCGGCGGAGTGATGGAGCCTTTGGTTTCAGCAGAAGCAATTTCAGCTTCAAGGTCTTTGAGACGAGTCGTAAGTTTGCTCATGTGACGTTGAAGATCAGTGTAACGCTTTTTGTACGTCTTCTCTTCGCCAGTAAGGTTTTCGTCTTCTTCTTGAGGCTGCGGCTTAGGTGCAGGTGCTACAGGTTCGTCTTGTTCTTTGGGAGCATCCTCTTGTTTCGGTGCCTCTCCATTTTGCTGCTTAAGCAGTTCTTCAAGTTCAGCTTCGTCTTTTTCGATACGCGAACGATACGATGATCGACGCGATGTTGAACCTACAACACCAACTACAGTAGGTTGTTCAATTTTGCCCAAAGAGGCCATACAGTTTTCTCCAACTAAGAAATGCCCTCTATGGGGCTGTTGTGTAAGTACCACACAAACTCAATCTATGTGGTACTTAGGTAATGTGTATTGACTATACCATTTTTGCAACGGTATGTCAATGTTTATTTTTTGTCAGGCTTTGTAACCAGACCACCTTTTGCGCGACCGCCACCACCACGAGGGGCAGAGGGCTTCGCTGCACTAAGCGACACAGAGCCGCCAGCTTTCGGCATGATGCCTGTACGATCTTTCTTTTGGCCAGTGGTTACAGGTCCAGCGGCTTTGGTGAAGTTACGTTTCGGCTTAGGTGCAGCAGGCTGTGCAGTGACAGTGGGTGCGACTGTGGTTTGGACAGGGTTTGCTTTCAGGAAGCGATTTGCAAGGCTGGTGCCCGGTGCAATTGCGTCAAGGATAGCTTTAGAGCCAATGCCCATTTGATCCGTTACAGACTTAAGTTCAGCTTCCATTGTGTCAGCCGCATCGTCATATCCATATGCACGAGCAACTTGGATTTTAGCACGTGCTTCTGCAAGCTGGTAGCCACGTCCTGCGACATTGCCAATGAGGCCACCAATAGGACCGCCTACGATACCGCCAATCACGGAACCAGTTGTACCAGTTTTACCCATTTGGTTAAGGTCGGTACGGAACGATTCGATAGCACTTGCAGGTGATGCAAAGTCTTCCACTTTAAGACGACCCATGGAACCGCTTTCAGTCGTGTCAGTTTGCTGAGTGCGTGCACCCATGCCAACAGGGTTGTTGTCGGTATTACGTTTGGCCGCAGCATTTGCCGCAGTCTGTTCTACATAACCCGCAGGGATCGGCGTAAGCGGATTGCCCTGTGCATCAAACTTGATCTGAATGGTTTGACCAGTTGCATTGACATACGTTTTGGTTGTCACAGCCACAGCAGCTTGAGGCTTCTGCTCTTGAGGTTGATTGAACAGGCTGCTACCAACATAGTTGCCAGTTGCAGGAGCTTGGTATGCAGGCGTGCCAACACCGACCATGCCCCCAGCCGCAAAGCCTGCGTCTTCCATTTGTGCGTCAGTCGTTTGAAGTTCAGCGATGTCGAACGGAAGTGCATCGTCTTCTTCGTCTTCCATAGGCGCTGGGCCACCACCGATACGACCATCACGGTGCATACCTGCAAGACCTTCTTTTGCTTTGTTACGAAGACCTTCAAAGAACGCAACACCAAAGTACTTCACAACATCGGCAGGGACAACGTATTCACCCTCGCTAAGACGAGCATCAATATCATCGCGCACTTCCGAAGGAGTGGAACCGGGCGGAACTTCATTGCCGCTAACAGGGTCAACGGCTGCTGTACCAGTGTTCAGACCGCCTTCTGCCATAAGAGTATTCATTTGTGTATCCATGTTTGTGACGACACCACCTTCTGCAAAGGTTGGTCGCGTAAAGTCATATGCAGATGCACCTTCTGTGAGGTTTAGCTGCTTGCCGTTTGTGTCGAGTGGGCGTTGTTGTCCATACATAAGTGAGGCGTTTTCGTATGCACGAGTTTCAACGTTGTCCATGATGTAATCGACACTATCCCCTTGCATTGCGGCATCCTCTACAACACTTAGGTTAACATCATATTCTGTGTCTAGATAGTTAGCAAACTCCATAGGATCAATGCCTAGCTTGTCATAAATCTCTTCATCAGTCATGTTGTCGTTGAACGCACGAATCAGCTTTTTGACTTTGCCCATATCGTCTTTGATACGAACAAGGTCTTCATCAGGCATAGCGTAATACGTTTCGCCGGGGGTGAAGTCCCTACTTACGTCTTGCAGTTCAAAAGCACTTTTTGCGGAAGCAACTGTGTCATCCAGAATGGGATTCAAAGAGCGTACGTACGTGTTATGGAAGCCTGAACCCGGCGTAATGGCTTTATAGAACTGTGCCGAACCCGGTTCAAATCGCTTTGCTGCAATCTGTTCGAGAGGCGGAAAGTAGATGCTATCCCAACCATTTTGCTGAGCCTTTCCGATAAGACCGTCCACTGACATACGTACAGTTTCTTTAATGTCTTTGATCGGCGGCTTTACAGGTGCTTCTTTGAGTTTTTCTATTTCTCGAAAACGCCCAATGTCATACAAAGTATCGGTAGGATCATATGCAATAGCAGTTACAGCGTCTTCGGAAAGTCCTGCGCTTCTTAGTTTTTCTTCAAGTTCACGTGTGTTAGCACTAACAGTGGCTGCATGAGCATCATACTCAGGTGTACCAATGTCTACAAAGTCACCTAATTGTGGGTAATCCGCTTGCCATTTAAGCAGCGCAGAGTCTACTTTATCAACAGTCTCAGGCTGATACATAAACTCCTGCATGTAATCTGGAAGACCCATAAAGAAGTCTGTGGCTTCCACATCGTACTTTGTTGTATCTGCTTCTGTGGAAAATCCGCCTTGCAGAAGGTCACTTTGAAGTTCTTCAACTGTGTATACGCGATTACCAGTCTCAATATCTTCGCCAACTGTGCCACGTGTATGAAACAGAATGTTATCACTATCGTAGTGCTTGCGATTAGGCTTAATGCTTCCGCCACTTGGACGCTTAGCATCTGCTGTCCACTCAAAGTACTGAATCGGCGCAATACCACCTGCGTCATTGTTGCCGGGGAACATACGTTGATAATCTTGGTATCGAGGCTTTGTATCAACAAATGTCACATCGTACACTTGCGGAGCAACAATATCCCTCAGTTCCTCTTTGGTGTAACGGCGCTTAGGCTCAAGTTTGAGTTCCATGGCGCTTAGTTCAGCAGGACGCACACCTTTGGTGGACTTTAGTTCAGAGATAAAGCTGGAACCAAAGATACCGTCTTTTGGATATGTGATATTGTCAATTGTCTCAAGTGTTGGGCTGCTGAACTTAATATCTTCGTAATGGGGCACAGGTGCAGTTTCACCACGAGTACGAAAGCGAGGAATCGGTACAGCACCACTTTCATTACGCACAAACTCAGGGACTGCACGAGGAAGTGCTCTCAGCGTATCATCGACCTTTGACGTTACGTTTGCAGGCGATGCCATTGCTGCATAGTCAACCATACCAGCCAGATCACGAGCCAAACGCTGTTCTTCTTGTGCGTCTTGGAATGGTACAAGTTCAGTACCTAGCCCGATGGCATACTTCAATGCTGCATCAGAAAGTTCAACACCTGCCAAACCAGTGTCAGCCAGATACCCCACAGCGGTGTTGTAGCCCTGTTCTAAGAGGCTTCCCGGCTCCCGCATGTACCCAGCTATACCTTTTCTAGTACCTGCGTTCTCAAGGCGCTGTAGTGCGCTCTCGAAGGAGTCCTCTGCCAAGTATGCAGCGGTATCACCAAAAGCATCTTCCGTTTGCTTAGCAGTCTTGTTTGCTTCTGCGGCAGCAATGATTTCTTCCGCAGTGCGTCCCTGTGCTGCTGTCGGAGTTATGACATCATTTTCCAATGTACTTGTCCCTCATACGTTTTAGCTTATTGTATGCTTCGATCTGACCTTGTGCACGGTGGATAAGTGTCACATCAGTTGCTTGTTCAAGAACACGACGAGACTGCTCAATGTTTTCGTCAAGCTCTTCTGTAAATGCAAGCCAGAAATCCATCTGGCTCACATAGTGTTTCATTTTACCTGCTACGGTCATTACTGCATACCCTGCGGTGCGTTACCGCTAAAACCTTGTTCAGAAGGCGTGGGAGCTTGGCCAATGCCAATGTTTGCTCCACCTGCCCCACTTGTATCACTTACTGCTGGAACACCTTCACCAGTGGGCGCTGGGCCTTGCGGAAGTGCAGGTGCAAACTTCTTGAAGATTTCAGCTTGGATTGCTGCGTCTGCCATGTTGTTCGTGACCTTATCTGGGTCCAGATCAAGCGAACGTGCAATTTCACGCAGAATGTAGTCAGCTTTGATGAACGGAAGCAGTGCGGGGTTCTGCGACACTTGCAGGAATTGCATAAGTCGTTGCGAACGCACTTCATTCGCCATCAGTGAGTCTGTACCACCAGCTTTGACTTCCAGATCACCCTTAATCTCTTCATCATAGTCAAACTGCATGTTGAAGCTAAAGAAGGCTTTACCGAGAGGCGCAAGCAGATAGTCGTCAATGTTTTTAACCACAGTACGGAGTGTTCCGTTTGCTGCACTCATAAGCATCGAGATACCAGAGGCAGTACGTCCAACACCACTCACACCAGTTTGGCCATGTGCGAACGAAGGGAAACCAGTCGATTCGTCTGCCAGTACACGTGCTTTATCAAAAAGCTGCAAGTTTTCGTTTGACACGTTGGGGTACTTTGTGCCAAAGATTGCTTGACCCGGTGCACCGCCTTGACGCCTGAACACTTTGCCCGGATACACTTTCATGTCTTGGCCCGGAACAAGGTTCGTTTCATCAACTTCAAACACCAAGTTACCGCTAAGCACAGCGTTGTCAACAGCCATACGCATAAAGCCGTTCATCAGCATTTGTGTGTCAGCCATGTTTTCTGCAAGGCCGATTCCGAAGAAGCTGTACGGGTTGGCTTCCCACGGTGCTGCAAAGTACGGAATGATGGTAGGCTTGTACGGGTTCATAACAAGACGCAGAACTTGATTGTTACACACCCAGATGTTGACGTTAAGCTGATCCATGTTACGCAGTTCTTTGGGAATAGCGAGGCCATACGAATCAAGAACCTCTGTGTCTACATAACCCCAGAACTCGAACACTTCGTAACGAACAGCTTTGGTGCCATCGTCATCGTCTTCCATGATGGACTCCCAATACTTCTTGATGTAGTTTTCACCAGAAGCAATGGCAGTGTCAATAGCATTTGCACGGAAGTGAGGGCGCTGTTTCAGCTTACGCATTTGAGAGCGAGACAGCTTGTGACGCTCAATTGCGAACTCACAGTCATCCATGCTTGTTGCATCAGGGTCAGGGTAAAAGTTCCACACAGATACGTGCGAGGTAATCGGAACCGTTTTGATCAGCGGTGTGTATTCACCATTGTCGTTCCATTTTGGGTACTCTTTGTTGATAGCCAGCGGACCCTTAAGGATACCCGTACCAAACAGCACTTGTTCAAATGCGAATGAGCGAAGTTGCTTTGACGCGCCTGCTTCTTCGAGTTGGTCCTTGATCTTCTTTTCCATCTTCTTAGCTGCAACAAGTGCAGGAGACAGAGTTACAGAAGTGGGCGTTGTGCCCGGTCCTTCAACAAGACGATCTGCAACAGGTGCAAGCTGATCAGCCATAGCGCCAAGTCGAGCACTGTACTGCTGAATAGTTTCACCGGGTTTGAGAGCTTCCGGCTGTGCAGTGCTGCCCATCAAGAATGAACCAGAAGTCTTCTTGCCAAACGCTTTCTTTAGCTCTGGTGCCGCTTGGGCAGCTTGAGGCGAAATGTCAAAATGAACGTCCTCAGAGACACCATCAGGAAGTGCAGTAGGATTAACACTGATAGGGAAGCTGGATGATCCAAAAAGAATATCGGTAACTTGGCCATAAGCAGCTTGTACTTTGTTTTTAGTAACTTTGATAAATACACGCGATTTCTCTGTGTCGGTAAACGCCACATCATCGCCGTAGATACCACGGTAATTGCGATAAGCTGTCAGCCATCGTTGTTCGTCACCATGACGAGCAGTCTCACTCTTGTTAAAGCGTTCCATAACAAAAGACACAACTTGACCAATCTTGGGATCGTATACTGTGTCTTTTGCTTTATCTGCCAGAGAAGCAGATGCATCACTATCAAAATGCGGAGTTGTGTCTTCCATTGTATTCCTTAATAGCCAAATTGACTGTCACTTGGTGTAAAGCCACCAAAATCTGTATCAGGAGAGTAATCCCAATTGCTGCTGCGAGGACGACTCATAATGCCGTAACGAAGAGCGTCATATCCGTGGTCATTGGCACGAGTATCAACGTCTTCTGGATTGTTGCGGTCCAAAGGCAGAATGGGAAGTTCCGAGAGAATGTTCGTACAAGTGTTAAAGAACACAAGACGAGGTTCGCCAGTAAATTCGTCTACTTGCAAACGTCTATGCAGTTCGTTTTTGCCTGCAATACGCGACCCTGCGCTGCGATCCGAAGGACGCCACCTACAGCCACGCATAATCATCTTCTCAGCAAGTGAGGGACCAGTGTCACCACGTTTATGCCACACAGAAGAGTCGAGTACGCCGTAACGGATGCGATCTTCTGCTTCAATGTCGTTGATCATGTCAGCCAAGTCAACTGCTGTCACTTTTGATACGTACAATTCACGGTACACGATAAGCTGATCATCAGGAGCCACAGCAAACCACAGAACTGCTGTTTTACTTCCGTAGCCATAGTCGGCTGCACGGAACTTAGTCCAGTTTCGCGGAATCTCGAAAGGTTCAATGACGTGAATCTTGCGGTTAAACTCAGGAAACGCTGCACCATCGCTAACGTCCCAGTTACCCTCAAGCAGTTGCTTGCGCTGGGCTTCTGGAAGCGCCAAAAGCATAGCTTCGTATTGACCATCTGCTGCAAGGTAAGGGTTGTCAAACAGTGTTGCAGGAATGAAGCGCCGCTTGAACAGAGGCTTGCCTTCCTTCGCGTGTCCTTTGGGATACAGAAGGGGTTCACCTGTTTCGCAGTTTGTTGCTGTGAAAGCTGTATTGGCAGGTGCAGGGTCAATGAACGCTTTTTTAACCCAACCATGGCCGGGGCCACCGGGGTTTGACGTACATCGCATATACAGACGCAGTGATGGATCGGCAGTACGAAGACGTGATCCCATATACTCGAACGAGTAAGGCGAGGCCCATTGTGTAAGTTCGTCAAAGCCCATCCACGAAAATGCCTGACCTTGGTAACGCAAAACGTCAGTGTCTTTGTCGAGGAAAGACATCCACAAAGTGCCGCCACGAGGCGTTACCCACTGTTGCTTACGCTCAGACCACTTAATGCCGGGAATAGCACGAGGATAAAGCTCTTGTGACTTTGAGATAAGCTCACGCAGTTCCTCAGTTGTGTGACGTACGAGTAGACCAGAGAAGCTGGGATTGTTCATGTCACGAAGAGGGTCAGCAAGCATAGCGTAGCTTTTGCCGCCACCTGCTGCGCCGCCGAATAGCACCTGACGTTCTGATGCACTAAGGAAGTCTGTCTGTGGGCCGGGGTTGGCCTTAAAGATAACGTCCTGTGCTTCTTTTACATCATACGCTGCGGGTAGCGCCACAGCATGGACACGTTTCTGTAGTGCCTCTTCCTCTGCTTTGCGTATCGCTTCCTGTCGTGCCGCTACTTCCAGCTTCGTCGGTCGGCCCCTTTTTCGCACCGAGCCTTCTGTGCTCAAGGTCGTCAATTTGGGCGATGACTTCGCTAAGCCTTTTGGCGTAAGCGCGTTTAGTTGCGGCGAGGTTCTTCCTCTTTTGCTCACTTTTTATCCTTTGTCGTAATCCTGCTGCGGTAATATAGCGACCACTTTGAGCCGTAAGCCATGCAGCAACGTCTGTGTAACTATACCTCTTTACATGAACTTTTGCAAGTGCTAAAAGCTGCAACTCTCTTGCAATAGGCAGCAACCACCGTTCATCATCAGGATCAATGTAGTAGCCAAAGGGTACAACTCTATTCGCCATGTATCGTGGAATGGGTTCCCAATCGGCTGCGTACTTATCTGACGGATCAGGGGGCAGTGGCAGTTGCCAACACCCCATGTCCTCACGCTTAATATCAGTCGTCGTCATCTTCTACTTTTTTGGCAGGCAGAATGAACACTGCGGAGCTACCAAGATCGACTTTCTCAGTTTTCATAAAGCCAGTACGATCAAGAATATCACGTGCTGCAATCATCTTGTCACGAATACCAAGTTCAGCCGGGTTATCCAGTGCGCCACTCATAGCCACTGCGGCTTTCGGTGCAATGCGTGCAAGATACAGACGTGTCTCTTCTGCGATTTCATCTTTCAGCGAATCTACAATGACACTTGTCGAAGTGTTTTCGCTATAGCCAGCAAGCCGTTTTGCTTCCAGTACATTGCCATTTGCATGATCAAATAGTACAGCAAGAAATAGCCGCTGTTGTTCCGTTAGGTTTCGAGCCATAACGCTTCTCCTTTATAGTCCAACTGGTACGAATGTCTCTTCGACAGTGCAAAGAGCGTCAATGTGTGTGCCGCCTGTTTGTGTAACACGAAGGCTGTCACCAGCTTCAAGTACAAGTGTAGCACCTGTAAACAGGATATACTCACCAGACGACATGTTTTTACCGCCAAGAATGTGTACATCGTGCGTACTTGATGCGTCTTTCCAAATCACAGTAACGGTAGTAGAGCCATCTGCATTGACGAGCATAAGCATCGACACTTCTGCACGCGCATTAGCAGGACACGTATACAAGGTGTACTCCGTTCCGCTTACAGCACAGTTGACGTTGAAACTTTGTTTACGTGTCGCTTTCATGGTTTAGCACTTCTTGCCTTTTTTGACCATGCCGCCTTTTGCATAGCCTTGTTCAGCTTTCATACGCTCAAGCGCAGTACGATTGCCGGGGTTACGATACTTGGGGCCAGTTGCAGCATCAGCAGGCGAAATGCGAGGCTCAGGCTTCCACCCATATGCAGTACGCCACATGAGATTGTCAGGCGGTAGACCAGCAGTTGCACGAGCTTCTGGCGACATTGCTGATGCCTCTGCTTTCGTGTATTTGCCCATAGCACTACGATAGCTTTCCATCTTTGCTTCTTGACGACCAGCCACAGATGCAGGGCTGTTGTTTGTCTTGATACGGCCAGTGTTGCCTTTTTTGTCTTCTGTGTTACGCGAAGGTGTCTGGCTTACAGGACGTGCAGGCGGAGCTTTGTTGACCTTGGGCTTAGCAGCAGCAGGCTTTGCAGGTGCAGCAGCTTTAGTTGGACGTGCAGGCGGAGGTGTACGCATTGCAGCTTTCTCTGATGCAGAGAGGAACTTACGACCACGAGTATTCGAGTTGGGGTTTTTCACCCACACGAAGTCAACACCTTCCACTGGCTCTTTCTTACTTTTTGCCATTGGATTTCCTTTTAGGTTTGGCTATGCCTGCCTGCCTAAGAGCAATGGCAATAGCTTGTTTCTTAGCTTTAACAACAGGGGCTTTCTTCGGGCCACGGGGGTCAATACCCCCATGTAAACTGCCCGATTTGAACTCTCCCATTACTTTACCGATCTTGTCGGACTGTTTCTTGGTGTACTTCATCAGATAGGCGCGTTGCCATTAC